>Ga0066710_100002642_pt1 | contig 14631 bp, 12 predicted proteins | sample GraSoiAngelo_159_FD_79666 | JGI IMG/M metagenome (GOLD analysis project Ga0066710, IMG submission 79666) | Grasslands soil microbial communities from the Angelo Coastal Reserve, California, USA - 14_1009_16_40cm | ecosystem: Environmental > Terrestrial > Soil > Grasslands | place: USA...
CCCCCCCGCGCGAGGCGGAGGGCCCGGGGGGGCGGCAGTCCCGTTACCAGCCCCCCGCCCGGTCCGGCGGCGCGGCGCGGCCGCGCCCGCCGCCGGCTCCCGGGTCGGCTGCGACAAGGGACGGACGGCCGCCGTCGGCCGCCGCCACCCTGGCTGCGCGGGCTGTCCCCACGGCCGGAACGAACAATCGCGGTCTCGAAAGCGAACCGACGGCACCCGCCTCGAGGTCGCCCAGCCGGGGCCCGCTTCGAACGACGAGCATGAAGACGGACGACATCCGCCCTCTCATCGCGTCGGGCGTGACGGTCTGATTGATCGTCGTTCGGCACACCGCGCTCACGCTGTCGGCAGCTCCCGCGATCGCGAAGAGAACGAGTGCCGGGCCGATCGTGGAGAAGAGACCGGCACCGGCGATCGCCGCTCCCCAGACCACCACCGCACAGATCACGATCCGGCCCAGCCGCCGTGCATGCTCCAACCAGCCCGACGTGACGGCCGCGAGAGTCGCCCCGGCGGCGACGGCGGAGAAGAGAAAGCCGGTGCCGCTCGCGCCGGCGCCGTACACGCTGAGCGAGAGCACGGGAAACAGCGCGCGTGGCATGCCGAACGTCATCGCCATCAGGTCGATCGCGAAGCTGCCGAGCAGCGCCTGCTCCCCGCGGACGAACCGCAGGCCTTCGACGACCGAGCGCAGGACAGGCGGACGCGCTTCGCTCGTCTCGGCCGGCGGGAGTTGCGGGGTCATGGCGGCCGCGGCCGCCACCATTGCGCCACAACTGATCGCGTCGATCGCATAGGCAGTGCCGACTCCAAACGCCCCGATCACGAGACCGGCAAGCGCCGGCCCGAGCACCGTCGTGAGCTGGAACAGGCCAAAGTTGAACGAGAGCCCCGAGCGAAGCCGGTGGGCCGGCACCACGTTGGGGATGATCGACAGCCGGGCGACGCTCTCGAAGGCGCCGAAGCCGGTCATCGTCCCCGCCAGAACGTAGAGCAGCCAGACCTGATCGACGTGGAGGGCGGCGGCGACGGCAAGCGCCAGGGCAGTGGTCGTCAGCGCCGCCTGGGTGCCGAGCAGGAGCCGGCGGCGGTCGAGCCGGTCGGCAATCGCACCGCCGTAGAGGGAAAAGACGACCAGTGGACCAAGCTCGACCGCTCCAAGCAGGCCTGTGAGGAACGGCGACCCCGTGATGACGTAGACCTGGTAGGGCAGTGCAACGAGCGTCGCCTGGGTGCCGAGGCCGGTGAGGAAGGTGCCGGCCTCGAGCAGGCGGAAGTCGCGCGACTCGCGCAGCGGGCTAACGTCGATGACGAGCCGGCGCCGCCAGCTCCGCCGCAGCTCCGCGCTCACGAGAGGTGGTCGAGCACTGCTCGGAGCATCTTTACCGGAGGTCGGATCGCGACGCCTCGATCGGCTAGCCGAAGAATCGCGCAAGGCGTTCGAGCTCTTCATCGAGCTCCCGGCGAACACTGGGCGATAGGCGGCCAAAAGGCTCGAGCACGATCGTTCCGCGCTCGTGCCTCCAGGCACCGGCGACGGAACCGTCGAGGAGGAACGTCGCCGTGGTTTGAGGCGTCTTCGTCTTGAAGACGCGCGACCGGTGGCGCTCGGGGAGGACCTCGGTGCGCCGGGCGTGTGCGAGCAGCGTCGCATCCCATGTCGGCAGGAACCGGACGGGCGCCGGCGTTTCGCCGTCGGGCAGCGGAGCGCGTGGCAGGTCGACGATTTCTGCGCCGCGCGCGTCGCGAAAGCGGCGAAGGCGCAGCCCCTCGCCGGCGGCAGCGAGCGCCGAGGGCGGCACGCCGGCCCAGTCGGCGATGTCTTTCACCGAGGCGGGGCCAAAGCCGCCGAGATACCGGCGGAAGAGGTGCTGGAGACCCTGCTGCTCGGTCGCGTTCGACGGCCCGATCCAGTCAGCGGCCAGTGCGTAGAGGTCAGCGCGCCGCCGTTCCCACGTCCCCGACGGCGGTACCCGAACGAGATCGACCCAGAGGCCGATTCCGTTCCAGATCGTTGCGGCGTCCGCACCGTGGCGGCACAGTAGCTTCATGAGCTCGTCGCGCGGCTGCGGCCGCCGGCAAGACGGTCGCAACCGGGACGGACGAACGCGACCGCTCCAGTAACAGCTGCCTGGCAAGCAGCGCTCGGTTCAGCTCGCGTGGCGAGAGCACACGCTCGGGACACGTCCCGTCTCAAGCCACCCGCTGAACGGACTCGCGTCCAAGCTCCCGGGGCGTGCGGTAGCCACTGAGGGCGAGGGTCAGGTCGAGCTCCGCCAAGAGCATCCGCAGCACGTTCTCCACGCCGGACTGGCCGTCGAGTGCGAGGCCCCAGAGGTATGGCCGACCGAGCAGCACGGCATCCGCCCCCAGTGCCAGTGCCTTCAGGACGTCCGCACCCGAGCGGATGCCGCTGTCGAACAACACCACCATGTCGCCTCCCACGGCGTCGGCGATCGCGGGCAACGCGTCGAGTGCCGCGATCGCGCCGTCGACCTGGCGGCCGCCGTGGTTGGAAACGATCACCCCGTCGACTCCTCGCTCTAGCGCAAGGCGCGCATCGTCCGGGTGCAAGATGCCCTTGAGCAGGATCGGCAGCGACGTGAGCGAGCGCAGAGACTCCAGGTCTTCCCAGGTCAGGATCCTGTTGATGACGGCGGCCCAGTGTCCGACGGCGCTCTCGAGATCGTCTTCAGGCGGGCGCTCCAGCCGGGCGCGGAACGCCGGATCGGTGACGAACTGCGCGATCCCGGTCCCCTCGAGGAAAGGAAGGTATCCGTGGCCGAGGTCCGCCGGGCGCCAGGCGAGCAGCATCGTGTCGAGCGTAACGACGATGGCCTGATAACCGGCCCTCTGGGCTCGGCGAACCAGGCTCGCCGTGATCTCGTCGTCCTTCGGCCAGTAGAGCTGGTACCACCTCGGTGCCTCGCCGGCCGCTCGCGCCACGTCCTCCATGGAGTTCGCCGAAGCAGTGCTCGCGACGAACGGCAGCCCGATCTCGGCTGCTGCTCGCGCGGTGGCGAGCTCGCCCTCGGGATGGACGATCGTCTGGACCCCGATCGGGGCGAGGAGCACCGGCGCGGGCATCTCCGTGTTGAGCACGCTTGTGCTCAGGTCGCGTTCCGAGACGTCGCGAAGCATTCGCGGCACGATTCGCCAGCGCCGGAAAGCCTCGAGGTTCGCTCGCATCGTGTCGCCGGTGCCCGCGCCGCCCCAAACGTAGCCTCTGGGCTCCGGGTCGAGCGCTTCCGCCGCTCGGCGCTCGAGCTCTTCCCACGAAGTGGGATGACTCGGTCGCTCGCCTGCGATGCCCCGAAAGTAGATCTCGTACTGCCAGTCGCCGTACGAGGAGGACGCCGTGGCCATCGCCGGTCCTGCGCGCGCCTCAGAGCGCGGTCAGGCCGCCGTCCACGATCAGCGCCTGGCCGGTGATGTAGCTTGCCTCGCCCGAGAGCAGGAACACGGTCGCGTGGGCGATTTCCCATGCCGTCCCCTGCCGGCCCAGCGGCACGATCGAGGCGATCCGGTCGCGCGCGGGATTCTGTGCGGACGCCGCTCGGCCGATCGGGGTGTCAATCAACCCCGGGACCACGACGTTGGCCCGGACGCCGCTCCGCGCCGCCTCCCGCGCGACGTGCCGCGCGAGACCGAGCAGCGCCGCCTTCGAGCTGTCATACGAGGGTGAGCCACTTCCCGCTCGAAGCCCCGCCACCGAGCTGATGAACACGACCGCCGAGCCCGCGGGCATCAGCGGCAGGGCGATGCGGCAGGCGAGGAAGTGCGAGCGCACGTTGACCGCGAGCACGCGATCCCAGTCCTCCACGCTGGTGCCTTCGAGTCCGGGACCGAGGGCGATTCCGACGTTCAACACCAGGCCGTCGAGCCCACCGAGCGAAGCGCTCGCCTCGCTGACCATGTCCGCACACTGCTCCGCCTGGCTCGCGTCGGCCGTGATCGCGACCGCCTCGCCGCCCTCGGCCGCGATCAGCTCGGCAGTGGCAGACGCGGCTCCCGCATCGATGTCTGCACACGCCACGGCTGCACCTTCGCGAGCGGCGAGCACCGAGATCGCTCGACCGTTCCCGACCGGCGCGTCGACATCGGCACTCGGCCGGGTGCCCGCCCCGACGACGAGCAAGCGCCGATCCCCGAGCCGTCCCCGGCCGGGCGCCTCGCCTGCGCTCTCGGCGCTGCGAGTTGCCGTCCCCGCGTTTCTCTGCCCCGACCGTTGCGATGCCATTCCCGCGCAGTATCGCCGCAGTGGCGCCTCCAGCCAAGTCCGCCCTGGACACAGGTAATCGAAACGCGAGTCGCGGCGCCGTTTCCGCGGTGGCCACTCTCGGGCATACTGCCTCGCTATGTCCCGGGAAGACTTGGAGTGGAGCTCGACATGCCGATCGCGCAGATCGTGAAGGTCCGGGGCGGGAAGGTCGTGGAGGTGGACGTCCACGGTGACCGTGCCGAGGCGCTCGAGACGGTCGGGCTTTCGAGCGAACGGCTGAAGCCTCGAAGCGCCGCCCAGGACTGACCCCCCGTCCCGGGAGGGAGGCCGGTGCGGCTACTCGCCGCCGGGCTCAGGGACCTCGGCGGCGAGCGAATCGCCGAACGCCACGCCGTCGCCGCCCGATTCGGGCGCGACACGAAGGACGTCTTCCCTGCTGTAGTGACCAACCGCGTCGAACCAGCGCTTCGCGTGGAGGCCCTCGCGCAGGTCGCAATCCGCGACCACGATGCCTTCCTCCTCGTACAGCGGTCCCGCAATCACCTCGCCCCAGGTCGGCTCGATGATCGCCGCCCCGCCCCTGCCGAGTATCTCGTAGTCGGGAAGCGTCATCGGGAAGTCGTCCGGAAAGGCGGATCGCGGGATGAACTGGGGCGCCGAGACCACGAAGGCGCCGGATTCGATCGCGATGTGGCGAACCGTTGCGAGCCAGCCGTCGGAGTCGTCCGCCGTCGGGGCGATCCAGATCTGCGGTCCGGCGCGATAGAGCGCGTAGCGCGCGAGCGGCATGCGGTTCTCCCAGCAGATCAGGCCGCCCAACCGCCCGAGTGGCGTCTCGGTGACCGAGAGATCGTCCCCGGACCCGATGCCGTGAAAGAGACGCTCGTGGTGGGTGGGCATGAGCTTTCGATGCTTCCAGAGGAGCCCGCGCGGGCCGAGCAGGAGCAGGCTGTTGTAGATGGTCCCGGGCCGCGTGCTCTCGCGCTCGTTGACTCCGAGCGCGACGTAGATGCCGAGTCGCTCGCAACTCGACACGAGACGCTCGACCAGCGGTCCAGGGACATCGACCGAGCTCTGCCACAGTCGCTCCCAGAGCTCGTCCGCGCCGCTAAAAGCCGCGGTATTGCGTGCCCATCCGTTCGAGGGGTAGAGGGAGATGAACGACTCCGGCAATACCGCGAGCTGCGCTCCCTGCCCGGCAGCGTCATCGAGCAGCCGGATGGCCTTGTCGACGGATGCTTCCGCATCGAGCACAACCGGCGTGGCCTGAATCGCCGCCACGCGCACCGTCTGGAACGTCGTCATGCCTGCTCAGCATACAGCGGCCCAATCGCCCGGAAAGCGCCGACGAGGCCAACTGCGCCAAACTTCTACCGTGGCTCAGCAAGCCCAGGAGCAATTCGGATCGGGCGCCGCGCTGGCGGCTCAGACCGATGCGCGCTTCACCCGGCTTGGAGGTGCTTCGAACGGCGTCGGCGCGGCAACCGTCGCCCTGTTCCTGCTCTTCATGGCCCCCGGCTCGATCGACTCCGACGACTATCTCTCGATGCTGGTCCGAAACGGCGTGGCGTTCGTGATCTACATGGCAGTGGCCCTTCCGCTTGGTCGCCACTGGGTGCAGCGTCAGGGCTTCGCGCCGCTTGCCCGCTGGCTCCGTGCCGAGCGGCCCGCGACGGACGCCGAGCGTCTGCTGGCGCTGCGCTACCCGCTCGATTGGGCAAGAAAGTCGGCCGTCTTCTGGGCCGGCGCGGCCCTCGTGTTCGCGCTCTTGAACATCATGCTCGGCGTGAGGGTCGCCCTCACCACGGGCTTGACGATCGTGCTCGGCGGGGTGACCGCCTGCGCTCTCCAGTACCTGGTGATCGAGCGAATCCTGCGCCCCGTGACGGCCCGGGCGCTCGCGGGCGGTGCCCCGCCACGCCTCGCCGCGCCGGGGATCAAGGCGCGGCTCACGATGGCCTGGACGCTGGCAACGGGGGTGCCCTTGCTCGGGCTCGTCGGGTTCGCGATCCAGTATCTCGCCGGCGCCGACTTCACGGAAGGACAACTCGTCGGCGGGACGCTGTTCCTGGCGTCGGTGGCGCTCGGCATCGGCCTGCTCGCGATGCTGCTCGCGGCGCGCTCGGTGTCAGACCCCGTGCGAACGGTCCGTCGCGCGCTCGAGCACGTCGAGCACGGGAATTTCGAGGTCCGCGCGCCGGTCGACGACGGCAGTGAGATCGGCATGCTGCAGGCCGGGTTCAACAGCATGGTCGCGGGGCTCCAGGAACGTGAGCGGCTCCGTGAAGCGTTCGGCACGTTCGTCGATCCGGGCCTCACCGAACGAGTGCTGGAGGAGGGAACCGACCTTGCCGGCGAGGAAGTCGACTTGACCGTGATGTTCATCGACATCCGCGACTTCACGACGTTCGCGGAACAAGCCGAGGCGCAGGAGGTCGTCGCGCGCCTCAACGACCTCTACGACCTGATCGTTCCGGTCATCCTTCGCCATCACGGACACGCGAGCAAGTTCATCGGCGACGGGCTGCTGGCCGTCTTCGGCGCTCCGGAGCGGCTCCCGAACCATGCCGATCAAGCCGTTGCCGCCGCGCTGGAGATCGCGCGCGCGGTGCGTGAGCGCTACGCGGACGACCTTCGGATCGGCATCGGGATCAACTCGGGCCGCGTCGTGGCGGGAACGGTCGGCGGCGGCGGTCGGCTGGACTTCACGGTGATCGGCGATCCGGTGAACACGGCCGCCCGCGTCGAGGCAGCGACTCGTCAAACCGGGGATGACATCCTGATCACGGAAGCCACGCTGACGCTTCTCGAGCGCGACTACGCGGGCTGGGACGAGCGGCCGCCGGTGCCGCTCAAGGGCAAGCGCGAGGTGATCGGCCTATATGCCCCCCCGGCGCCGGTGCGCGAGGTACAGCCTGCCGGCGAGAGCGGTCAAGCCGGCCTCACGCCGCTGTAGAAAGCCAGCGTGCCGGAGACGGTGGATAGCCGATCCCGCGCGCGAACCGACTCGAAACCACCTTTCTCGAAGAGCCGGGGCAGCGCGCCTCTCAAGTTCTCCCGGGTGGTATCGAAGCCGTCGATCAGCCGGATGGACAGGGAGAGGACCTTCATCAGAAGGTTGCTCGGGGCTCCCCAGTCGGCGACGTGCAACTGCCCCGTGGGCCGCAGCACCCTTCTCAGCTCCTCGATCGTGCGGCGCTTGTCAGGAAGCTCGAGGTGGTGGAAGAAGAGACTCGAGAGCACCCGATCGAAGCTCGCGTCGGGGTAGGGCAGCTCGTACGAGAGGCCCTCGTCGAACCGGACGTCACAATCGGCTTGCTCCGCTTTCCCTCGGGCGCGGGCCAGAACCTTTGGATCACCATCGAGTCCGACGACGTTCGATTCGGGCGCCCGCTGCTTCGCCCACACCGCAAGGGTGCCGGTCCCGCAACCAAGGTCGAGCACGTCGAGCGTCCCGTGCAGCTCCGCCTGGTCTAGCAGACGCTCTTTGAACTCGCGCTCGCGGGTGGTGAGCCTGAGCACGGGGTCGTACAGCGAAGTGAGCCGGTCGCGCCCGAGCGCCGGGACGTAGCGGCCGCCCTTGGTCTCGGCTTGGGCGCTCATCGCGGCGGACGGTACCATGCGACAGGCAGAGGAGGGACGGCTATGGAATGCCCGGCGTGCGGTCATCAAAATCGGCTCGGCGCAAGCTTTTGCGGCGAATGCGGCGCCCCCCTGGCGGAGGAGATCGTCTGCGACAGCTGCGGCTCCTCCAACCCGGTCGGACAGAAGTTCTGTAACGGCTGCGGCCAGAGGCTGGCGGCGGTCGGTGCGCCGGTGGCGGCTCGGACTGCGGGGGCGGAAACGCCCTCACCGCGGCTCGAAGACCCGCGCTCGTACACTCCCGCACACCTCGCCGAGAAGATCCTGCGTGATCGGCCCGCGCTCGAGGGGGAGCGCCGGACCGTGACGGTGCTCTTCGCCGACGCCATGGGCTTCACGCCGATCTCCGAGCGGCTCGACGAGGAAGAGGTCTACTCGATCATGCAGGGGTGCGTCGCACGGATGATGGATGCGGTCCACCATTACGAGGGGACGATCGCGCATTTCCTCGGCGACGGGGTGATGGCGCTGTTCGGGGCTCCGATCGCGCACGAGGATCCTGCCCGGCGCGCGGTGGCAGCGGCACTCGAGATGCAGACGTCACTGGAGGAATACTCCGGTGAGGTGCGAGAGCGCCACATGATCGACTGCCGCTTCCGGGTCGGGCTGAACACCGGCCCGGTGATCGTCGGGAGCATCGGCGACAACCTGGCGATGGACTACACGGCGCTGGGAGACACGATCAACACGGCGTCACGGCTTCAGACGGCCGCCGAGCCCGGGAGCGTCTACGTGTCGGAGACCACCCGCAGGGCGGCCCAGGACTACTTCGAGTTCGAGTCCCTCGGCGGTCTGTCACTGAAGGGGAAAGATGCGCCGGTCGCTGCTTTCCGGGTTGCGGGGGAGAAGTCGATCCGCACGCGCTTCGAGGCAGCGGCGGAGCGAGGGCTGACTCCCTTGATCGGCCGGGAGCGAGAGCTCGCGGTGCTCCGGGACTACTTCGAGGAAGCGCGCTCCGGCCGCGGACAGGTCGCCTTCGTCTCGGGCGAAGCGGGAATCGGGAAATCACGCCTGCTGCTCGAGTTCCGGCGCTCGCTGTCCGACGACGTGCCGTGGATCGAGGGTCATTGCATCTCATACGGGCGCAACATCCCCTACCTGCCGATCATCGATCTGATCAAGGAGCGCTACGGCATCGAGGAGGGCGATGACGAGGCTCGGATAATCGGGCGCGTCGATGAGGGGACCGCGCACTGGGACGAGAGCGTCCGCGCGGGGATTCCGTATCTCAAGTACCTGCTCAACGTGGATCCCGGCGATTCTGCGGTGCTCGAGATGGACGCGATGGCCCGTCGCGCCGGAATCTTCGACGCGCTTCGCGCCTCCACCGTCCAGAACGCCCGTGAGGGCGGCTCGGTGATCGTCGTCGAAGACCTTCACTGGGTCGACGAGATGTCGCAGGAGGCGCTCGGCGCAGTCGTCGACGTTCTCGCAACCGTGCCGGTGCTGATGATCTTGACCCACCGCCCGGGTTACACGCAGCCCCTCGGCGAGCGGGCTCACTTCAGCCGCATCGCGCTTCGACACCTGCCGCCGGAGGAGAGCACCGCGATGTGCGAGGGCGTGCTCCACGGCTCCTCCCTCCCGACCGAGCTTCAGCAGCTGATCACCAGCAAGAGCGAGGGCAACCCCTTCTACATCGAGGAGCTCACGAGATCCCTGCTGGAGTCAGGGGTCCTTCGCCGCCAGAACGGCGGCTATTCCCTGGAGCTGCCCGTGGAACAGGTGCGTGTGCCGGACACGATCCAGGAGGTGATCCTCAGCCGGATCGACCGCCTCGAGCGCGAGGGCAAGGAGGCGATCCAGCTTGCCTCCGTCATCGGGCGCGAATTCACGGTGCGGTTGCTCCAGCGGATATCCGATGTCCAGGCAGAGCTCGAGCAGGTGCTCGGAGACCTCAAGTCACTCGAGCTGATCTACGAGAAGGCGTACCTGCCCGAGCTCTCGTACATGTTCAAGCACGCCCTCACGCACGACGTCGCCTATTCGACGCTCCTGCACGAGCACCGCAAGTCCCTGCACCAGATCGTCGCCGGCGCGATCGAGGAGCTCTACTCGGATCGGTTGGCGGAGCACTACGAGACGCTTGCCCACCACTACTACGAGGGCGAGGATTGGGAGAAGGCGCTCGATTACCTCCAGAAGGCAGCCGAGAAGGCGGCGAACGCCTACGCGAATCACGACGCACTCGGCTACTTCGACCGCGCTCTCGAGGCGGCGGAGCGGCTCGGAGACGTGCCGCTCGAGACGCTTGCAGGCATCTACAGCGCCAAAGCGCAGGTCTGCTTCGCGATCAACGCGTGGGACCAGGCCGTTGCCAACTTCTCGACCTTGCTCGAGCTGGCGCGGAAGGGGGGCAACCGGACGATCGAGGGCCTTGCCCTAGGCGGCGTCGGCTTCTCGCAGGTCATCGCTCACGACTTCGAGGCGGCGGACGCGGCCTCGAAAGAAGCGTTGGCGATTGCCGACGAGCTCGACGACGATGCCGTGCGAACCGGCGCGCTGATGATCTCGACTTTCCTTCAAGCCCTGCGTGGCCGACTGGCATCGGCGATGGCGTACGGAGAGCAGACCGCCGAGCTGGCGCGCAAGACCGGTCAGCCCGTTTACGAAAGCTTCTGTGACGAGATGTTCATCCTCGGCTATTCCTGGCGGGCGCTCTTCGAAGAGGCTCTTCGAAACGCCGAAGCCGGAGTTGCCAGGGCCGAGCAATACGGGCTGACGGAGCCGCTCGCCTTCAACAGGTGGGCGCAGGGCGTGGCGCTGGGAAGCAACGGTCGCTACGCGGAGGCAATCGAAACACTGGAACACGCGATCGCGTTCTCGGAGCGAATCGGGGACAAGGCGGTGCGCTCCCGGTCGTGGAACACGCTCGGTTGGGTCCACGGCGAGCTCTGCGACTACGAGCGTGGGATCGAATTCAACCAAAGGGGACTCGAGCTCGCGAATGACGTTGGAGACCCTGAGATCATCATCAACGCGCAGATCAACCTCGCCGACTATGCCTTCGCGACCGGGGAGCGTGAGCAGGCCCAGCGCGAGCTCGAGGAGCTCTATGCGTCCCTGCCGGGCATGCACGAATGGATGAAGTGGCGCTACTCGCAGCACCTGATGCACAGTCTTGGCGAGGTGATGCTTGCGAGAGGAGACGCCGACCGCGCCCTCGTGCTCGCGGATGAGTGCCTGGCGCTGGCCGAGCCGACCGAGTCGCGAAAGAACGTCGTGAAGGGCCGTCGCCTGCGAGCTCAGGCTCTCCTGGCGCTCGAACGGCTGGAAGACGCGGATCGTGAGATCTCGAGCGCGCTCGAGATGGCGCGCGAGGCGAAGAACCCTCCACAGCTCTGGAAGACGCTTGCCACGCTCGCGGAGCTGCGCACGGCGCAGGGCGGCCTCGACCGGGCCGCGGAGGCCTACCGCTCCGCGCTCTCGGTCGTCGAGGACGTCGCCCGGGAGCTCCCGGACGACCGGCTGCGCGAGCTCTTTCTTGCCTCTGAGGCGGTCGAGACGATGCGCGAGTCGGCAGCGGCGCTCGAGGCGGGTTCCAAGGCGTGAGCACTCAGGCGGCGACGAGGAGCCGGCTCCTCGCCCTGCTGGAAGCGGTCGAGAAAGGAGAGCTCGACCCGGCCTCCGCGCTGGAGCGAGTGCAGTCGCTTCCGTTCCAAGACCTCGGCTTCGCACGCCTCGATACCCACCGCGAGGTTCGGCAGCTGGCCCCCGAGGCGGTTCTCGGTGAGGGCAAGACACCGACTGAGGTCGAGGCAATCGTCAAAGCGATGCTCGAAAGCGGGGCTTCGAGTGTGCTGGTCACTCGCGCGGACGCGGAAGCGCGCGCCGCCGTCCGGCGCGCGGCCCCGGACGCCGAGGTGGACGAGCGTGCACGGCTCGCCTGGGTCGCGAGAGCGATCCCACCGGTGTGTGGAGCGGTCGTCGTAGTCTCGGGCGGCACGTCGGATCGTCCTGTCGTGAGGGAGACCGAGGTTCGCGCCCAATTGCTGGGGGCGGCCGTGAAGGTGCACGAGGACGTCGGCGTCGCCGGGATTCACCGCCTCTCTCCGGCCCTTCCCGACTTGGAACGCGCGGACTGCGTCGTCGTCGTTGCCGGGCAGGACGCCGCGCTTGCCTCGGTAGTCGGCGGTCTTGTCGCGGCGCCGGTGATAGGCGTCCCAACCAGCGCGGGCTACGGTGCCGCATTCGCCGGCGTTTCTGCGCTGCTTGCGATGCTGACCTCGTGCGCCGCGGGCGTGGCCGTCGTGAACATCGACGACGGGCTTGGGGCCGGCACGATCGCGGCGCGAATCGCTCGCTCCGCGGCAGGTGCCGATTGAGCCGCTTGCTCTACATAGACTGCGTCTCCGGGGTGGCCGGCGACATGCTCCTGGCAGCGTTGCTCGACGCAGGCGCGGACATCGAGCGTGTTCGAGAGGGGCTTCGCTCACTGTCGCTCGACGGGCTCGAAGTCGAGCAGGCTTACGCGAGCCGCAACGGGATCCGAGCGGCTCAGGTGAAAATCGTGGCTCAACCGGACCGCGCGAGCCGATCGTGGAGAGAGATGCGCGAGCTGATCGAGCGAGCGGCCCTTCCCGACAGAGCTCGCCTCTGGGCCGAGGAGGCTTTTCGGCGGCTCGCCGAGGCCGAGGGACGGGTTCACGGAGTGGAGCTCGAGCAGGTCCACTTCCACGAGCTCGGAACGATCGATGCGGCAGCTGACGTATGCGGAGTCGCGATCGCAATCGAGGACCTCGGCATCGATCGGGTCGTGTGCTCCCCACTCCCGGCCGGACGCGGCTTCGTCGAAGCCGCGCATGGCCGGCTGCCGCTTCCGGCGCCGGCCACGGCCGAGCTGCTCCGCGGTGTCCCGATCTACGGCGTCGACGCGGAGACGGAGCTCGTGACGCCGACCGGGGCAGCGCTCGTCACGACGCTCGCGTCGGACTTTGGCCCCTTGCCGCCGATCCGGGTGGACAAGATCGGGTATGGCGCCGGCTCGCGGGAGGCCGATTCGGTCCCCAACGTCGTGAGGGTGCTCGTCGGCGAGGCGATCGAAGAGCTCGCGACCGCGACCGTCTCCCTGATCGAGGCAAACATGGATGACCTTTCACCCGAGCTCGTCCCCGACGCCGCCGAGAGTTGCTTTGCGGCGGGCGCGCTCGACGTCTGGGCGACGCCGGTGCAGATGAAGAAGGGACGACCCGGCTTTGTTCTCTCAGCGCTTGCGCGCGCCGCTGACGAGCGGCGGGTGGCCGAGGCGATCCTGCGCGAGACGAGCACGCTCGGCGTTCGGATCGCACAGCTTCGCCGGTGGGAGCTGGAGCGCGACGTGCGGACAGTCGAGGTGGACGGCGAGCAAGTGCGCGTCAAGGTGGGCTGGCTGGACGGCGAGATCGTCAACGTCGCGCCCGAGCACGACGACTGCCGCGCGGTCGCGGAGCGCACAGGCCGGTCGGTGAAGTCGGTATGGTCGGTGGCCTTCGCGGCCGTCCAGGCCATCGCCGAGAATCAGAGCTCCGGCGTCAAGTGAGGTCGAGCGATCTGACTGAGCTGCAGGCCGACCTCGAGCGCCGAATTACCGCGCTCGGCAGCGCGCTGGTCGCGTTCTCGGGCGGCGTCGACTCCTCGCTCGTGGCGGCGCTTGCCGCCCGGTCGCTCGGCTCACGCGCGCTTGCGGTGACCGCCATCTCCCCCGCGCTCGCGACGGGAGAGCTCGACGGCGCCCGTACGGTAGCTGCCGCAGTGGGGATCGCGCACGAGACGATCACGACCGACGAGCTCCGGCGCGAGGGCTACCGGCGAAACGATCGCGACCGGTGCTACCACTGCAAAACCGAGCTCTACGACGTCCTCTCGGCGCTCGCCAGAGAGCGTGGCTTCGCCGCGCTGGTGTCGGGCGCAAACGCGGACGATCTCGGTGACTGGCGCCCCGGCCTGCGGGCGGCCGCCGAGCACGGTGTCGTGCACCCGCTGCTCGAAGCAGGCATGGGCAAGGCCGAGGTGCGCGCACTGGCGCGCCGCCTTTCGGTACCCAGCGCAGAGAAGCCCGCGAGCCCGTGCCTGGCCTCGCGCATCCCGTACGGCACGGCCGTCGATCCGGTCACGCTCGCACGGGTCGACAGCGCCGAGCGGGCGGTCAGAGAGCTCGGCTATACGGAGCTCCGCGTCCGCCATTACGGAGACCTCGGAAAGCTCGAGCTTGCCGCCGCTGATCTCGAGCGGGCGATGGAGCCGACCGCCCGTGAAGAGATCCTCGCGGCGATTCGCTCGGCCGGCTACGCTCGCGCCGCAATCGACCCCGAGCCGTTTCGCTCCGGCCGCCTGAACGAGCGCTTGCCGCCATAGCCTCGCGACGGGCTGGACGACTGCCACCTAGGGAAGCGCTTTGCCGGCGAGGTCGGCCGCGGCTGCTACCACACCGACATCCGCAGCCTGCGAAAAGCCGGGATGGTGAGAATGAAAATGCCGAGCAGCGCGAGCAGGCTCATCAGCACGAGGAAAGTGGTGAGCCCGATGTCGGCGAACGGCCGCACGAACGGCAGTGGCGGATCTCCGGTGCTCGGTCTGTGCACAGCGGCGGGCTTCGGGGGACCGGCGATGCGCGCGGCCGCCCGGAGCTCTGCTTGCACGAAGTCGATCAGCCCGCCCGCCGCGATCGCAAGCAGGACGGGGTTCGAAAAGCCATGACCTGCCACGAACGGCAGCGTGATGATCTGCGTCGTGCTCCAGGGACCACCGCCGAGCGTGAACGCAAAGAAGGCGCCGATCGCGTTCGCCGC
>Ga0066710_100002645_pt1 | contig 14627 bp, 12 predicted proteins | sample GraSoiAngelo_159_FD_79666 | JGI IMG/M metagenome (GOLD analysis project Ga0066710, IMG submission 79666) | Grasslands soil microbial communities from the Angelo Coastal Reserve, California, USA - 14_1009_16_40cm | ecosystem: Environmental > Terrestrial > Soil > Grasslands | place: USA...
CGGAGGAGATCTATCCGATGATCGCCGACGTCCAGCCGCTCGCCAAGTTGATAGGAATGCCGTACTTCCCGGTGACGCCGACCTGGCCGCTGCTCGGCCCGCTGGGCCTCATCCCGCTGCCAAGCAAGTGGCGGATCCGTTTTCACCCGCCGGTGCGGACTGACCAGTACGGGCCGGACGCCGCTGACGACCCGTCGCTCGTCATGCGCATCAGCGACGAGGTCCGCGACACCATCCAGGCCGGGCTGGTCAACGAGCTGGCCAAACGCAAGGGCGTCTTTCGCGGATAACGGGGGGAGGCTGTGAGCACCATATGTGGTAGTGCCATTCGGCGCTGACCACAAGATGGTGCGCCTGCCGGGCTGTCTTACTCAGGCCGTTTGCTAAACTCCTCAGATGGAGCTCGAACTCGGCAGAGGCAAGCGGGCACGCCGGGCGTACGGGTTCGACGAGGTGGCGCTGGTCCCTGGTCGCATCACCATCAACCCCGACGAGATCGACATCTCAACGTCGATCGACGGCACGGGTCTGACGATCCCCTTCCTGGCCGCCGCGATGGACGGCGTCGTCGACACTGCGTTCGCTGCCGAGATGGGCAGGCTCGGCGGTCTGGCCGTCCTGAACCTCGACGGGGTGCAGACGCGCTACGAGGATCCCTCCGGCGTGTTGCGTGAGATCGCCGATTCGCCACCCGACCAGGTCAACACGGTGTTGCAGCGCATCTACACCGCCCCGGTTCAGGACGGCCTCATCGGTCAGCGCATAGAAGAGGTGAAACGCTCCGGCGCGCCATGTGCGGTGTCGACCGTGCCCGGTATGGCGGAGCGGCGGGCGCCGATCGCCCAGGAGGCAGGCGCCGACGTTTTCGTGGTGCAGGGCACGGTGCTGACCGCTCGGCATCGCAGCAAGTCCTACCGCCACCTGTCGTTTCGAGAGCTCACGGAGTCGCTCGACATCCCGGTGATCGCGGGCAACTGCGTCGACTATGCGACCGCTCTGGAGCTGATGGACACCGGCATCAAGGGACTGCTCGTCGGAGTCGGACCGGGCGCCGCGTGCACGACGCGCGCGGTCCTTGGCGTCGGCGTGCCACAGGTCACCGCCACGAGTGATTGCGCCGCAGCGCGCGACGACCATCTGCGCCGCAGCGGTGACCGCGTGGCGATCATCACCGACGGGGGCATGCGTCTCGGCGGCGACATCGCCAAGGCTTTCGCCAGTGGCGCCGACGCGGTGATGATCGGCTCCATTTTCGCCGCGGCGCAGGAAGCCGCGGGACACGGCAACCACTGGGGCATGGCCACGCCGGATCCGAACCTGCCGCGCGGCACCCGGATCCGCACCGGAACCAAGGGCACGCTGGCCGAGATCCTCTTCGGCCCGGCGCACGTCGATGACGGAAGCATGAACCTCGTCGGTGCGCTGAAGAGCGCCATGGGCGTCTGCGGCGCGCGCACCGTGCGCGAGTTCCAGGAGACCGAGATGGTGATCGCCCCGTCGATCAAGACCGAGGGCAAGATGCAGCAGCGCGAGCAGCGCGTGGGGATGGGCGTGTGACGGTTGCGACCGAGTTGGGCAGTGCGACGAACACGCCTGCCCGGGTCGCACAGGACACGGTGTTCGTCCTCGACTTCGGCTCGCAGTACAGCCAGTTGATCGCGCGCCGCGTGCGCGAGGCGAAGGTGTACTGCGAGCTCGTGCCCGGCTCGATTCCCGCCGCCGAGATCGCCGCGCGCGCGCCGCGCGGTTTGATCTTCAGCGGCGGCCCCGCATCGGTGTACGAGCCGGGAGCGCCCCACCCGGACCGCGATGTGTACAACCTCGACCTGCCCATCCTGGGTATCTGCTACGGGATGCAGTTGCTCGCCGGCGACCTCGGCGGTGCCGTCGAGCCGGCGCAGCGACGGGAGTACGGGCACGCGTCCCTGACCGTGGACGACGAGGCGGGCATCTTCGACCGGCTGCCACACGAACTGTCGGTGTGGATGTCGCACGGCGATGTGATCACTCGGCCGCCACCGGGCTTTCGCCCCATCGCACACTCGCTCAACTCGCCGTGCGCGGCCATCGCCGGCCCGCGAGGTCGCTTCGGCATCCAGTTCCATCCCGAGGTCGCACACACTCCGCTCGGTCGTGACGTGCTGCGCAATTTCCTGCTCAATGTCTGCGGCTGTGCCGGCACCTGGGAACCGGCATCCTTCATCGAGAGCGCGGTCGCGGACGTGCGCCGGCGTGTCGGCGACGCGCGGGTGCTGTGCGCACTGAGCGGAGGAGTCGATTCGGCGGTGGCGGCGACTCTCGTGCACCGCGCTGTCGGCGACCAGCTCGCGTGCGTGTTCGTCGACAACGGCCTGCTGCGCCGTGGCGAGGGCGACCGCGTGGTCGAGATCATGTCCCGGCAACGCCACATCCGGCTCGTCCACGTCGATGCCGCGGAGCAGTTCCTCGACGCGCTGCAGGGTGTCACGGATCCCGAGGAGAAGCGCCGGCGGATCGGGCGCACCTTCATCCGGGTCTTCGAGGAGCAGGCGCGAGCGCTGGGGCAGGTGCCCTTTCTGGCGCAGGGAACGCTGTACCCCGACGTCATCGAGTCCACGTCGTATGACACCCAGCACGCCCAGAAGATCAAGACGCACCACAACGTCGGCGGACTGCCCGAGAACCTGCGCTTCGAGCTCGTGGAACCGCTGCGCTACCTGTTCAAGGACGAGGCGCGCGAGGTCGGCATCGCGCTGGGACTGCCCGAAGACCTGGTGTGGCGCCAGCCGTTCCCCGGCCCGGGATTGGCCATTCGCATCGTCGGCGACGTGACCCGCGAACGGCTCGAGACGCTGCGCGCCGCCGACTGGGTGGTTATCGACGAGATCAAACGCAGCGGTCTGTACCGCAAGGTCTGGCAGTCCTTCGCGATCCTGACGCCGATCTCTTCAGTGGGTGTCATGGGTGATTACCGCACGTACGCCAACGTCGTCGCGGTGCGCATCGTCGAGAGCGACGATGGCATGACCGCCGATTGGGCGAAGGTGCCGTACGACGTCCTCGGCACCATCAGCCGGCGCATCGTCAACGAGGTTCCCGGAGTGAACCGCGTGGTCTACGACATCTCGTCGAAGCCGCCATCGACGATCGAGTGGGAATGAGCGCTCAGACAAATCTGGTGAGGATGGGGAGGACGGCGCGGCGAGGGACCACGCGGTCGGAGCCCCGCTGGCGCACCTCACCCCACGAAGTCCGCACCCGACCACCGCGACTTCGTGGGGACCCCGAATCCGCCGCTGACTCTCGGCTCGACCTCCGCTCCGAGCCGTGCCGTCTCGCCTCCGAGACGATCCCTCGCTGCACCGTCCTCCCCATCCCCTAGACGTGCTGGTGGTCACTCATTTCCCTGAGTTCTCTTCGGAGCTTTCTAGTCGCACGACCACGCTCCCGATACCCTTGGCGGCGTGATGCGCCTTCTCATCGTCGGCGGCGGAGGGCGGGAGCACGCGCTCGCCTGGGCATGCCGGCGCGAGCGCACCGACATCGAGGTCATCTGCGCGCCTGGCAACGGGGGAACGGCAGTCATCGCGGAGAACGTCACGATCGACGTCACCGACGCGCGCACCATCGCGCGAATCGCGGCCGAGCGTGAGGTCGACCTCGTCGTCGTCGGGCCCGATGCCGCGGTCGCGGCGGGTGTCGCGGATGCGTGCGCCGCGCGGAACATCCCGGCCTTCGGGCCGACCGCCGCCGCCGGCCGCATCGAATCCTCGAAATCGTTCGGCAAAGTCCTGATGGACGAGGCCGGCATACCGACCGCACGCTGGTTGAGCGGCACCGCCGATCAGCGCGACGCGCTGCTCGCCTTCGCCGAGGATCTCGGCGGCGCATGCGCTGTGAAGGCAGACGGCCTGGCTCTCGGCAAGGGCGTGGTCATGTGCGAAACGCTCGACGACGTGCACGGGGCGCTGCGCGCCTGCTTCGACACCGCGCGTTTCGGCGCTGCGGGCAGCCGCGTGGTCGTCGAGGAACAGCTCACGGGTACGGAGGCATCGGTGCTGGCACTGAGCGACGGTCACCGGCTGCGCCTGCTGACGCCCGCCCGCGACTACAAGCGCGCGCTCGACGGAGACGTGGGTCCCAACACGGGCGGCATGGGCGCATGCGCGCCGCCGCCCGACATCGACGCACACGGTCTGACCGACCAGGCAGCGCGCAAGGTGCTGCAGCCGTGCGTCGACGCGCTGCGCGCCCGCGGCACGCCCTTCGTCGGGTGCCTGTACGCAGGACTCATGCTCACCGGCGATGGCATCCGTGTGCTGGAGTTCAACGCCCGGTTCGGTGACCCGGAGGCGCAGGTGGTGCTGCCGCTGCTCGACGAACCGCTGGCGGAGGTGCTCCGCGACTGCGCGCGCGGCGAGGTCGCGCCGGGAGTGGCCGTCACGTCCGGCGCCGCCGTCGGCGTGGTGGCCGCTGCGGCTGGATATCCTGGCGAGGTGCGCATCGGCGACCGCATCGAGGGCCTGGACACGATCGACGCGCGCGCTCTCTGCTTTCATGCCGGCACGCGTCGCGCACCCGACGGGACGGTGCGCACATCCGGTGGCCGCGTGCTCTGCGTCGTGGCGCGCGCTCCGCAGCTCGAAGAGGCGCGCTCGGCCGCGTACGAGAACGTCGCGCGCATCACCTTCGCCGGCATGCAGCGGCGCGGCGACATCGCGCAGCGGGTCGGAGTCACTGCGTGAGCGCAGCGCTTCTCGTGGGCATCGTGGTCGGCAGCGAGTCTGACCTGCCCGCGATGCGACGCTGTGGCGAGGTGCTCGACGAGTACGGCATCGGCTGGGAGATGGGTGTGATGTCGGCGCATCGCGCGCCCGACGTCGTGAGTGGGTATGCACGTGCGGCGCGGTCGCGCGGCCTGCGCGTGCTCGTGGCCGGCGCCGGCGCGGCCGCGCACCTGCCCGGGGTCCTGGCCTCCATGACGACACTGCCGGTGATCGGGGTGCCCCTGGCCGCAACCCCGCTGGCCGGCCTCGACGCGCTGCTCAGCATCGTGCAGATGCCGCCCGGCACACCGGTGGCCACCGTGGCGGTGGGCGAGATGGGGGCGCGCAACGCCGGCCATCTGGCGGCCCAGATCGTGGCCCTCGACGACGCCGACGTGGAAGGGGCGCTCGGCCGGGTTCGCGCGCGCATGCGTGAAAGCGTCCAGTTGCCCGAGGGATTCGACCCCTCCGGAGCCGGCGACTAGCGCAGATGCACGAAACCTCGGCTCCGCGACACTAGACTCGCGCGATGCCTCGCCTCGAACTGGTGGAGACGTCGCTCCGCCTCGGGCAGCAGTCGCTCCTGATCAGCCGTCTGCGCCAGCGGCACGCTGTGCCGGTCGCCGAGCGCCTCGACCGCTGCGGATTCGCCGCGCTCGACGTCTTCGGCGGCTCGACGTTCGAGGCCTCCCTGCGCTTTCTGGCTGAGGACCCCTTCGAGCGGCTGCGCGCGATCCGCGCCGCGGCTCCGATCACGCCGCTGCTCGCCATGATCGGCGGGCAGGCGCTCGTCGGTCACCGCCACGTCTCCGACGACACCGTCGACGCCTTCATCGCCGCCGCAGCCGAAGCGGGCGTGGACATCTTCCGCTGTTACGACCCCCTCAACGACACCCGCAACCTGGAGCGCTGCGCAGAGGCGGTGGCGCGCGCCGGCAAACAGGCCGAAGGAGTCATCGTCTACAACGACGCCGCGGACGGTGACATCCTGGTCGCCGCCGCGCGGCGGCTGGTCGAGATCGGATTTCCGACGCTGTGCGTGCACGACCCCCTCGGTGTCCTGGTGGCCAGCCGCGCCGCCGAGACCGTGAGTGCAGTGCGTGCGGCCGCCGGCGTGCCGGTGGCGATATCGATCGCTGCGCAGACCGGACAGGCGACGCTGGCGGCGTACAGCGCGGCTCTGGCCGGGGCTCACCGCATCGACGTGGCGCTGTCGCCGCTGGCGGGTGGCGCGTCGGTACCCGCAGCCGAAGCGGTCATCGCCGGCTTCGCAGGAAGCCCGGTCGACCCGGGCCTCGATATCGAGCCCATCGCAGCAGCCGCGCTGGAGCTGGAGCAGGCGCTCGTGCACTACGCGGACGTGCTCGACCCACTGGCGCTGCGGCTCGACACCTCGGCGCTGCGTGGTCTGCTGCCGCCCTCCGCGATGGGGCACGCCCTGGCCGAGCTGCGCGCCCGCGACGCGCTTGCGAAGCTGGGCGAGGTCGAGGCTGAGGTGGTACGCGTCCGGGCCGAGCTTGGCTCGCCGCCTATGGTCACCCCGCTCACCGAGATCATCGCCACCCAGGCTGTCTACAACGTCTGCAACGGCGATCGCTACGCGACGGTGAGCCAGGAGGTGAAGGATTACTGCCTCGGCCTGTACGGCGAGCCGCCGAAGCCGGTCGATCCTGAGATCCGGCGGCTGGTCAACGGCCGCGAGGAGCCGATCACCTGCAGGCCCGCCGATCTCCTGGAGCGATCCATCGCCGCGACGCGGCGCGAGCTCAAACGTGAGGGCCTGGCCGATGCGGCCGCGGCTGCCGTGGTCACGTACGCGCTGTTCCCAGCCGAATACCTCGCGCTCGTGCGCGGCGAGAGCGCCGCGGAGCAGCTCGGCGATGAGGCCGTTCCCCAGGGTGAAGCGCCCGTGGGCGTTCCCGAGACCGCGATCGTCGACGAGCCTGCGGTGGCGCCAACTGTTGACGGCGCCGAGCCGGCCGTGGCCGCGCGCGAGCTCACCGTTGAGGTCGACGGCCAGTCGTACGCGGTGCGGGTCATCGGGCTGCCCGAGGCGAGCGGTGCGAGCGGGGTGGCCGCCGCCATGCCCGCCGGGCCGCCCCCGGTGCGCGAAGGTACGGTGGTCGCTCCGATGCAGGGCTTGCTGCTCAAGGTTTCTGTCAAAGTTGGCGACAAGGTGAACCTGGGGGACGTGGTGGCGGTCCTCGAGGCGATGAAGATGCAGAACGACATCACCGCTACCCGTTCGGGAACGGTCACCGAGGTATACGTGAAGGCCGGCGACGTGGTCAGCCCCCGCGATCCGCTTGTGCACGTCGGATAGCACGGCCGCGATGTTCGACACGGTGCTCGTGGCCAATCGCGGCGAGATCGCGCTGCGCGTGGTCCGCGGATGCCGCGACCTGGGCGTCCGCAGCGTCGCCGCGTACAGCGAGGCCGACCGCGACGCTGCGTTCGTGCGGCTGGCCGACGAGTCCGTCGAGATCGGTCCGGCGCCGTCGTCACAGTCCTACCTGGTGGCAGAGCGCATCATCGACGCGGCGCAGCGAACCGGAGCGCAGGCGATCCACCCGGGCTACGGGTTCCTGAGCGAGAACCAATCGTTCGCGCACGCATGCCGCTCGGCAGGCATCGTGTTCATCGGGCCGCCGCCCGAGGCGATGGCGGCGATGGGCGAGAAGGTGGCTGCCCGCGAGCGCATGCGGCGATCCGGAGTGCCCGTCGTCCCCGGCACGGATGCGCTGAGCGGCGCTGACGAGGCAGTGGCCGCCGCGAACGACGTCGGCTATCCGGTGCTGATCAAGGCGAGCGCGGGCGGCGGTGGCATCGGCATGCGGATCGCGCGTGACGAGCGCGAGCTGCGAGAGGGTTTCGAGACGGCGCGAAGCACAGCGGCGCGAGCCTTCGGCAACGACACCATCTTCCTGGAGCGCTACGTCGACGAGCCCCGTCACATCGAGATCCAGGTGCTCGCCGACACGCACGGCGCCGTGATCCATCTGGGCGAACGCGAATGCTCCGTGCAGCGGCGGCATCAGAAGATCATCGAGGAGACGCCGTCGCCGGTCATCGACGCCGAACAGCGGCAGCGCATGGGTGAGGCGGCGGTGACCGCGGCGCGGGCGGTCGGCTACGTCAACGCTGGCACCGTCGAGTTCATCTACAGCCGGGGCGAGTTCTTCTTCCTGGAGATGAACACCCGCCTGCAGGTCGAGCACCCGGTGACCGAGCTCGTGTACGGCGTCGACCTCGTCGCCGAGCAGCTGCGCATCGCCGCGGGCGAGCCGTTGAGCCTCACCCAGGATGCGATATCGCCGCGTGGGCATGCCATCGAGTGCCGTGTCAACGCCGAGAACTACGCGAAGGGGTTCCTTCCGTCGCCGGGGCGGGTCACCGGCTACCACGAGCCGTCCGGTCCGGGGGTGCGCGTGGACAGCGCGCTGACCGGACCTGGCGTGATCTCGCCGCACTACGACCCGCTGGTGGCCAAGCTCATCGTGCACGGCGAGTCGCGTGCTGCCGCCATCGAACGCATGCGGCGTGCGCTGCTCGAGTACATCGTCGTGGGCATCCGCACCAACATTCCGTACCACCTCGCCGTGATGTCCGACACGGACTTCCGCGCCGGCAGCTACACGACGCATTTCATCGACGAGCATCCGCAGCTGGTCGCGGACGCCGACGCATGGGCGGAGCGGCAGGCGGCGCTGCGAAGCCTCGTGCGCGACCCGGCACGGGCCGCGGCGATCGCGGCCGCGGTTGCCGTGTCCGTGTAGTTGCGTGGCCGCGCCCCGTTTCGGGCGCCTGTACGCGTCCGCGGTGCTGCGTCCGTTCGCCGAGCAGCTCATCCAGGAGACCGGCCTCCGGGACGGCAGCGTCGCGTGTGACCTGCTCTGCGACGGCGGAGCGCTGAGCGGCGCGCTCGCCGCAGCGGTCGGCCGCGGCAGCCTGGTTGTCAGCGACGTCGATTCGGCGCTGGTCGAATCCGTGGCGCGAGACCTCGCCGCCGCGAGGTGCTCGGTGCGCGGCGTGGCCTGCGACGGCCAGACCCTGCCGATGGAGAGCGCGTCATGCGACTGCGTCGCGTCGCTGTTCACCATCGGCTTCGGCGACGGGGACGCCCTCATGCTCGAGGCGCTGCGCGTGACGCGCCCGGGCGGCACCGTGATGATGGTGCACTGGGATGCCGATGCGCTGCCAGCGCACGAGGACGCGCTGGCCGCCGCGCTCATCGAGGTCACCGGGACGCGCACCGCGTTCTTCGACCACATCGCGCCGCGCCTGCAGCTGCCGCGCGGGGCGTCCGTGAGCCGGCTTGCCGATCTGGTGCGCTTCGATGGAATCCAGCACTATTGGAATGCGATGGTGATCGAGCGAAACTTTGGCGACGAGCAGCGGCCTGTCTCGGACGACGAACTGGCATCGGTCAGAGCAATCTGCGAAGCGCGGCTGGCGCCGTACACCGCCGCCGACGGCACCATGCGCATCCCCGTAGAAGCCGCGCTTGTGCGAATGACTGCGCAAGCCGAACCTTATGATGCGTGCGCGTGAGCTCGAAAGACGGTGATGAGACCGACGAAGACAGTCACGCCGACTTCTACTTCGAAGGGGGCGAGCGCCGCTGGCGTTGGCCCCCCCCCGACCTGAGAGGCGTAGGCGCCTAGAAGGCGACGGTGGCCGAGAAGGCCGCGGCGAGCGCCTGCCCGTCGATGTCGCGCAGCGCGGTGCTCACCGCGACCCGCAGCGGTCCGGCCGGCAACGAGGCAAGCGTGACCGTGGCGGTGCGCGAGCTGGTGTCGTATGTCGTGGATATGGGGGTGGCGACACCGGACGCGGATGTCACGCTGATGGCGCCGGGAACGCTGCTCGCGTCGAGGTCGCTGTCGAAGCTGATCTGCAGCGTGAAGGCGCCGGTGGCGCTGCTGCTCACGCGCACGACGTGCGGCCCCGACGACTGGTCGTGCAGCGACGTCGTGTCGATGTCGACCACGAGGTACGTGGACCCGTCGGTCGAGGGCGACAGCGCGAGCCGCTCATCGGCGACCGACGCGGTGCTGTGATGCCCGGTTGGGTCGACGATCAGCTCGACGGTGGCATTCACCGTGCCGTCCGACGATGCCGAGACGCTCACGATGTACGCGCGGCTGAGGCGGTGCGGCGCGCGCGCCGAGGCGTCGACGCCGGGGCCGCTGAGCGCGGTCAGCGCCTTGCGGTCGCCACGGACCTGCGCATCGACGAACGCGTCGAGCGTGGAGCTCGCCGCGGCCGGGGCAGCCAAGCGCGCCGCCGCACTCGACCCGGGGATCATGCCCCGCTCGACCTGGGCCCCCGACGGCGTGGAGGCGATGAAACCGAAACCGCCGCCGGACGGCGCGAAGGCTGGAGCGCTTCCCGCCGGGCTCACCGCCAGGGGGGCGCCCGAAGGCAGCTGGGCAACGACCAGCTGCGCCGCGCCCGTCGATGCGGAGAGCACGTACGCAACCTCAGTGCCGTCGACGTTGAGCGCCACGTCACTGGTGGGCGCGCTCGGGTCGAGCGTCGACACGCTCGCGGGCGTGTCCCGGTCGACGGGCTCGGTGACCAGGCGGGATCCAGCGCCGCCGGCGTCGATCCACGCAACCGTGCGTCCGTCGGCGCTGAACGCCACGCCGCCGGCGGTAACGCCGCTCAGCAGCCGGCTGGTGCCTGCAGCGATGTTCAGCAGCTGTCCCCCGCCGGTCGACCCCGGGGCCGCCACGAACGCGTAGCCGCTGCTGGACAGCGCATCGACCTCACCCGATGCGGTCGGCAGGGTCAGCAGGATTCGCTGGTGGCCGGAAAGCTGGACCGACTTGATGGCGTCGCCGTCGGCGAAGATCAGCCGCTCGTTCGACGTCCACGCCAGTGCCGTGACCGTGGTGGCGGCCTGCCCCAGCACGGTCGTGCCGCCGCCGTTCGACGCCGCCACCTCGATGAGCGAGCCACCGTCGGGGTTGGGAACCGCCATGGCCAGGAGGCTCCCTGCCGGCGCGAAGGCGAGCGCTGTGGCGGAGGGCCCGCGTACAACGGGCGCACCGCCGCCGGCCGGGAAGTCGATGACCGCGGGAATGCTGACGCCGAGCTGGCCGGCGGCGGCCGGCGACGCGCTCGGGCTGCTCGGCCGAGGCGGCGGCGACGCCTCGACGGTGGCGGCAGGCAGCAGCCCCGACGAGACCGCGACCGCGCCGTCGGGCGCCACCACGACCGACGCGCCGGTCTCCGCTGAGCCGAGCGCTGCCGCGGCCAGTCGCGGCGGGATCGGAGTGCTCGGGCCCGGTGGTGGCGTGGGCGCGGTGCCGAAGGTGATCTGGATCGGCGCGGCGGCGGTGGCGCCCGACGACGCGCGGATGGAGGGCTGGGCGATGGTCACCGTGTACGGGGTGTTACCGACGAGATGGTGGACCGGCGTGATGACCAGCTTGTTGCCCCGCCACGAGTAGTTGACCGTGGTGGCCGGCTGGATGTGAACGCCCTTCTCGACAGCCTGGTGGTTCATGGGCTGGTTGAACGCCACGGTGATCACATCGGCTGGGCTGACCGCGTGCTGCGCGGCGACGTTGGAGCTGGCAAAGAGGTTCTGGTGGTCCTGGGTGTGGCCGAACAGCAGCGAAACCACGGCGGCTGCGACGGCCACGACACCGACCGCAGCGCCGCTCCATGCTGCGTGGGCCGGGCCCACGCGCCACCAGGCCCGGCGCCGGCGCAGGGACCGCTCGGCCTCGGCCATGAGATGACCGCGCAGCTGGTGACGGAAGTGCGGGTCAGCCTCCGCCAGCGGCCGCGAGGTGTGCAGCAGCCGCGCCGTGTCGGCGAGCTCGGGCTGATCGCGGAAGAGGTCCTCGAGCTCCGGGTCGAGCCAGCCGTCGAGGCGTGGCATCAGGCCTCCTCCTCGACGAGGGTCACGATGCCCAGACGCTGGCGCACGCCGATCATGCCGCGGTGGATGAGCAGCTTCACTGCCCCTTCGCTCTTGCCCATGATCCGGCCGATCTGCGCCAGCTTGAGGTCCTCGCCGAGCTTGAGGGTCATCGCCATGCGCTGCTGCGGCGGCAGCGAGTCGATCGCCGCCCACACTCGCTCGGCCTCCGAGCTGTCGACCACCCGTTCGACCACCGGGCGTGCCGGGTCGGCGACGCCCACGGCGCCGTCGAGGCTCGACGTCGGCCGGCGGCTGCGGTAGTGGTCATAGATCGCATTCACGCTTATCTGATACAGCCACGCGCTGAAAGGATGGCCCGACGACCGGTACCGGCCGATGGCGCGCAGCGCTTTGAAGAACACCTCAGACGTGACGTCCTCGGCGGCGTCCTGGTCGCGCACGCGGCTATACACAAACCGGTAGATTTGAGAGAAATAGTGGTCGTAGAGCTCTCCGAATGCATCGGCGTCCGACTTGGCACGCTCGACAAGCTGTTCTTCGTACGCCCGAGGCAGGCTCATCCAGCGAACTCGGGCCGCACTTGACCGGGGAACGTGGGGCCCGCTCGGGCAGTTACGTTCGACGCGGCCTCGTTCATCCGACCGGACGCCGCCTCGAATCGTGAAGACGGCGCCTGACCGCCATCGCCGCGCCGGGCAGGTCGGTGATGATGCCGGCCACCCTCGGGTCGCCGAGGTACCTGCGCATCCGGGCCACGCCGTTCACCGTCCACACGACAACGGGCACCCCGCGGCGTTGAGCAGCATCGAGCACGCCACGCTGGCGGCGCGCGCGCGCCGGCGGCGGCGGCGCCAGGAGCTGGTGGGGCACGATGAAGTCGGCGCCGCACTCCTCCGCCCATTCGACCGGAAGGCTTTCGAGCCTGCGGCTGCGGGCCACCATCCGGGTCGGTCCGAGCACCAGCCCGCAGCGCACGGCTGGGTTCAGCGTCTTCACTGTCGTGATCACTCCTCCGTGAAAGGATGTGATCAGAAGCCAGTCGAGACGAGTGCGTCTCGCGGCCATCTCCAGGACTGCGGCCTCGCAGCCGCGCTCTTTGATCTCGACATTGACGGCGATGTGACCGCTGCAGAGGCGGAACACCGCCTCCAGCGTCGGCGGCTCGTGTCGGCAGCGGCGTACCAGCTCCGCGTAGGTGAGCTGCGCGACGGGCACACGGTGCCGGGTGGCGCTGTGATGGATGACCAGCGTGCCGTCGAGCGTGCGGCGGACGTCGAGCTCGACAGCGTCCGCGCCCTGGCGTATGGCCTCGGTGAACGATGCCAGCGAGTTTCCCGGCGCGTAACGTGACGCGCCGCGATGGCCGATGATCAGCGGGCCCTCGCTGCCTTCGATCAGGGGGCCGGCTCCGACGTGGATGTACCGTGTGGCGACCGTCACCGGTGGCCCAGCTTGCCACGGATAGAATGAAACGAGGTGATCCCTCGGTACGCCCCGCCCGAGATCGCGGCGATCTTCAGCGACGAGTCGCGGCTGCAGGGGTGGCTGAATGTCGAGCTGCTGGCGTGCGAGGGCTGGACGACGGTCGGACGCATCCCGACCAGCGCGCTGGCGGCCTTGCGCACCGCGCGTATCGATCCTGACCGCATCGCCGAGCTGGAAGCCGAGCAGGGGCACGATGTCGCGGCCTTCGTAGCCGCAGTCCAGGAAACCGTCGGTGAAGCAGGTCGATTCCTGCACCTCGGTTTGACGTCATCCGACGTTGTCGACACGGCGCTGGGCAAGCAGCTGCGCGACGCTGCCGTGGTCATCGACAGAGACGCCGGGTTGCTTGAAGCCGCCCTCGTCGAGCAGGCCGAGCGTCATCGCTTGACGGTGATGATCGGGCGCACACACGGCGTGCACGCCGAGCCGATCACGCTGGGCGTGAAGCTTGCCAACTTCGTCGACGAGGTGCGCCGGGCGCGCCGCCGTCTGGCCGCGGCCACTGCCGACGTCGCGGTGGGCAAGCTCACCGGCGCAGTGGGCACGCATGCGAGCGTGCCGCCGGAGGTGGAGGAGCACGTGTGCCGCGGTCTCGGCCTGGAGGTTGCTCAGGTCACGACGCAGGTGGTCGCCCGGGACCGCCACGCGGCGTTCGTGTGCGCGCTGGCACTGCTCGGCGCGGTGCTCGAACGCCTGGCAACGACGGTGCGTCTGCTGCAGATCACGGAGGTCGGCGAGGCCGAGGAGCCGTTCAGCGAGCGGCAGAAGGGCTCGTCCGCGATGCCGCACAAGCGCAACCCCGTGCTGTGTGAGCGTATCTGCGGCCTGGCCAGGACCATCCGCGGGTATGCCGCGACGGCGATGGAGAACGTCGCTCTCTGGCACGAGCGCGACATCTCGCACTCGTCTGCCGAACGCGTGATCCTGCCCGATGCATGCGCCCTGACCGATCACATACTCCGCCTGAGCACGCGCATCGTCGCCGGACTCAATGTCGACGCCGCGCGCATGCGAGAGAACCTCGAGCGTGACGGCGGTATCGTCTTCTCGCAGGCGGTGATGACCGCTCTGGTGACCGAGGCGGGCTGGCCACGCGAGCGCGCGTACCGAGCTGTGCAGGCGCTGACGGCGCGCGCGCGCGCCGGCGAGGGCGGCTTTCGAGACCTGGTGCGCGCCGACGCCGACATCAGCGCCGCGCTCAGCTCCGCGTCGCTGGCGCGCTGCTTCTCTGTGGATGCATACACGGCCAGCGTCGACGAGACGTATCGGCGCCTCGGGCTGGCCACGACGCCACGCGGCTCGGGCGCGGCGTCACCGCCTCACCGTGTCGAGGCAGTCGCACGGGGGGCGGCGTGACCACGAGCGCGCTGAGCAGCGCCGAGGTGGAGGGTCTCCAGCTCTTTCGCCGCGGCAAGGTCCGCGACACGTTCCAGCTGGCCGACGGCACGCTGCTCATGGTCGCGACCGATCGCATCAGCGCCTTCGACGTGGTGCTGCCC
>Ga0066710_100002646_pt1 | contig 14626 bp, 17 predicted proteins | sample GraSoiAngelo_159_FD_79666 | JGI IMG/M metagenome (GOLD analysis project Ga0066710, IMG submission 79666) | Grasslands soil microbial communities from the Angelo Coastal Reserve, California, USA - 14_1009_16_40cm | ecosystem: Environmental > Terrestrial > Soil > Grasslands | place: USA...
CCTTGTTACGGATGGAATATACGCTTACACAAGACATCCCCAGTATCTCGGAATCATTTTAATAGTGACTGCGTGGCTGTTTGCTTGGCCCACAATCATAACTATGATAATCTGGCCCATCTTAACTCTTGCCTATTATAAACTTGCTAGAAGTGAGGAAAAACAACTCGCTAAGGAATTTGGAAGAAAGTACATTAACTACAAAAATAGAGTCTCAATGATGTTGCCATTTTTATAACTTCTTTTAAAAAGTTAATCAATGAAACTAAATAAATTATCGATTAAAAAAGACGATTTTTATAAAATTGCAAAAAATGCATTTATCATTGCATTCTTTTTTTTGTTTTTAATCGAATTTAATATTTGGAAATTGTCAGGCAGTTCTCTCGATTCAATCCCGGATGGAAAAGGTTTTCCCTATTATTGGTTTGAATATTGTGGAAGATATCCATGCGCAGATGTAAACTGGTTTGTAATTATATCTGCATTCACAATTGATGTTCTTTTTTGGTTTTTAGTTTCTTTTCCGATTGGATGGGTTTTACATATTTTTGGAATAGACATAAACTTCACAAATTGGAAAATAGAAAGACAAGTTCCTAAATAGATCGGCAATCTTCAATAAACTAATTAATTGATTATTTCAAAAGCCACAAGTGGGAGTTGAACCCACGACCTGTTGCTTACAGGGCAATTAAGCTAAAATCTGCTCTACCAAGCTGAGCTATTGTGGCAGAATTGTTATTTAATAATAAACTTAAAAATGTTTTTATTTAACTATGAGAAAGTTCTGCCCCAAATGCGGCAAAGAAACTGAAAAATTTTACAATAACCTCTGTGCAGATTGTTTTCTGAAGAACAAATCCAATAAAGACATCATCCCTGAAAAAATAACCTATGCCACGTGCAGAGTTTGCGGCAATCTCTATCTGGAAGAAAGACCTTTTGAAAGCTTGGAGAAATTGATCGAGGAATTTTTAAAAAACAAGCTTTCGGAAAAAAATATCAAGAATGTGACTTACAGAATTCACGACAATGAAGCAGAAATATCCCTGACTTCCGATTTCTCGGGCCTTGAGAAAAATGAGTCTAAGACAGCCAGCCTTAATCACAAGGTGATAATCTGCAAGAAATGCTCCCTAAAATCCCTGGGATACTTTCAGTCAGTCCTCCAAATAAGATTCCCTCAGGAAAAGTTGGCAGAAGTTCTTTCGGACATCCGGTTACAAATAAAAAAAAGGGAGGAAGAAACCTTCGTCTCCAAGTTCGAGAAGCAGCCGAATGGCTTTGACATCTATCTCAGCTCCGCCAAATCAGCTTTGCAAATGGCCAAAATATTTAAAGCCAAATACAGAGCAAAGTTGAAAACAACAAGAAAGCTCGTCACCCGGTCTCACGGAAAGGATATATATCGAGACACTATCTTGATAAGTATCGGTGAATGAATGGGAAAGAAGAAATTCGAAAAAAGTCCGGAAGAAGTAGAGCTGTCCAGACTGAGAATTCCCAGACAGGGAGAGGTTCTCGGGGTGGTGGAGATGATGCTGGGCGGAGACAAGCTCAGAGTAAAGTGCGACGACGGAAACATCAGAATAGTAAGAATTCCTGGCAAACTGAGGAAAAGAGTGTGGATAAAGACGGGAGACTTGATTTTGGTCCAGCCATGGAACGTTCAGACTAATGAAAGAGGGGATGTTGTCTTCAAGTATACCTCCACGCAAGCTAACTGGCTCCAGAGAAAGGGTTTCGTCAAGACAATTTTTCTAGAGTAACAATAATAATTGGTTCAAAAATCAAATTTTATTAATGAAAGGGGTTTCAGAAGTAATTTCAGCCCTCCTCTTAGCACTGATTGTGGTTGGGTTGATCGGTTTTATTCTCAACCTTTATTTCCCTCTCTATGGAAGTTTAATAGACCAAAGATTTACAATTCAAGATAAATTCGGAAAGACCCGAGGTTGCTATGGGAGTGGCTGCTTTTACATTAAGGATATCGGAACCTCCAATATAACTTCGCTAAAATCCGTTACAGCACAATTTCCAAACGGTTCGATCATCCCATTAGATTACTACATAGACAGTGCACAATTCATCATGTATACCAATTTCGACGACGGGGCTCCCGATGGGTGGAATGCGATCACCGGTCTCTGGTCAATTTCCAACGGAAGATATCTTTCAGATTCAACCTTATCAAACGTTGCAAATTCCAGTTATCCAGTCAGTTATTCTAGCTCAAGCTCCGCCCTAGACTTTAAATTCAAACTCGGGGGACAGCAAAGCTTGAGGAAAAATCTTGAAGTCATGATAATTATCGATACGTCTGGAAGCATGGCTGACAACAATAAATTAGTTGATGCAAGAAATGCAGCCGACATTTTTGTAGGCCAATTCAATCCTTCGATCGATAGACTGGGATTGGTTAACTTCAGTAACTTAGTAACATTTATGCAAGGTTTGACCTTTGATCAGAATTTAGAAAAAAGCAAAATTGATTCCCTAGTCACTATTGGCGGGACAAACATAGGGTCAGGTATCTACAGATCGACACAAGAACTAGTAACAAATAACAGAACTGGAGCTCAATTGATTGAAGTTTTGTTGACAGACGGAGAGGTAAACGAACCTGGCAGCTACACTCAAGGAAGACAATACATGATGGCTGCAGCTTCAGAAGCAGCCTCGGATGGAATTAAAATATACACCATCGGCTTTAATATTTCAGCTGGCAGTAATGCAGAAAATGATTTAAAACAAGTCTCTAGCGTGACTGGAGGACAATATTATTTTGCCCCAGATGCCACTAAACTCAATCAAATTTATCAAAATATTTCTAACGTAATAACCACGCCAATTCCAAAGGGAGCTTCAGTCGGGATGATAGAAGCTGACACCAATAAAAACCCGCTTGTAAAAATCACACTTTTTTCTGGAAACTTCACAGAGATCAGGGACATGACTGATGGAAGCAACGTCACAAACTACTTCCCGTTCAATTTTTCTTATGATTACGGGATAAAAGTTGTCAATCAATTGAACAAAGTCTTTCTCTATGTCAACGGCACACAATTTGGAGAAAAAACTATTACTAACACCCAACCAAGGGGTCAGTTAATTCTTTTCACCACAAACGTTACTGCCCTTTTTGATGAGATCAGAATCACGGACGGAACCATATTTGCCAACCAGGGAACAGGTTATGTTGTTATAACGACCCCACTTCCACCTGGAACTCCGGTGCAAATATGCACGGAAACCAATTGCATAACCCAAAACATCCCGATAAGTTAGTCCAATTTTTTTAACTAATAGAAAAGCTAGTTTAAAAATATCTTCAAAAACTAATTTAGATTCATGTCGGATTACTTGGAATACTTTGCAAAAACCAGAATAAGAACGATATTAGCAGCCTCACTGCGATACCTCAAAATAAGCTTCAAGTACAAGTTGGAATTTATTTTCAACACCCTGTGGACTGTAATGAACGTGGCGGCCTTTGCCCTTTTGGGCTTTTTCGTCAGCGCCCAGGCAGGACTTCTTCCACCCGGCGAAGCCTTCTACCAGTTTTTGTTGATTGGAGTTTTTTTCTGGTCTATCTGGGGGGCTCAGATCAGCGAAACGGTGTCTGTAATTCAGGAAGAGGCGACCAGAGGTACCCTCGGCCTCATGATTTCGTACAACATGTCCATTTCAGAAATTTTCCTTTCTAGGATGATTGCATCAACGATCAGAACAACGCTAATTGCCATGATCCTAATCTATCCGATTCTTTATGTCTTGAATATCGGTCTGCCACTGATCTACTTTCCGATTGCAATTTTCGTTTTCTTCATGACATCATTTTTTGTTTTTGGCATTTCACAGCTGATAGGATCATTGACCCTTGTTTGGAAAAGGTTGGGGGTCCTCCCAGGGATTTTTGAAGTGGCTTTGAAAATGGTTACCGGTATGTACTTTCCGACAAAAACTTTTGGAAGTCTGGCTGGCTATGTTTCGTCAGTCCCTCTCGCCACCGGCCTTGATCTGATGAGGGACCTGATGATCCTGAAAACTCCCTACCCAGCAGTCGGGAATTCAGTCTATTCAGGCAGTCTAACGACACTGTCACTTTCTATGATAATCGGAAGCTTGATAATTTTTGCAATATCGATAATAGTCCTCAAGAAATGTGAGTTTATTTCCAGGAAGAATGGAACAATAGATCAGTATTAGTGGTGAATATGGCAAAAGCTGTCGAGGTAAAAAATCTCACAAAGTCATTCAAAACCCCGTTCGGAATTAAAAGGGTTTTAGATGAAATCTCATTCTCGCTTGAAGAGGGTGAGGACCTGGGAATTGTCGGACCAAATGGGAGCGGTAAAACCACTCTTCTGAAAATTCTCTCGACAATCTATCTTCCAGATTCAGGGACGGTAAAAATTTTTGGCAACGACCTGCTGACCCAGGACTTTGAAATAAGAAAAATAATCAGCTTTCTTTCACCCTCTTTCGACCTCCAGAAAAAACTGACTTTAAAGGAGACACTGAAATTTTTTGCGGGAATTCAGAAATCCGACATCGAGATAGCCTACAGCTTCTTGAGGGAGGTTGACATGATGAGGATGCTTAGTGAAAAGATAGAGAAATTTTCTGAAGGTCAGAAAGTTCTTTCAAAAATAGCAATCGGCATCATGAAAACCCCAAAACTTTTCATCTTTGACGAAATCATCCTCAACCTTGATCAGACAAAAAGGGAAATTGTTCTGAGAGTTCTCAAGGATCTTTCGAAAAGAACCACTTTCATTCTCGTAGATCATGATCCTCTTGTTGTAGACTATCTCTGCGAGTCTGTCCTTTTCATTACCCTAGGAGGAAAGGTTTTGCAAAAGGGAAAGACTTCAGAACTGATAAAGGACATCCCATTCAATTTCACCATCGACGTGCAGGTAAAGCCTGAGATTTTCAAGGATTTTTTCAGAAAAATTAAGCTGCCATTCTACATCGAAGGTTACAGCATCAGAGTTTTTGTCCCTGACACCGAGGAAGTTGCCAAAATCACTCAGGAAATTTTAAAAATTCAGGGCATAATTTCTCTGAACGTCAGCAAAGTTACCCTGACAGACATTCTCCACTGGCACTACAACATCGTGAAGGACCAAGAGTAAGTCAACATGAGAAATGAACGATTCTCTGAAGAATTCAAAATAGAAAGCAAGGTGTTCGACAAGAGAACTTTACTCACAATTTTCAAACTCATTCAGAAGGGGATATTAAAAACAGTGGAGTCCGTTATCAAAGAGGGGAAGGAGAGTGTTGTTGTTTCTGCCAAGGATAAGATGAAAGGCTGGTTGGCGTTGAAAATTTACAGGGTGGAATTTACAGACTTCAAGACAAGATGGAAGTATCTTGTGGCTGACCCCAGGTTTTCAAGAACCAGAAAAAATAGATGGTTCACAGTTATCACATGGGCACAAAGGGAATTCAAAAACATGAAAATAGCATTTGATGCGGGCATAAAATGTCCCGAACCGATTTTTGTGAGTAAAAATGTTCTGGTGATGGGCTTTATTGGGGAAGGTGGGGTTGCGGCAAGCGAATTGATTCACACCAAACTGGAAGATCCGCAACAAGTCTACGAGCAGGTGGAAGATGAAATGAAAAAACTGGCCGAATCCGGCCTTGTGCATACCGACCTCAGTCCCTACAACATTCTCATGCTCGATGTCCCCTACCTGATTGACTTCAGCCAGGCCACGACAGAACTCAATCCTCTTGCAAAAGAATTCTTAATAAGGGATGTAAAAAATATTAATAAATATTTTTCAAAACTTGGAGCAAAGGTGAATGAAGACCTTTTCGAACAGCTCAAAAAGGAGATGAAATTAGATTGATCGATTTTGTTGCGATTCCCGAAGAGAGAATGAAAATTCTGTCAAAGGATACAAAATGGGAGGAAAAGCTCAAGAAATTTTTAGAAGTCAAGGTAGAGGTAAATGAGGATATAAGAATTGAGGGGGAAGATCCGATTCATGTCCTGAGGGCGAAGGAAATCTTCAAGGCTTTCGGAAGGGGTTTCGATTTTGACTCCAGTCTCGATCTGGTAGACGAAGAGTTTGGTCTGGAAATTATTGAGTTGAAATATTATGCTGGTAAGTCTAAAGACAGACAGATGGATTTAAAGGGAAGAGTAATAGGAAGCGGGGGCAAGGTGAAAAAGGACATTGAAAAAGATACTGATTGCAAAATCTGCATTTTTGGAAAAACTGTCAGCATAATCGGAAGATGGGAAGACCTAAGGATTGCCAAAAAGGCCATTGAAATGCTCCTGGAAGGATCGATGCACAGCACTGTCTATAAATTCCTTGGAAATAGAAGAAAATAGCGAGAGCTTTGAATGACGTATCTTTGCGCTATTCGACAGATTTTTCATTAGTCCCTTTGCTTCTTCTTTCTTGCAACAATCATCATTTCTGAACTGTTAGCTAAGTATCCAATTGCTCTTATAAAAAAATCATATAAACCAAAACTAAACAATGAAAGGAATTTTAATTTTCTAAATCCTGTTCCGTAGTAGACTTTGTTTTGCAAAACCTCAAAACCTGCCCTATCAAGAAGATTATTTATTGTCCTAAAGTTCCAAGAGTAAAGATGATAGTTCCTTTTATCGGGATTTAAAGAAGAATCTTTTTGAAATTCTCTGGGAAGCACCAAAATTAATATTCCATCTTTAGATAGTTTTGATTTGATAAAAAATAAATCTTCAAGAGGATTATCCAAATGTTCAAACGTATGAGCTGAGAATATCACATCAAATTTATCAATCAAGTTCTTGTTTCCAATTACTTTTATTCCTTTCTTTTTACAAAAATCTAATGCAAATTTTGAAATATCGTAGCCGACCGCCTTGTTGCCAAGAAAAAGAATATTTTGACCCAACCCACAACCGTATTCAAGAACTTTCGAGTTATCTTGTATTCCCACATTCAAAAAATATCTATCAAATGCTAATCTTGCTCTTAGGTTGTAGTAAGAACTATCTGAAATTAAGAAGTTATGTGCTTTTAAATGATATCCTTCTTCATAATTCATTTTCCGACCACTATTAACTTCTCTTAAATATCTGATTGATATACAATTCCTTCCATATGTTTTATCTCCGGATATTTGAAAATTTTGTTAGCTAATAATTTAATTCTTTTCTTTTACTTCATCTTTATTAGAGGAATTAGATGATATGAAAAAACAATGGTTCTGCCCCAATTGCAAGAAATTCACAAGGGATGTTGAAGTTTCCTATGTCTTTGGATTTGGATTGGGATGCAAAAAGTGCGGAGGACCATTGGTAATAGAGTCAAGAATCGAAGAAGATAATTCTCTTAAATAAAAAATATTTAAGAAACCAATTATTGTTACAAGTGATTAGATGCCACCATCAATAACTGCAGAGGAGCTCGCCGAGAAGATAAAAGAGATAAGCATAGCCGAATTTTTTGAAAAAAATCGACATCTTTTGGGATATGAAAATCCGTCCAAGGGTCTTCTCACAGTTGTAAAAGAAGGATGTGAGAATAGTTTAGACGCCTGTGAAGAAGCCGGGATACTACCCAACATTTTTATTTCACTCAAAGCCATAGGGGCGAACAGGTTTAAGGTGATGATAGAAGACAATGGTCCCGGTGTCGTGGCAAGCAAGGTGCCCATTGCGTTTGCAAAGTTTCTTGTTGGTTCAAAATTTCACAGGCTTCGTCAGTCACGAGGTATTCAGGGAATTGGTATTCATGGTGCAATTCTATATTCCCAGCTGACAACCGGTAAATCGGTGAAAATAACCTCATCAACAGGTGATAGCATTCATGAATTCGATCTGATGATTGATGTGACAAAGAATGAACCCCAAATTATTTCGCACAAAATCGAAAAAAATCCAGACAAATGGCACGGAGTCAAGATTGAAATGGAAACTGAGGGTAAATATGTTGATAGCGCACAATCAATTCCTGAATATCTAAAACAAACGGCGATGGCAAATCCCTTCGCCAAAATTACTTTTGAGGGACCAAATGGCAAAATGGAATTTGACAGGGCAACCAAGGAGCTTCCGAAGCCTCCCAAAGAAATCAAACCACATCCCTATGGAATTGAACTTGGTATACTCAGAAGAATGGCCACGACCACTAAAACTAAAAATATTACAAGCTTTCTCATGCACGATTTTTCCAGAGTGGGGGCAAGATCTGCCGAACAAATCCTCAGACTGGCAAAAGTCGATCCAAAAAAAAATCCACAAAATCTTACTGCTGAAGAAATGGAAAGGGTGCACAAGTCAATGCAGATGGTAAAATTGATAGCTCCCCCGACAGATGTTCTTTCACCCCTTGGGGAAAAAATAATCGAGGAAGGAATGAAAAAGGAGATCAAGGCAGAGCATTACGTTGCTATAGAAAGACCTCCTACTGTTTACAGAGGTTTTCCTTTCCAAGTTGAAGTAGGACTCGCTTTTGGAGGAGAACTGGACCAAAAACAACCAGCCCAATTATTTAGATTTGCAAACAAAATCCCCTTGCTTTATCACCAGGGAGATTGCGCAACAACTCAATCAGTTGAAGAGGTGGACTGGAATAGATACAACATCTCTCAATCTCAGGGTCAAATTCCTTATGGACCTCTTGCAATTTTCATCCACTTTATTTCAGTTTGGGTTCCTTTTACTTCGGAAGGAAAACAGGCAATCGCATCCTATCCTGAAATAATTAAAGAAATGAAGTTGGCGCTCCAAGACGCAGGAAGGGAGCTTGCAATTTTCATCAGGCAGAAAAGGAGGGGCCAGGAAAATCTGATAAGGAGACAAATCTTCGAAAGATATCTTCCAGTAGTTGCCAATTCCTTGGGAGAAATTACCAGGAAGGAAAAGGAGACAATTTTAAGTCAACTCGAATCAATGATTAAAAAGAAAACTCAAGTAATAGTTGGTGAGGAAAATGCGGAAGAAGCTGGACCTGAAAAAAGTGCTGAATCAAGTGAAGAGAAAAATTCAAAAGAAAGAAGAATTGAATCCAGAGAACACGGAGAAGCTGGAAGAGGAGAAGGAATTGAAAACGCCCAGCAAGGAAAAGGAAACCCAGGAAGAGTTGAAGAACCTGGAAGAGAGGGCAGAAGAGGAGTTCGAGAAACTGGAGAGGAAAGAGAAACCGGAGGAGAGTCCGAAGAAAGAAGAGGACCAGTTCGAACAGGAGTTTCAGGAACTGGGGAAAAAGCCGGAAAGACAAAAGACACTGGAAGAGAGCCTGTCACGGAAAGGAAAGGAAAAGTCAGAAAGCGTAGGGAAGAGGCTAGGGAAGAGGCTGAGGGAGAGGGTGAAGAAACTAGAGGAGAAACTTGAACCCAGGGTGAGGATAGTGGATAAGACAAAGGGACCAAAGCAAAGGATTGAGGACCTTGCAAATAAAATCATAGTTCAGATAGAAAATAGTGAAACCCCTACTGTCGACATCCCGCTGAGGACTTTGTCCAATATCATTTATGACTCGAAAACCAAAAGCCTGAATTTGGGGGACAAGACCTCGAAAAGATATTTGTTCAACGTGGCTCATGCGAAAAAATTCATGCAAACACTTCTGGTCGCTTCGTTCACAGACAGTCTGGTGACCGAAAATCTTCACACCTCTCTCAGGGATTTATTCTATGCTCTGAAGAGGACTCTCCCCGACTCGCACGAAAATACTTTTGATGAGCAGTCGGAATCAGACCCGATTGTCGTTGATCTTGAAGTCACACTGGACGTTTTGAGAGAACAGCTAAACTTGAACGCAGATGTCCGGGGCAGAGTTGTCGGGAACGTTGTCATAGAAGACAGGGGAGACTTAATCGACTGGAGCAGGCTAGGATCAGGTGGATGGGCAATACCCAGCAATTTAGAAGAAGTCAAGTTCAAGAAAATTGATGCAAAATTTATTTTGGTCATTGAGAAAAACGCAGTTTTTGAGAGGCTACACGAAGACAAGTTCTGGAGAAAGCATGATTGCATCCTGGTAACAACTCAGGGACAGGCGACCAGGGGAACAAGAAGGTTGATTCAAAAGCTGTCATCCGAAAAACTTCCCGTCTATGTTTTTACTGACATGGATGCTTACGGACTCTACATTTATTCTGTTATTAAATTTGGATCAATAAGCCTCGCTCACGTTTCGGACAGATTGGGGACTTCCCATGCAAAATTCCTCGGATTGACGATGGACGATGTTGACAATTTTAACCTGAAGAATTTCACTATCAGGGCAGAGGAGGTGGACATTAAAAGGGCGCAGGAAATGATGAAATACGATTGGTTCCAGAAACCCGAGTGGCAAAAACTGCTGGGCGCACTTGTCGAAAGAAAGATAAAGGCCGAGTTGGAAGCCTTATCTGGAAGGGGACTGAAATTCATCACGGAAACCTACCTTCCGACAAAAATCAAGAACCAAGATTTTCTTGACTAATCTTTAAATCCTTATTCTTCTTAGAATTTGAAATGCCAGAATATTCAGACACGTTTCCAATTTTAACCAAACCTTCCAAATCTGTGACCTTCGATGAATTGGCCAAAGAATACTTTAGATTTTGTGAATACAAAAGCGGAATGTGGGAAGGTGTTGGGAACAATATAAAAAGAAAAATTAGAGAAAAAGTCCAAGAAATTATTCTTCCAGCGGCGTATGAAAAGGGTTTTGAAAAAATTGAAAACAGTGATCGTATTCCAGACTGGTTTGAAATTTTTACAAAAGACAAGTTTCACATTTCCGTTTATTCCTTCGAGACAGACTATGAAACTCAAAAAAAATATGAATTTGATTATCCGACCGAAACCACACTTCGATTAAAGGCTCCTTCATTTGGGGAACATGATGAAATTAGCATTTGGCATCCTGAAACTAATATTTTCGTTAACGCTGTTTCCGTATTACCTTACTCTGAACTGAAAAAAAAAGCTAATGAAGTCATCTCACATTTTTCTGATGTTGTCAAGATGACTCGAGAAGATATGAATAGGTACAGGAAGGAAACTATTGATAAAATTTTAGAGACAACTAAAAAATTGAGATTAAGATTAGATTTTTACGCAGTTGGAATGGGTTACGGATCTTTATTTTCATATAATGGAGACAACATTTCGAATGCTAAAGTAAATCTTTTTGGTCCATTGCCGTTAAGATGGGGCACCCATGGTGAGAGGACTGAATTAAAAGTAAAGCATATTTGGAAATGAACCAACAAAAAAAGTTTAAGTAATCAAAACCAGAGTATTATCGGGCCCGAGTAGCTCAGTTGGTAGAGCAACTGACAATTGGTTGAAGCTGTTAAACTGAGCCGAAACCAGGAGGTCGAGAGTTCGAGTGATAATAGGATGAATCTATTGTCCGAATTTCTCTCCTCGGGCGCAAATTTTATTTTTAAAAGAAAAAATAGGGAATGATATGTCTGACGAAATTATCGAAGGTTATAGGAGAGATTTAAAAAAATTAGTTTCTGATTTTGGACAATATGTTAAGGTACTTTCAGAAACAAGATTATACACTTGCCCTCACTGCAAATCTTATAAGGAGGAAGTTTCTGTAAAAGAAAAAATTGTAAAAGATGAATTCCAAATTCTCACGGGATACACCGAAGAAAATTTCATGGGAACTACTTACGAATTTCCACTTCTTACATTAGGAATTATCCTCCAGCATGAATGCGGACTTGCTAAATTTAGGTTAATTCCAACACACCTAGAATGTCTCCGACTCAGGAGTCTTTTGTTTGAACAAAAAGAAATTTTAGAAAAGGGAAAATCGTCTTACGCTCAGCTTTATGTTTAACTAAGGCTTAAAAACTTAATCTCTCGAAATAAAAATATCATTAAGGTATTAAGTGGGACAAATATATATTAAAAAATATGTTTTACAAGAGTAAAGTGATTAATATGATAACTTATGGATTAATTCCGGCATTTAATGAGGAAAAAACGATTGAAACTGTCGTAAAGAAACTTCTTGAAAATAATGAGATTATTCCTTTAGTGGTAAATGACGGATCTAATGATAAAACCGGTGAAATTGCAAAAGAAGCTGGAGCTTTGGTTCTAACTCACGAAAAAAACAAAGGAAAGGGGGAAGCGATAAAAACTGGTTTCAACTATATCTTAAAACAAAATAACAATTCTCCTGTGGTAATAATCGATGCTGATTTACAGTATTCTCCAGAGGAGGCTGGCAAAGTTTTGACTCCCATTCTTAAAGGAAGTGCGGATTTCGTCAAAGGAGTCAGAAATTTTGATGAGGTTCCACGTGCGAATAGAATTGGGGACCTAATTTGGAGAGGTTTTTTCAACTTTTTTTTTGGAACAGAGATAAAAGACTTAAGTAATGGATACATGGCCCTTTCGCCAGAAGCTTTGAAAAAAATTAAAAACATTCGCGGAGGGTACATAATAGAATCATCGATGCTAATGGAAGCAATAAAAAATAAATTAAGAATAGAAAAAGTCCCAGTATCAGTGAAATACGGGAAAAGAAAAATACGAAAATATGCGAGGATGTTTTTTGGAGTTCTATTTTTTATCACTGTTGAAGGTTTAAAGTATAGATTGGGAACTAAAAAGACTTAGATTTATTTTTTAAGAGAAAAGAAGTCATATTTTGCTTTGCCAATTTCAATAAAGTTATATTTTGTCTTATTTTTCTTAACTACCGGAAATGACCCCCCTCGAAAGTTTGATATTTACTTTCAATAAACTCAAAGAGAGGTGATTGCATGGTAATAACTGCTTACGGAGAAATTCCAGATAGTGAACTTATTACAGAAGTAGGTTTTCCAAATTCAAAAGAGTTTCCATCCCCCAAACTCTCTTATTTTGTTGGATACATGTGTGGTGATGCGGGGTTAAAGGATATAAGAAGAAGCAAAGAACTTACTGGAAAAGAAGAATTCAAAATTATTGTCGGTGATGAATTTCAAATACAAGTAGAACTACTTCGAGATTTATTTAAACAACTTTTTAATAAAGATACCAAAATACGAACTGAAAGAAAAGAAAAGGGAATTAATTTTTATTACTTAAATCCAACTTCTAAGGAGATTTATCAACTTTTAACAAAAAGGTTTGGATTTCCAGCAGGACCTAAATGTGAATCAATAAGAGTTCCTGCGATTATTTTAAAGTCATCTAAGACTAACAGAAAATGGTTTTTGAGAGGAGTTTTCGATTCAGATGGTGGCGCAAAAACAGTTGAGAATCCTAAAAGACGTTTGGGTGGAAACTTTATTTATTTAAATATGAAATCAAAAAAATTTATTGAAAAAATTCGCAAAATGTTAATTGAAGATTTTAAAGTAGTATTTTTTAAACCAAGCTCTAATGGTAAGGATAATTGTTGGAAAATAGGAACTGGTAGTAAGAAAGTAGTTAAAAGATTAAATAGTCAAAAAATATTTATTCAACCAATCAAAAGATGGAGAATAGAGAAATTGTCATCACTTTTAACGGGGATGTAGCTCAAACTAATAACTTTAGGAGAAATCCGGGAGAGCACACCAGTTTGATAACTCAACTGGGTTCATACGCCTGAAGAGCGTGCTGTTGGGAGTTCAAATGCAGGACAAACTTGCTGAAAATCTCCCCATCCCCATCTAATAACATCCAATTAATCTTTTAAAACCAATTTATTATTGTGGCTTCCATAAAGTTGGTTCCATTTGGAAAAATTCCTCAAGATATTTTAGACGCCATTTTCAAGGAACTGAGAAAATCTATGAAAATGTACTCTGACATAACTTCGACAATGGAGCTTCCGAATGAAGCTTACAATCCCTTGAGGCATCAGTACGTTGCAAACACCCTGATGGAAGTGTTGGAGAAAAAATTTTTTGACAGGATTTTGGCAATAACCAAGGAGGATATTTACTCAGAGGATTTGAATTTCATTTTCGGCCAGGCTCAAGTCAAGGGCAAGATTGCCTTAGTCTCAATCGCCAGACTAAATCCCGTGTTCTACAGTCAGCCGAACGACCAGGAACTTCTAGTCAGGAGAGCGGTAAAAGAGTCAATTCATGAAATAGGACACCTTCTAGGTCTAGCGCACTGCAAAACTTTGGGGTGCGTGATGAATTTCAGCAATACCGTCATCAATGTGGACAGGAAGACAAAGAACTTTTGCACATTTTGTCAACTACAGCTAGGAATATAATCTAATCTTACTTCTAATGCCAGTCAAGAATGACCGGGATATCGGAATCTAATTCTCTTAAATATGCTAAAATTGCTCTATTTTTCGGGGAGGTTTTTTCAGAAGTTTTGATTTTTTTAAATTCTTTAGCATAAGCATAAACCATTTCTTTTTCCCAGACATTGTTACGTGTTTTTCTAATATCTCCATCATCATGAAGCTGCAAAAAAACATTATCAGGAAGTGGGCGAGTTCGGACAATCGGTTTGCCATTTAGATCCCGGATAAAACATTTTCCATCAGGTTGTGCTATTTGTGCAAAAATCCCGTAGTCACCATCGATCATAAAATAGTAAGAATAGTAAAGGCGAATGATCTGCTTACTCAGCTGCTCCCTTTCATTTAAAGGATATAATACCAAGAAATGGGTCATTTTATCAAAGTACTAACAGCTAGATAAAAATTTA
>Ga0066710_100002647_pt1 | contig 14626 bp, 13 predicted proteins | sample GraSoiAngelo_159_FD_79666 | JGI IMG/M metagenome (GOLD analysis project Ga0066710, IMG submission 79666) | Grasslands soil microbial communities from the Angelo Coastal Reserve, California, USA - 14_1009_16_40cm | ecosystem: Environmental > Terrestrial > Soil > Grasslands | place: USA...
CGAGGGCCAGCGGGTTCGCATCACGGGCGGGCCTCTCGCCGACGTCGAGGGCATCCTGGTGCGGACGAAGCCGAGCAAGGGACTCCTGGTCCTCTCGGTCGACCTCCTGCACCGAGCGGTCGCGGTCGAGGTGGACTGCACGATGGCGACGGCGGCGTGAACACCTTGATACTCCCGAACAGCCAGTCAGCCTGGATCGAATGACAGCCGCTCCCCGCGTCAGCATCGGCCTCGCCGTGTACAACGGCGAGCGCTACCTCTCCGAATCCCTCGATTCGATTCTGAAACAGACATTCGAGGATTTCGAGCTCATCATCTGCGACAACGCTTCGACCGACCAAACCGACGTCCTCTGTCGAGCGTACGCCGAGCGTGATCGACGCGTCCGCTATCATCGAAACGCGATCAATCTCGGCGCCGCCCGCAACTACCAACTCGCGTTCGAAATGTCGTCGGCACCGTACTTCAGGTGGGCGGCGTACGACGACCTGATCGCGCCGGAGCTTCTCGCCCGCTGTGTCGAAGTTCTCGATCGCGAAGCATCGGTTGTCCTGGCATATCCCAAGACCAAACTCCTCGAGGAGGAGGACGGGCTCATCTCGGAGTCGGAGTACGAAGACGGTCTTCATCTCTCATCTCCGCGGGCCAGCGAGCGATTCATCAAGCTCGTCAGACGTCTTCGCCTGTGCAATGCCGTGTATGGTCTTATCCGGGCTTCTGAGCTCCGCAAGACTGCCCTTCTCGGATCGTATGTCGGATCCGACGGTCCTCTTCTGGCCGAACTCACGCTCTACGGTAAGTTCTTCGAGATCCCCGAGTATCTCTTCTATCGTCGCCGTCATCCGGCGGCCTTCAGTAGCCAGCAGGATGTCCAGAAGCTCCTTCAATTCTACGAGCCGCAGACGAAGCGTCGGGCTCCCCTCATCGCATGGCACCATCTGATCGCGCACCTCACGGCTGTCAATCGAGCTCCCCTCAGCATCGGTGAGAAGATTCGCCTCCACCGCTTCTTGCTTCGTGACGCGATCCGCAGTCGCGGCGACTACTGGTATGAGCTGACGACGCTCGTTCGCCGAAACCGGACCGCCGCGGTGCGGCGAGTGGGTTCGCCGCTCAATTCGCCGGCCACCCGACTATTTAACGGAGAGGAGCATTGATGACGACGGCGAGCTGCCGGTTCTGCGGGGTGCCGCTGCATCACACGCTGGTCGATCTGGGAATGTCCCCCCTCTGCGAGAGCTATCTCGCGGCGGATCAGCTGAACTCGATGGAGCCGTTCTACCCGCTACACGTGTACGTGTGCGATCGCTGCTGGCTCGTGCAGCTCGAAGAGTACGTGCGTCCCGAGCACATCTTCAGCGAGTACGCTTATTTCTCCTCGTACTCGACGTCGTGGTGCCGGCACGCCGAGACGTACACGCGCGCGATGCTGGACCGTTTTCTGCTCGGGCGCCAGAGCCAGGTCATCGAGATCGGCAGCAATGACGGCTACCTGCTCCAGTACTTCGTGGCCGCGGACATCCCCGTCCTCGGCGTCGAGCCGGCGGCCAACGTCGCGGAGGCCGCCTGTCAGAAGGGGATCCCGACCCTCGTGAAGTTCTTCGGCACCGAGACGGCGCGGGAGCTCGTCGCCCAGGGAACCCGGGGCGATCTCCTCGTGGGAAACAACGTCCTGGCCCAGATCCCCGACATCAACGACTGCGTCGCCGGCCTCAAGATCCTGCTGGCCCCGGCCGGCGTGATCACGATGGAGTTCCCGCATCTGCTGCGGCTCATCGAGGGTAACCAGTTCGACACGATCTATCACGAGCACTTCTATTACTTCTCGCTGATCGCCGCCGAGACCATCTTCGCCAAGCACGGGCTCACGCTCTTCGACGTGGAGGAGCTGACGACCCACGGCGGCTCCCTGCGGATCTACGCGCGGCACGCCGAGGAGAGGTCGCCGTCCGTTCAGCCGCGGCTGGTGGAGCTCCGGGCTCGCGAGGTCGCGGCCGGCCTGACCCGGCTGGAATACTACAACCGGTTCGGGGAGCAGGTCCTCGAGACGAAGCGCGCGCTGCTCGACTTCCTCATCGGGGCCAAGCGCCAGGGCAAGTCGATCGCGGGCTACGGTGCCCCGGGCAAGGGGAACACGCTCCTCAACTACTGCGGCATCCGGACCGACTTCCTCGACTACACCGTCGACCGGAACCCGTACAAGCAGGGCAAGTTCCTGCCCGGAACGCACATCCCGATCTTCGCGCCCGAGCGTCTGAAGGAGACGCGGCCCGATTACGTCCTGATCCTGCCGTGGAACCTCAAGGACGAGATCGTGGCGCAACTGTCCTTCATCCAGGCCTGGTCGGGGCGGCTCGTCGTGCCGATCCCCCGCGCGCAGATCGTCGGCTGAGTCTGCGGGCAGGGTGAGCCGACCCTCGTGATGATCCAGAACGATCGCAGGGCCCTCGACGCGCGCGACGCCGGGGCGGAGCTGCACCGGCTCGTCGCCGCGCTCTACCCGTATTGCCGGAGCACCACCGGCAACGGCGTGCGGGCGACCCTCCGCCACCTCCAGGAGCTCATTCCGCTCGCGCTGCACGAGGTCCCCAGCGGAACCAGGGTCCTCGACTGGACGGTGCCGCGGGAGTGGAACATCAAGGACGCGTACGTGAAGGACGACCAGGGCCGGCGGGTCATCGACTTCCAGCAGTCGAACCTGCACGTCGCCGGCTACAGCATGCCGGTCAGCACCGTGATGCCCCTGGCCGAGCTGCGGCGACACCTCATCACGCTGCCGGACCGTCCGGACTGGGTGCCGTTCCGCACGCTGCATGCGAAGGACGACTGGGCGTTTTGCTTGAGCCATCGAGCGCTCCTCGCGCTCGAGGACGGTCAGTACGAGGTCTGCATCGACGCGACCCTCGAGCCCGGCGCCCTGACCTACGGCGAGTATTTCCTGCCGGGCGCCAGCTCCGACGAGGTGCTCGTGTCGACGCACGTGTGCCATCCGTCGCTATGTAACGACAATCTCTCCGGCATCGCCGTCGCGACGCACGTCGCGCGCGCGCTGGCCGGATTGTCTCGGCGGCGCTACTCGTACCGCTTCCTCTTCGTCCCGGCGACGATCGGCTCGATCGCGTGGCTCGCCGCCAACGAGCCCAATCTCGGCCGGATCAAGCACGGCCTGGTCGTCGCCTGCGTGGGCGACGCCGGTCGGCCGACGTACAAGAGGACCCGCCGGGGCAATGCCGACGTGGACCGGGCGGTGCTCCACGTCCTCAAGAATTCCGGCCGCGATCACGAGATCGTCGACTTCGTGCCGTACGGCTACGACGAGCGCCAGTACTGCTCGCCGGGCTTCGACCTGCCGGTCGGCTGCCTCTCCCGGACGCCAAACGGTCGGTTCCCGGAGTATCACACGTCCGCGGACAACCTCGAGTTCGTCCGGCCCGAGTGCCTGGCCGAGTCGTACTCGACGTGCCTCGCGGTCTTCGACGTTCTCGAGAACAACCGGGTCTATCTGAACCAGAATCCGAAGGGCGAGCCCCATCTCGGCTCGCGCGGGCTCTACCGGGGCTACCCGCACACTGACGCCGACGACCTCGCCCTCCTGTGGGTCCTCAATCTGTCGGACGGCCGTCACCGCCTGCTCGACATCGCCGAGCGGTCGGGGACCAGCTTCGCCTCGATCAAGCGCGCGGCGGATCGGCTCCTGGCCACGGGCCTTCTGGTCGAGGCCGGCGCATGAAGCGGGTCGGGATCCTCGGCCACGTGGGCAACAAGAACCTCGGCGACGAGGCGATCATCGCCGCCGTCATCCAGGGTGTCCGCCGCCGCTGTCCCGACGCCCAGCTCTGCGGCTTCACGGCGAATCCTGACGACACGACCGCGCGCCACGGCATCGCCGCCTCTGCGATCCGCCGGGGCTCCACACGGCCGGGCTCCCCGCGCGTCACGACGGGCTCCGGGGCCGCTTCGCGAGGGGCGGGAAGCATCAAGGGCGCGCTCAAGCGCGTCCCCGTCGTCTTCGCGGGCCTTTCGGGTCTCCGCGACGCCGCCCGCGCCGTTCGCGGCGTGCTCGCGGAGGCCTGGTTCCTGGTGCGCTCCTATCGGGCCCTGCGGGGTCTCGATCTCTTGATCGTCGCCGGCTCCCAGCAGCTGTCCGACAACATCGGGGGGCCGTGGTCCTTCCCGTACACGCTTCTCAAGTGGTCGCTGCTCGCGCGAGCCGCCCGGGCCCAGGTCGTCTACCTGAGCGTCGGCGCCGGACCGATCACCTCGCGGCTGAGCCGGCGCTTCCTCAGATGGGCGCTCGCCACCGCGAGCTATCGCTCGTATCGCGACGTCGGCTCCCAGCAGCTGATCGCCGAGATCGGCGGACCGACGCACGATCCGGTCGTCCCGGACCTCGTCCACGGCCTCGATACGACGGGGCCGGCCTCGCGGTCCTGGCGATCGGGAGATCCGCTGGTCGTCGGCATCAATCCGATGCCGTTCGCCGATCCGCGGTTCTGGCACGAGGCCGACACCGCGACGTATGACCACTACGTCCGGACCCTGGCGGCGTTCGCCGGCTGGCTCATCGCCGAGGGCCGCGACGTCCTCTTCTATCCGACGCAGCTCCGCGCGGATCCGCCCGTGATCAGCGACATCCGGTCGGTTCTGAAACGGACCAGCCCGGCCGGCTTCGAGCGGCGGATCGTCGAGCGACAGATCGACTCGTTCGACGACCTGGTGTCGGCGATCGCCGCCGCCGACATCGTCGTGCCCACACGCTTCCACGGGATCGTGCTCGGCTTCCTGCTCGGAAAGCCGGTGCTGGGCATCGCCTATCACCCGAAGGCCCGGGATCTGATGGCCCAGATGGATCAATCGGACTACGTCGTCGACGTCGATCCGCTCGATCTGGCGGCGCTCCAGAACCGCTTCACGGCGCTGGCCGCCAATCGGGAGCGGAGCGCGCGGCAGATCGAGGTCCACTCGGCGGCCTGCCGCCGGCTGCTCGACGCGCAGTACGAGACGGTCGCTCAGTTGCTGAACGGCGCCGGGCTCACGCCCGCGAGCCGCAACGACCGGGTCGCGGTCCCGTCGGCCCTCGGCGAGAGGAGATCGTCATGAAGGTTGTGCTGTTCTGCGGCGGATTGGGCATGCGGCTGCGCGAGTACTCCGAGACCATTCCCAAGCCGATGGTGCCGATCGGCTACCGTCCGATCCTGTGGCACGTCATGAAGTACTACGCCCACTTCGGACACACGGAATTCATCCTGTGCCTCGGCCACGGCGCCGACATCATCAAGAACTACTTCCTCACGTACAACGAGTGCGTGTCGAACGACTTCGTCCTGTCGCAAGGGGGCAAGAACCTCCAGCTGATCAACACCGACATCCACGACTGGCGGATCACGTTCGCCGACACGGGTATCAGCTCCAACGTCGGCCAGCGGCTGAAGGCCGTCGAGAAGTACCTGGAGGGCGAAGAGGTCTTCCTGGCCAACTACAGCGACGGCCTGACCGATCTCCCGCTGCCCGCGCAGCTCGATCACTTCCACCGCGAGAACCGGGTGGCCAGCTTCCTCTGCGTGAAGCCGAACCTCAGCTACCACTTCATCTCCGTGAACAACGACGGCCTGGTGGGAGAGATCAGGGACGTCACGCAGTCGGACCTGCGCATCAACGGCGGATTCTTCGTCTTCAAGCGCGACATCTTCTCCTACATCCGGGACGGCGAGGAGCTGCTCCGTGAGCCGTTCGAGCGGCTGGTCGCCAGAAAGCAGCTCGTCGCCTACAAGTACGACGGGTTCTGGGCCTCCATGGACACCTTCAAGGACAAGCGCCATCTCGACGAGCTGCAGTCCCAGGGCCGCACGCCCTGGGAGGTCTGGCGGCCCTCGCCCGCCGAGGGCCCGGCCCGCTGATGGCCGCCTCGCGGACGCCGGCGCGCTCCCGCCCAAGCATGGCGGCCGTCCGGATCGACCAGCTCGGGCGCGGGGTTCGGCGCGTCCTGTGCGTGGGCGCGCATCCCGACGACATCGAGATCGGCTGCGGCGGCACGATCGCCAAGCTGGTCCGGGAGTCGCGGCAGATGACCTTCCACTGGGTCGTCTTCAGCGGCGAGCCGGCGCGCGAGCGCGAGGCGCTCCAGAGCGCCAACGCCCTGCTGGCCAGCGTGAAAAACAAGACGATCCTCGTCCACAAGTTCCGCGACGGGTTCCTGCCGACGCGGGGCGGGGAAGTGAAGGATTGCTTCGAGCAGCTGAAGCAGGAGTTTTCTCCGGATCTCGTCTTCACGCACTATCGCGACGATCGGCACCAGGATCACCGCCTGATCTCCGAGCTGACCTGGAACACGTTCCGGAATCACCTGATCCTCGAGTACGAGATCCCCAAGTGGGACGGTGATTTCGGCACTCCGAACGTGTTCGTGCCGCTCAGCGAGGCCCAGTGCCGGGGCAAGATTCGCCACATTCTGGAGTTCTTCAAGACGCAATCCGAGAAGCCCTGGTTTTCCGAGGAGCTGTTCCGCTCGGTGCTGCGCATCCGCGGCATGGAGTCGAACGCCCCCGGGCGATATGCCGAAGCGTTCTACGCCCGCAAGTTGTCTTTGCAGCTCGGCGCTCACGACAGAGAGACGGAGGAGTAGATGAAGATTCTCGTGACGGGCCATCACGGCTACATCGGCAGCGTCATGGTGCCCATGCTCCAGGCGGCCGGCCATGAGGTCCACGGACTCGACAGCTACCTGTTCGCCGGCTGCACCTTCGGCACCGACGATCCGGAGATGGTCGGGTCGAAGACGGACGTGCGCGACGCGCGCGTCCGTGATTTCGTCGGCTTCCACGCCGTCGTCCACCTCGCCGCTCTGTCGAACGACCCGCTCAGCAATCTCAACCCGGACAGCACCTACGACATCAACCATCGGGCGTCCGTGCACCTGGCCAGGCTCGCCAAGGAGGCGGGGGTGCCGCGGTTCCTCTTCTCGTCCTCCTGCAGCCTCTACGGCGTCGCCGGGGAGGGGATGGTCACCGAGACCGCCGCGTTCAATCCGATCACCCCGTACGGGCAGTCGAAGGTCTACGTCGAGCGCGACGTCTCCAAGCTGGCCGACGACACCTTCTGCCCGACGTTCCTCCGCAACGCCACGGCGTTCGGGGTCTCGCCGCGACTGCGCTGCGATCTCGTCGTCAACAGCCTGGTGGGCTACGCGTACACCACGGGCGACGTCCTGATCAGCAGCGACGGCACCCCCTGGCGCCCGCTGGTCCACATCCGGGACATCTCCAGCGCGTTCCTGGCCGTCCTGCACGCGCCGAAGTCCCTGGTCTGGAACCAGGCGTTCAACGTCGGCCGGACCGAGGAGTGCTATCAGATCCGCGATGTCGCCAAGATGGTCGAGGACGTGGTTCCCGGCAGCCGCGTGCGCTACGCCGAGGGCGGCGGGCCCGATCCCCGCTCCTATCGGGTCGATTGCAGCAAGCTGGCCACGACGCTCCCCGAGTTCAAGCCCGAATGGACGGTACGGCGCGGGATCGAGGAGCTCTACCTTGCGTACAAGGCGCACGGGCTCACGCTCGCCGAGTTCGAGGGCTCCCGCTACCTCCGGATCAAGCACATCAAGCAGCTCCAGGGCGAGGGCCGGCTCGACTCCACGCTCCGCTGGCAGGACCCGGTCAAGACCAATGGCTGAGCCGTCGTCGAAGCGCCCCACGGCACCGCCGAACCCGTCGCTCGCCGAGCAGCATCGCTACTGGGACGCGCGGTGGGATCGGACGCGCGCGCCGAACGAGTGGTCGCTCCGGCAGGGCGAGGCGATTCTCAAGTTCGTCGAGTCCCTCGCGCTCGAGCGGCCGAAGATCCTCGACGTCGGCTGCGGGACCGGCTGGTTCACCGGGTGCCTGGCCCGTCTGGGCCCGGCAGTCGGCATCGACCTCTCGGCGACGGCCATCGCGCTGGCCGGGGCGCAGTATCCCGGCGTCACGTTCATCGCCGGCAACCTGTTCGAGAGCCCGCTGCCGGCGGCCCATTTCGACCTCGTCGTGTCGCAGGAGGTCATCGCGCACGTCAAGGATCAGGCCGGGCTGCTGGACCGGATCGCCGATGCCCTGAGGCCTGGCGGCTACCTGGTCATCACGACCGCCAACAAGGTGGTCATGGACCGGATCGACTTCGGGCCCGATTCCGATGCGCACATCAAGCAATGGCTCGACCTGAATGCGCTCAAGCGCCTGTTGCACCCGCGGTTCGACGTGCTGCGCACCACCAGCGTCCTGCCGATGGGCGACCGCGGATTTCTGCGGATCGTCAATTCGGCCCGGTTCAACAACGCGCTCTCCAGGGTGATCCCTCGGCGGTACCTCGAGGCCGCCAAGGAGCGGGCCGGACTCGGCTACACGCTCGTCGTGCTCGCCCAGAGGAAGCCGTAGTCGCGCCATGAATCTGACGCTCAACATCTTCACCACGCTGTCCGCGCGCGTCGTGACGCTGGGGCTCGCCCTCGTCTCGTCGATCGTCCTGGCGCGCTGGCTGGGTCCGGAGGGGCGCGGCGTCTTCGCGCTGGTCCTGCTTCTTCCGGGACTGGCGATGACCCTCGGTCTTCTCGGATTCGACCAGGCCAACGCCGTCTTCAGCGGTCTGGTGCCGGAGCGGCGCCGCGAGCTGTTCTGGCAGTCCGTGGCCATCGCGGTCGGCGTCGGCTGCGTCATCGCCCTGGGCGGCATCTGGTTCGTGACGCTCGGCGCGCCGGGATTCAAGGGCATGATCCGCGGGCCGGTCGTGCTCTACGTGCTGGCGCTCGCGAGCGTGCCGGCTCGCATGGCCGCCGACTACTGGTCGGCGATCCTTCGCGGCATGAATCGCATCGTGCTACTCAATGCGGTCGAGGTCGGGATGAAGGTCGTCGCGCTGTCGCTGCTCGCCGTCTTCGTGCTGTGGCTGGGCTTCGGCGTGACGGGCGCCGTCTGGGCCGACTTCACGCTGGCGGTGGGCACCGCGGTGGTCCTGGTCGTCATCCTCGCGCGTCTCGGGGTCGGGGGGCGCCCCGCCATCGACCGGGCCCTGTGGACCCGCACGTGGGCGTTCGCGTTCCCGACCTATTGCGCCGGGGTCATGACGTACCTCAACTACCGGGTCGACCAGTTCATCATCGCGGCGCTGCTGCCGGCCGAGGATCTCGGCTTCTACGTGATCGCCGTCGACCTCGCCGAGCGGCTGTGGATCCTGACCGGCGCCGTGGCGACCGCGCTGCTGCCTCACTTGACCAACTCGCGCGACCGTGACCCCGCATTCGTCGCGGTCGTCGCGCGCCACGTGATGCTGTGGACGGGCGCGGCGTGCCTGCTCCTGTTCGTCCTGGCCGATCAGGTCGTGAGCATTCTCTACTCCGGCGCGTTCTCGCCCGCGGCCACCGCGCTCCGCTGGCTGCTCCCGGGCATTCTCGTGCTGACCGCCGGCAAGGTCGTCGTGGCCGAGATGGCCGCGCGGGAGCGGATCCGCTTCACGGTCTGGCTGAGCGCCGTCTCGATCGTCGTCAACATCGTCGCGAACTTCGTCCTGATTCCGTACATGGGGATCTCGGGCGCGGCGCTCGCCTCGTCCATGTCCTACTCGCTCGTCTCGATCGTCGTGCTCTGGTACTACCTGCGCGAGACGCGGCTGTCGTGGCGCGTACTGGTGCCGCGCCGGAGCGATCTGTGCGCCTATGCGGCGATGTCGCGGAAGCTCGGCGCCTACTCGCCGATGAGGAGCCCCAATGGATGAGGTGGCCGGCATGCCGGGACCGCGCGTCGTCAACGCGCTGAGCGTCGACGTCGAGGAGTACTATCACGCCCTCGTCTTCCAGGAGGCCGTCCGCGGGCGCGCTCACGACGGCTTCGAGAGCCGCGTCGAGCTGAGCACCGAGCGCGTCCTGGCGCTCTTCGCCGACGGCAGCGTCAAGGGAACGTTCTTCGTCCTGGGCGAGGTCGCCGAGGCTCATCCCTCGATCGTCCGGAAAATCGTCCAGGAGGGGCACGAAGTCGCGTGCCACAGCCACCAGCACACGCCGGTGTCGTTGCAGACGCCGGACGAATTTCGCTCCGCGATCCGGCGGGCCAAGGCTATCCTGGAGGATATCGCAGGCGTGCAGGTGGTGGGCTACCGCGCTCCGAACTTCTCCATCGGGCGGGCCCAGGCCTGGGCGTATGCGGTTCTGGCCGAGGAGGGGTTCCGCTACGACTCGAGCGTGTACCCCATCCTGCACGACAGCTATGGAGACTGGAGGGCACCGCGCTTCCCCCATGAAATCTGGCGCAGCGGGCGGGAGTGTCTCATCGAGTTTCCCATCGGGACCTTGCGCGCCCTCGGTGTCAACCTTCCTGTCGGTGGCGGCGGGTACTTTCGCCTGCTGCCCGGCAGGCTGATCGCCGCCGGCATCCAGCTGGTCAATGCTCTCGAAGCCAAGCCCGTCATGTTCTATTTCCATCCCTGGGAGCTCGACACCGAGCAGCCCCGTCCCGAGATGGCCTGGCGCCATCGCTTCCGCCACTACGTCGGCCAGGGTCGGCTGGCGACGAAGCTCACCGCCCTTCTGCGGGGAACGCCGTTTGGCACCGCCCGAGAGGCACTCGGACTGACACCCGAAGGAACCAACGCCACCTCGTGAGGACGCAACGATGAAGATCAGCATCTTTGGATTGGGCTACGTGGGATCGGTGACCGCGGCGTGCCTGGCCGAGACCGGGCACGAGGTGTGGGGCGTCGACGTCAGCGCCGACAAGGTGGCCATGGTGAACGCGGGCAAGAGCCCGGTCATCGAGCCGCGCGTCGAGGAGATGATGTCGCGGGCGATCCAGCGCGGCATGCTCCGGGCGACCACCGATCCGCGGGCGGCGGTGGCGGCGACCGAGCTGACGCTGGTGTGCGTCGGGACCCCGAGCCTGCCCAACGGCAGCACCGATCTGTCGGCCATGCTCGACGTGAGCGGCCAGATCGGCGCCGCGCTCGCCGAGAAGAGCTCGCGCCATTGCGTCGTGTTCCGGAGCACCGTCCCGCCGGGCACCGTGCGGCGCACGTTGATCCCCGCCGTCGAGCGCGCCTCGCGGCGAAGCGTCGACCGAGACTTCGACGTGTGCATGCACCCCGAGTTCCTCCGCGAGGGAACGGCGGTCAAGGACTTCTACGATCCGCCCTTCATCGTCATCGGCGAGGCGACCGCCAGCGGCGGCGACCTGGTCGCGCGGATGTACGACGGGCTCGCCGCCCCGATCGAGCGGACGACGTACGAGGTGGCCGAGCTTCTCAAGTACTCGTGCAACGCGTTCCACGCCCTCAAGGTCGCCTTCGCCAACGAGATGGGCACGCTCGCCAAGAGCCTCGGGGTCGACGGCCATCGGGTCATGCAGCTGTTCGCTCTGGACAAGAAGCTCAACGTCTCGCCCGCGTACCTCAAGCCCGGCTTCGCCTTCGGCGGCTCGTGCCTGCCCAAGGACCTCCGGCTGCTCATGTACGCCGCTCGGCAGAACGACCTCGCGCTTCCGCTGCTCGGCTCGATCATGGAGAGCAATCGCCTCCATCTCGAGCGGACCCTGCAGCGCATCCTGGCCACCGGCGAGAAGCGGATCGGCATGCTCGGACTGAGCTTCAAGGTCGGCACCGACGACCTCCGCGAGAGCCCCAGCGTGGCGCTCATCGAGGTCCTGATCGGCAAGGGCTTCCAGGTGAAGATCTACGACCCGGACGTCATGCTGGCCCGCATCTTCGGGTCCAACAAGCGGTTCATCGAGAAAGAGATCCCCCACATCTCCAGCCTGATGTCGTCCGATCTCAAGGAGGTCATCGAGGAGTCCGGCGTGATCGTCGTGTCCAAGCCGTCGCCGGAGTTCCAGGAGGCGCTGATCGCCCACGCCGGTGACCGGCTGGTCTACGATCTCGCGCGGGTCTCGCTCAACGGCGTGCCCGCACGCTACGAAGGGATCTGCTGGTGATCGTTCGCCCTCTCGACGGCGCCGTCAGCGACCGGCCCGGCTCCGGCTCCGACCCGCTCCGTGTGCTCTTCGTGGCCAAGCGCTTCCCGTATCCGGCCGATACCGGAGGCAAGATCCGGACGGCGCGGCTCCTGGAGCAGCTCAGCCGGCGTCTGGACATCACGCTGGTGTCGAACGTCGAGCATCCCAAGGACGACCCGTATCTCTCGGAGGTCGGCAAGCTCTGCGCCCGGTTCGAGCCCGTGTCGTGGCAAGAGGTTGCCAAGGGCAGCCCACGATTCTACGCGCAGGTCCTCCGGCGGGTCGCCTCCCGCTATCCGGTGAGCGTGGCCAACGACTACTCGCCACCGCTCGAGGAGCGCATCCGAGCCTGCCTGGCGCGCGACCGCTACGACCTCCTCGTCTGCGACTTCGTCCAGCCCAGCGTCAACCTCGGCGCGGGGATCGACTGCCCGGTCCTCCTCTTCCAGCACAACGTGGAATCGATGATCTTCGAGCGTCACGCTCGGACCGCCGGCAGCGCGCCGCTCCGGTGGTTCTGGCGCTCGCAGTGGCGGAAGATGGAGCGCTTCGAGCGGGAAGCCTGCCGGCGGTTCGCCGGAGTCGTCGCGGTGTCCGAAGCCGACCGGGCGCTCTTCGGCGAGCGGTTCGGCGCGCGGCGCACGTTCGCCATCCCCACCGCCGTCGACGCCGAGTACTTCCGGCCCGGGACGGGTCCGACCGTCGATGGCCGACTCGTCTTCACGGGCTCGATGGACTGGCTGCCGAACGAGGACGCGATCCTGTACTTCGTCGACGAGATTCTTCCGCGCGTCGCCGCGCGCGTTCCCACGGTCAGTCTGGCGGTCGTCGGACGCCGGCCCTCGCCCAGGCTGAGCCGCCGCCTGGCCGAGCGGCCCGACGTGATCGTCACGGGACGAGTGGACGACGTCCGACCGCACATGGAGTCGGCCGACGTCTTCGTCATCCCGCTCCGGATCGGCGGCGGCACCCGGATCAAGGCCTACGAGGCCATGGCGATGGCCAAGCCGGTGGTCTCGACGCCGGTCGGCATCGAGGGCTTGCCCGTCCGGGACGGCGAGCATTTCGTCCTCGCGGAGCGCGCCGACGATTTCGCGGGCGCCGTCGTCCGTCTGCTCCAGGAGCCCGGGTATCGACATCACCTCGGACAGGCGGCTCGCCGCTTCGTGGAGAGCTCCTGTAGCTGGTCAAGCGCCGCGACTGCCTTCATGGATGCGTGTCGCGCGGTCGCGAGCACACCCATAACGACGACGCGATGAGAATAGCGAAAACACTCTTGGGCCTCGTCGTCGCGGTGGTGGGCGTGCTGTTCGGCGCGCTGGCCCTGGAGATGGCCGTGCGTGCCGCGGTACCCGTGAGCGATTTCTTCTACGAGTTCGACCCCTACGTCGGCCTCAAGGGCGTGCCGAACAAGCACGGCCGCGCGGTCAAGCGGGGCATCTTCGACACCGCGGTCGTGATGAACTCGCACGGCTTCAGGGACCGCGAGCACGCCTACCAGAAGGTGCCGGGCACGCGCCGGGTGGCATTGCTCGGCGACTCGTTCATCGAGGCGCTCCAGGTGCCCTTGGAGAGCTCCGTGACGCCGCTGCTGGAGGCGAAAATCCGGGAGCGCGTCGCCGGCGTCGAGCTGATCAACCTCGGGCTCAGCGGCTTCGGCACCGGGCGTGAATACCTGATGCTGCGGGAGTACGGCCTGCGGTACGAGCCGGACCTCGTGGTGATGTTCTTCGTCGGCAACGACATCAGCGACAACAGCCGGCGGTTGCACGGCAAGCCGTTCCTCCCGTACCCGGTGCCGGCGCCCGACGGCAGCCTGGCGCGCGACGCGAACGGCCAGCCGCGGTTCAGCGCCTTCGCCGACACGACGTCGCGGCTGGGGCCGGTGGCCTCCTACCTGCGCGTGCACTCCAAGGGGTACCGGGCGCTGCGTGAGGCGATCGACTCGTCCTCGGCGGTGAACGGCCTGCTGTACCGCCTCGGCCTCATGAGCACGCCGCCGGAGCAGGTCAACCGGCCGAGCGCGAGCAACTTCGGGTTCTACGAGATCTACCGGCTGAATCCGACTCCGGCGTGGGCCGAGGCATGGTCCCTGACGGAGGGCATGCTGGTGGCCACCCGCGATCTCGCCGCGTCCCGCGGGGCGCACTTCGCCGTCGTCCTCGTACCTTCGGCCTGGGAGGTTTATCCGGACGTGTGGGAAAAAATCAAAACGACGGTCCCGGGCATGGCGGACGTCCCGATGGACCTGACGCTGCCTTCGCGTCGCCTGGGGAAGTTCCTCGCCGCCCACGACATTCCGTACGTCTCGCTGCTCGACGACTTCCGCGCCCGCGCGGGGACGTCGCCGGCTCTCTACGTGGTCGGTGACGCCCACTGGACGGCGGCCGGGCACCGCCTGGCGTCGGAGCTCCTCGCCGACCGCGTGGTCGACCTGATCCCGTCCGCGGGAGCCGCCGCGGAGCGCGCCGCGAAACCCAAAGGGGTGAATCGATGACCGCCATCGCGTCCCTGGTCGCCCCGTCGCCACTGCTCGTTCAGAACCTGTCCATCTTCATGTGCCCCGCCTGCGGCGGGGCGCTCGACATCGCCGGAGAGGGCGCCGTCATCGCCTGCCGCGGAGGCGGTCGACAGTGGGGGGCCAGCGGCGGCGCTCCGCGGCTCTC
>Ga0066710_100002648_pt1 | contig 14624 bp, 12 predicted proteins | sample GraSoiAngelo_159_FD_79666 | JGI IMG/M metagenome (GOLD analysis project Ga0066710, IMG submission 79666) | Grasslands soil microbial communities from the Angelo Coastal Reserve, California, USA - 14_1009_16_40cm | ecosystem: Environmental > Terrestrial > Soil > Grasslands | place: USA...
GAGACGGCGCCCGATTCATTCCGAGCGCACCAGTTGATGGCGGAGTCTTACTCGGCCCGGCACGATGACGACGAGGCGGAGAAAGAGTATCAGGCCGCGCTCAAGGCTAACCCGACGTCGGTGGAGATTCTGGACGCCCTCGGGGAACTGAAGAGGTCCAAGTTCAAGTTTGACGAGGCCCTCGATTATTACACGCGTGCCTTGAAGCTGGCCCCCAGAGACTACACAAGCGCCTATGGCTCCGGCGCCTGCTACTTGTATAAACAGAATCCCTCACGCGCTATCCAGAGCTTGCGCCGGGCGCTCGAGATCGATCCCAACTCGGCCGCCGCTCACCTGGCGTTGGGTGACGCTCTCTTGCGCGGGGGCAACGCGGCCGCTGCCGTCGCCGAATTGAACGCCGCCATTACGCTCGTTCCAGGCATGCGGCAGGCTTATACGCTGCTGGCGCGCGCTTATCAGAAGCTGGGCCAGACACGCAAAGCGCAGCAGGCTCTCCAGAAAGAGCAGCGGTTGGCTCAGGAAGAGGTCAAGGCGCGGGAAACCACCCTGGACTCGAACGACGCGATTCCCCCTGCGAAGCCTCAACAACCACCGGCAGGAGAGCCACCCGCGCGGGAGCCTCGAAGGCTGGAATGACCCTTTGCTCACTCATTTCGAGAAGCGGGCCAAGTGCAGCGGAGACTTTCCGGTCTGCGGGTTTTCGCGCTCATTTTGTGGCTGGGCTGGTCTTTCTTGGCTGCTTTCTGGCGACGGCGAGCGTCCGGGCGCAGCAGGATCTTCCCGAAGCGCTTCGCCAAGTGTTCGAAGCTGGCGTGGCAGCCGAAAAGAGGGGGCATTTGGACGAGGCCGAGAAGGATTTTCAGATGGTGCTTCGACAGGGCGGCGACCTCGCCTTCGTTCACAACAACCTCGGTACCGTCTATCAGCGGCGAGGGGAGCACGCCCGGGCCGTCGCGGAATTTCGTGAAGCGATTCGTTTGCAGCCGGACTATCTCGCGCCGCGCGTGCTTTTGGGAGCTAGCCTGCTGGCCATGGGCAAGGTTGCGGAGGCGATCCCTGAGCTGGAGCGCGCGGTAAGACTCGAACCGACGCAACCGTTGCCGCGCCTGGAGCTGGCGAAGGCTTACGAACGGGGGAACAATCTGGCTGGAATGCTGGACCAGTATCGAGCCTTGCGCGCGCTCGCTCCCCAAGACCCGGAGTACATCTATCAGATGGGTCAGGCCTATTTGAAGCTCTCCCAGTGGTGCCTGGCGCAGATGCGGCGGCTTGATCCTCAGTCGGCGCGCATATACGAGAGCCTGGCGGAAGCTTATCGCGCGCAGGGGCAGACGGATCAGGCGATTCGTGCTTTCCAGCGAGCTGCGGAGGCTGATCCGAAGCTGCCCGGTGTTCATCTGTCTCTGGCGCAGATTTATTTCGAACAGCGGAGAACCGAGGATGCGCGGCGCGAGATCGAACAGGAACTCGCGATCGTACCCGAGAGCGTCGCGGCAAGGTCCATCCAACGGAAGATCGCTTCCAGCGAGTCGAAGCCTTGAGCACGGACTCCTCAGCGGATGGTTCCGTCCGCGCCGGGCTTCTGCTACAGTGCTATCAGTGAGATGATAGAGCAGGACCTGCAGAGAGCCTCTACGAAAGAAGGCAGGGCAGGAGATACCCGTAAATTGGACCGCGAATGCAACTGGCGAACACACGCAAACAGGTCGTCAGCCACGTGGCGAACGTCGGCCGCTCTATCGACTGTGTGCTGCCGTGCGGCAGGGCGGCGGACGGGGTCCGGTGCTGCTTAAAACTTCGGCGTCGTGGCAAGGTCTGTGAGCCGCTCGGGAGGGATGGGTGAGTGGTTGAAACCGGCGGTCTTGAAAACCGTTAGCCCCGAAAGGGGCTCGGGGGTTCGAATCCCTCTCCCTCCGCCACCATAATCTCTATTGTGATTATTATCCATCAGTCGGAGGATCGAGAATCTTTCTTCCCGTCTCCCCAGGGGGGCAATCGTCCCCTGATCCGAGCACGTGCCTCATCTGTCCATCGCCCTGTCAGCGCCGCACAAGGGAGCGATTGCACCGGTTTGGAGGAAAAGCAGCGAAGGGCTTACGGAGTGTGCGGGAGCTGGCGGGGCGCGTCTGAAAGATTGACGAACTGAGCAATTGACCGACGTGTACGCAGGGGCAATAAGCTGACTTTTTCCGGCCAACTTCTGCTAAATTCGACGCATCGGAATTTAGAGCTTAAATGAGCGGGAGTCCTGTCTGTTGACGACGGAAGCGAGCCATCGCCGACGAGGGCGCCGGCCGGGGCGCCGAGGGGGGTTGAGCGCAGACTCGCGCGCGTGGTCTGCGCTCGGGCTGCTGGTGCTACTGGGCGGTTTCGGCATGGGTGCGCGAAGGCTTTGCGCGCAGCAGAGCCAGACCCCAAGCGCCAAACCTGCTGCTCCCCAGGCTGCTGCCGAGCAGGGTCAGCAGCAGGGCGAAAAGTCTTCCCCGCAAGAGAAGCCAAAACCCGCCGAGCAGAAGCCCGCTGAACAGAATCCTGCTCAAACACCTGAAAGCCGGCAGCCCGCAGGAAAGGGGCCTCCGGCTCAGCAGCAACCGCAACTCGAGGCGCCCCAGGTGGCACCTGCTCCGCAGCTTCCCAAGCCCGCGGAAGCGGCGCCCGTCCAGCAGCCTCAACAGGCCGTCATTGAGGAGATACTATTCCGCGGCAACCGCCGCATTCCGGGCGCCACCCTGCGCGCCCGGATCTTTTCCCACAAAGGCGACGTGTACGATGAGAATGCGCTGGAGCGCGACTTCATGGCGCTCTGGAATACCGGCTTTCTGGATGACATTCGCCTGGAGGTCAGCGACGGAAAGACAGGAAAGATTATCACCTTCTACGTTCGCGAGAAAAAACTGGTCCGCAGCATCGACTATAAGGGCCTGAGCAGCGTCCAGCAATCCGATGTGCTCGATCGCTTCAAGGAACGCAAGGTGGGTTTGTCGATTCAATCGCAGTACGATCCGGTGGTGATCAAGCGCGCCGAGGTCGCACTCGAGCAACTGCTGGCCGAGCACGGCCGCCAGTTTGCTCAGGTGCGCGCCCGCACTCGCAATATCCCTCCGAACTCCGTGGCTTTGACTTTCATCGTGGTCGAAGGCCCCAAGGTCAAGGTCGGAAGGATTCGTTTCCGCGGCAACACGGTCTTTGTGGCGCGTCGCCTGGAGCGCGCCATGAAATACTCCAAGCCCTTCGGCGCGCCGCCGTGGTTCTATTGGTTTCACAAGACCTACGACAAGGACAAGATCGATTATGACCTGGAACAGGTGCGGGAACTCTACCAGGACCATGGGTATTTCACCGCCTTGGTGAACGAGCCGCAGACCAAAATGACTGACACCAAGCGCCGCTTCCCCTTCTTTTTCTGGAGCTGGGGGCGCGGCAAGCGCGTGGACCTCACCATCCCGCTCGAGGAGGGTCCTCAGTACCGCCTGGGCAAATTTGTCATCCGCGGCAACAAGCTTTTCAAGCAAGAACAACTGGCGCCCATCCTGCAGATGAAGAGTGGGGATATCTTCAACCTCTCGAAGGTCCGCAAAGCCCTTGAGAACTACAAGAAGCTCTACGGGCAGGTCGGATATATCAACTTTGTCGCCACGCCCGACCCGGAGCGGGACGACAAGCGGCGCCTCGTCAATCTGGCTCTGGATTTTGAGGAAGAGAAGCAGTTCTTCGTCCACCGAATCGAGTTCTCAGGGAATACCAAGACGCGCGACAAGGTCATCCGGCGGGAGCTGCTGCTGAACGAGGGTGAAGTCTTCAATACCGCCTTGTGGGACTACAGCATCCTCCGCGTCAACCAGCTTGGCTTCTTTGATCCACTCAAAAAGGAAGACTACGACGTGAAGCAGAACGAGAAGCAAGGCACGGTGGACATCGACCTGAAGGTGAAGGAAAAGGGGCGAAACTCCATCGGGTTTTCGGGCGGGGTCAGTGGGATTGCGGGCAACTTCGTCGGCATCAATTACGCCACGAACAATTTCCTCGGTCTGGGCGAGACGCTGAGCATTCAGACGCAGTTCGGAACCTTCGAAAAACTTTACTCCTTCGGGTTTACGGAGCCTTATTTGTTTGACCGCGCGATCACCACCGGTTTTACGATCTTCAAGAGCGAGTACAACTTCAACCAACTCCGGCAGACGGCCGCGCTGGCGGGTATCGGTCCTGGCTCGGCTGTTTTCCAGAACTTGTCGCAGTCTCCGTTCGCGCAGAGCTATTTCCAGAATTTCACGCAAAACTCCACTGGGTTTACGACGTTCGCCAGCTACCCGCTGCGCCGCAGCTTCGCCCGGATTGGCCTGACCTACAGCATCACACGAAGCAGCGTTCAAACATTCAGCCCCGCCTCGCAGGCCTTCTTCAGCGCGCTCGCCTTCACTCAGTTTCAGGGACCCAACCAGTTGAGCGGCATCGTCACCAGCCAGATCATGCCCACATACCTCTACAATACTCTGAACGGCGACTACAACGCCACGCGGGGAAAGTACCTCTATGCGGCTATCGGCTTCTCGGGAAGCGTTTTGGGAGGGAACGTCAACACCATCCAGCCCGTCGTCGAGGCGAAGTATTTCCATCCGATCAATCACAACCGGAATACGCTCGCGTTCCATTTCCGGGGATCGACCATCTCAGGGTACAACGGCCGGGTGCCGCCTCCCTTCTCGCGCATCTACATGGGTGGCGAGTATGACATTCGGGGCTTTGACATCTACACGATCAGCCCCATGGGCTTCTTCCCCACCATCGGGCAGGTCTGCAACCGCGATAACGCTGGGAACCAGATTCTGGCTCTCAATGCAAATGGCCAGAGCACCGGGGTCTGTGGATCGTTTACGCGTTTCCCTTATAACACCATCCAGTTCCCGGGCGGCGACACGGAGTTGCTCACGAACTTTGAGTACCGGATTCCCATCGCCGGTCCGGTCACTCTGGCCCCCTTTGTGGACGTGGGCAGCACGTTTATCATGCGACCCGACCAGCTCAGACTTCAGCCCAGCGCGCTGAGCAGCATCGGGAACGAATTCCCGTACTTCAAGCCGGATCTGCCCGCCGAGCTCCGGCCCATCGGGGTGACGAACTTCCGGCCTCGCGGCTCGACGGGACTGGAAATCCAAGTGATTCTGCCCGTCGTGAATGCGCCCTTCCGCGTCTTTTACGGCTACAACTTTCTGCGGCTTAATGACACGATTACGCCTCCTCAAGCCCTGCCTCCGGTGTCGCTGTTCCCGAACGTGCAGACTTACAACGATGCCTTGCCCTACTTTCGACCTTTCCCCCTGCGGGATCGAAAAGCGCGGCTGGGCTTCACCGTGGCGCGGCAGTTTTAGGCTTGGCAAAGAATTTGCCGTATAATGCAATAGCGGTAGTGGTCTCGATCTGACGCCTCAAAGGAGTTCGGATGCGCAAACAACTCTGGAAACTCGGTCTGTTATGGTCCGCCGCGATTTGGCCGACGCTCGTGTGTGGCCAAAGCCCGCCGGCGGGTAAAATCGGGGTCCTCAACATTCAGGCAGCTATCGCCTCGACTGGCGAGGGCAAGAAAGCGTTCGCGGACCTTGACAAGAAGTACGCCTCGCGCCGGCAGGATTTGCAGGACCAACAGCAAGCCATCACCGCCTTGCAAGATCAATTGTCGAAGCAGACTCCCGCGCTCAGCGAGGAGGAGCAGCGTCGCCTGAACCGTGACCTTCAGGAAAAGCAGACGAAGTTCAAGCGGGCGCAGGAAGACGCCCAGGCCGACTTTAGCGCGGACAGCAACGAAGTTGTCAATCGCATCGGCCAGAAGCTGGTGCGCCTGGTGGATGAATACGCCCAACAGAATGGCTACGCGCTTATCCTCGAGGGCGATCCCCAGCGAATGCCCGTCTATTACGTAGCGCCGCAAATCGATCTCACGGAAGAGATGGTCAAGCGCTATGACACTGCCAACCCTGTGGCCGCGGACACTTCCACGCCCAATTTGAGCGCCCCACCGCCCGCCGCGGCCACAAGACCTCCGGTCCCCAGGGCTCCGATTCCGAAGCCGACGGGGAAACCCAAGCCTTAGCCCGGTTCATTCACGAATGTCGTCGCTCCTGGGTGGCGCATAAATAGCCACGCCCGCGCTGCGTTGCGCCACCCAATCCGGCCGGCAAAACCCCCGACCTCTCCGCTTCGGACCCCCAGCTCAGGCTCAACACCGGCACCGGCTGTTCATTCTCGCGGCTCGGCGTGGATGCTCACCTTGGAAATTCGCGGCAAGGCGCGGCGAAACTTGAACTCGAGATCCTCGGTGATCTCGTGGGCGCGCGCCACAGAAAGGTCAGGCTTCAGGGTGCAATGCAAGCTGACGATCACGTTCGGACCCACCTCGTGGGCTTCAATGGAATGGCAGTCGAGGACGCCCGGCGTCTCCCGCGCGATCTTCATCAAGCTCCGCTCCATGTCGGACTGCACGGCGTCGGCTTCGCGCGCTGTCTCGACGTCTTTGGGCAACGGCTCGATGTGGATGTTGACCTCGTCAACCTGGTCGAGCTCGCGCTTGATTTCGCCTTCAAGGCTCGTGGCGCGATCGTGAGCCTGATCGAGCCGGAGGCTGGGATCCAGTTCGAGATCCAGGCTGACGCTGACGCGCCCGTCCACTTGGTAGGCCGTGACGTCGTGAACCTGGAAATTCTTGCGGTGGGCGATGGAGCGAATCCTCTCGATGGTATCACTCGAAGCGGGCTCGCGCGGCGAGGCGTGCACGACCACATCCGCGCCGGGGAAGAGCTCGTGGACCGTGGACTCGACGGCCTCCACCACGGACCGGGCGTGTTCGAAGGGGATGTTGCTCTCGAGCGTCAGCCGCAAATCCGCGAACAACCGGTTGCCGCTCTGCCGAACTCGGATTCGCTCAAAGTTCAGTACGCCCGGAACACGGGAGACGGCTTCGGCGATTTGGGCCGAGGTGCCCTGGGGTGCCGCATCCACCAGCGCATCGAGCGTCCTCCGTCCCAGGCGCACGCTGATGTAGACGGTGATCCCCGCTACCATTAGCGCCGCAATCGGATCGGCAGCCTGCAGCCAGGAGAGATTCCGGCGTTCCGCCACGCCAACCAGGACGAGCCCCAGGATGACTACGCTCGAGCTGTAGATGTCCGTCGAGAAGTGGAGGGCGTCGGCTTCAAGCGCCTGGCTGTTGTACTTCCGCGCCACGCGGAACAGGGCCCGTGAGCGGAATCCGTCGATCGTGATCGAGACCAGCATGACCGCAAAGGCCCACACGGAGGGCTCCACATGGACGCCGCGGAAAAAGAGCCGGAGCGTCGCCTCAAGGATGATCCAGGCGCAGGTGACCAGCAGCAGAGCGGTTTGAATGAAGGCCGAAAGGTGCTCGAACTTGCCATGTCCGAAGGGGTGGGACGAGTCAGCGGGCCTGTCCGCCAAGCGTACGGAGCCGTAGGTGACTGCGGCCGCCACGAGGTCGAGCCCGGAGTGCGCCGCCTCGGAGAGAATCCCTAAGCTGCCGGTCAGCAACCCGACAAGAACTTTGAGTGCGGTCAGCAGAGCAGCCCAGCCCAGTGACGTGAGCGCCACCGACTGCTTTTCCCGAGACGGAAGGCTTGTTTCCAGTCTGGCCTGCAGGATGGGCATCGGTTTCGCGTCCGTGGCGCATCAAATGAGTGAAAGTTCCCTCAGTGAAAGTTCCCTCATCGCCGCCCGAGAGGAATCCTCCCGTATCTCGAATCCTCACCTGTCCGGCCTCCCCGCCAGGGAAGGAGTCCGCCCACCGCTTATCCTACAGATCTTACAACGGAGGCCCTCTCGCGGCGCGGCGGGCCTGGCGAGAAAGCGGACTACCCGCCATTCAGCTCGTCGAGGGCTGCCTCAAGCTCACTCTGCGTATGCTGGTTTCCCTGGCGGCGGTTGACTTCGATTCCCTTGGCGAGGACTTGCTTGGCCTCTTCCACTCTCCCCTGTTTCACCAGGAATTTTCCCGCCTGAAAGTAAGCGGCCGAATACTCGGGGTGGTGAGCGAGAAGATATTCGAAGTGCGACCAGGCTGTGGCAGGGTCAGTGGAGCTCGAAAGCTCAAGCGCTAGCGCGTAGCGCACAAAAGTGTTGTCAGGATCGGATTGCAAGACTTCGGAGAGGAGTTCGGCGCGGCTCTTTTCCACGGGATAGTCGGCACACGGCTCGCGGTGTCACGGAACTCGGTGGTCTACCCGCGACTTGGCCGCGACTTGGCCGCGACCTGCGAAGTGGTTGCATTAAGACACATAACGGGCTTAGTATAAGCGCCGTAGCCGAGGAACGCAAACCTGCCGCAGCCTTAATCGGCAGAGCAAAGGCCAGGAGATTCTCCGCCAGCGTTCACGACACTTTGGTTGAGGCGAGCCGTGGCCGGGCCATGAGGGGGCTGTGGTGTACCACTTGGCCTCTGAAACTGCTCTTGCCGGGAAGGCCAGTTAGGGCGGGGCGCGAGCCCTCCGCGGCGAAGCGTTGGACCGGTGAATCCACAGGATCAAGTGGCATTTGAAGAATGAAGCGCCGGAACGTAAGAACGGTGGCGGCATCGAGGGCAGAGATGCTCGAAGTGGTCTTGCCGAATGACGCCAACCCGCTGGGAAACATCCTGGGTGGAAAAGTGATGCACCTGATTGACATCGCGGGAGCGATTGCTGCGCATCGGCACTCTCGGAGCCACGTTGTAACCGTCTCCGTCGACAATCTGGATTTTGTTTATCCCGTCCGCGTCGGGCAGGTCATCCTGCTGCGCTCGCACGTCACCAGAGCTTTCCACACTTCCATGGAAGTTGAGGTGAAGGTCTACCTCGAGGATTACATCACGGGGCAGCGGCGCCAGACCAGCTCAGCTTTCGTCACCTATGTCGCCGTGGACTCAGACGGACGACCCACTGCGGTGCCGCCACTCGTCGTCCGAACGGCGGAAGAGAAACGGCGCTACCGTGAGGCGCTGGAAAGGCGTCGCCGGCGGCTGGCACTGGCCGCGCGCGCTCATCGTCGCTATTTTGAGAGAGGGGGTTAGGAACCTCGCGGTCTTTCCAGGCCTTCCGGGACCGTGGCCACACCCCTGTCAAGGGTTCCCCAGTTTTCCGTCCCAGGGTGAGGGAATGATGACGCGGCGACTGCGAGAGTCGCCCGAACAGGAGAGACTTATGAAGACCAAACGCACCAAGATCTTCTCTGGCACGCCGTGGGAACCCCTGGCGGGCTATGCGCGCGCCGTGCAGGCAGGCGAAACCGTTCACGTCTCTGGGACGACGGGGACGGATCCCTCGGGGAAGGTTCTGGCCCCCGGGGATCCCTACGCGCAGACCGTGCAAGCCATACGCAACATCGAGAATGCACTTAAACGTCTCGGCCTCGGCCTGGAAAACGTGGTGCGCACTCGCATTTTCCTCACGGACATCGCTCGCTGGCAAGAAGTGGCGAAGGCCCATGCGGAGTTCTTCGGTGAAATCCATCCGGCCACCAGCCTGATCGGTGTTTCCCGCCTTGTTGACCCCGAAATGCTCGTGGAGATTGAGGCCACCGCGGTGGTATGAGCTACAGAGTGCGAACTGAACAACTCCCAACTTGAGGTCTTTTCGGACTCCCGAAAGAAACCGGGTCTATGGAATCAAGCTATTCAGAGAGCCTTCGTCGCTTGCGGCTCCTCAGGATGACATATCACCGGACGCACGCCCGTGTTGGCGCGTTGACGGTCCGCCGCTTCTATGCTGAAATGAGTTGGAAATCGCAGGGCGATCCCTTCGAAAAGCAGCTTCGATCGCCGCCCCAGGCGAAAACCACAAGACCATGAACCGTTCCAAGCTCGGCCCTGCTGAAAGCAAGCCCCCGCGTAACCGCCCCCAGCCCCTTCTTGACAAGGAGAGGAGTTCGGCAGCCTCATTGCTCCGACAGATTCCGTCCGTCGATGAGCTGCTCGGGCGGGACAGGCTGCGAGAGGCGGAGGTTCGTGTAGGGCGCCGCGCGCTGGTGGACGTGACGCGCAAAGTCCTGGACGGCTTGCGGGCCGGAATCGCAAGCGGCCTGGTGCGAGAGGTCTCGGTCGAGCGGGTGGAGGAAGAAATCGTCAGGGCCGCGGAAACGACGGTCGAGTTCTCGCTGCGCCCGGTCGTTAACGCCACAGGGGTCGTTCTTCACACCAACCTGGGGCGCGCGCCTCTGGCGCGTGAGGCCATCGAGCACCTGGCTCAGGTTGCCACCCAGTATTCGAATCTGGAATACAACCTGGAGGAGGGCGAGCGCGGCAAGCGCGACACTCACACCGACCGGCTCTTCGCCCAACTGGTGGGCGCCGAAAGCACTCTCGTCGTCAACAATAACGCGGCGGCCGTGTTCCTCGCCTTGAACGCGCTGGGGGAGGGGGGAGAGGTGATCCTTTCGCGCGGCGAGCTGATTGAAATCGGCGGCTCGTTCCGCATTCCGGATATCTGCGCCAAAAGCGGAGCCGTGCTGCGCGAAGTGGGGACCACGAACCGGACGCGCGTGGCCGACTACGCCGGAGCCGTCAACGAGCGTACGCGCATTCTGATGCGCGTCCACCCCAGCAACTTCCGCATCGTGGGCTTCACCGAACGCCCGGCGCTCGAAGAGATGGTCGAGCTCGCCCGCCAGCGTGGGCTGATTCTGCTGGAAGACCTGGGGAGCGGTTGCCTGGTTGACCTCACTGCGCTCGGGATTCAAGATGAGCCGCCCGTGGCGTCAAGCCTTAAGGCGGGCGTCGATGTGATCACCTTCAGCGGCGACAAGCTTCTGGGCGGCCCGCAAGCGGGGGTCCTCACGGGCAAGCGCGAACCGCTGGCTCGGATCCGCAAGAACCCTCTGTTTCGAGCCCTGCGCGTGGACAAGCTCACCCTCGCCGCTCTCGAAGCCACCGTCGCCTTGTACCTGCGCGGCGACCTCAAGGCGGTCCCGGCATTGCGCATGATTTACTTGTCAAAGGACGAAATCTCCGAGCGGGCCTCGCGCCTGGCGGAGCGCCTCGCCGCGCGACCCGAAATCTCCGCTGAGCTCCGGGACGGCCACTCGGTGATGGGCGGAGGCTCGACCCCGGGTCAGTCGCTGCCCACACGCCTCGTGGCCGTCACCCACGCCCGCCGCAGCGCCCAGGAGCTGGAGGCTCTTCTCCGGCGGAACCGTCCTCCGATCATCGCGCGCGTGGAGCGCGGCTGGTTGCTTTTAGACCTGCGCACCGTGTTGGAAGAGCAGGACGAGGAAATCGCCGGCGCCTTTGAGCGTTTGGAAAACACGGAAGCCCAGGATAAGCTCCCTTGAAAATCACGGGATTGATCTGGCTTGAGGACATCGTCCAGAAACTTCTGCAGAAACATCGGGTCCAGCCGGAGGAGGTCGAAGAAGTCCTGTCGAACCTTCGCTTTTTCTTTGTTGAAAAGGGCCACCGTCAGGGAGAGAATGTTTATACGGCGCTTGGGCAACAGACGCCGGACGGTACTTGATCGTTTTCTTTCTTCGCACCAAGGACGGATGAGCTTTGATCTTGTCGGCGCGCAATATGACCGATGCTGAACGGAAGAGGTATGAGCGAAAATAAGAGTTCAATTTCACAGCGCGGTCTTACAAAGAATTGAGCGAGTTTTGGGACTCCCATGACCTGAGCGAGTGCTGGGACCAGCTTCGGCCGGCCGAGTTTGAGGTGGATATTCAATCTGAGGCAACCTATTACCCGCTAGAAGCCACCCTCTCGGCCGAGCTTCGGTCGATTGCTCGGAAAAAAGGCATCTCTCCCGAAGTCCTTCTAAACCTGTGGGTGCAAGAGAGGTCCGGAAAGTCATGAAGTAGGAAGGCACGGTCTCGCCGCTGGGCTGGCAGACGCTTGCTGTTGAGCGTCTGCGATCTCCCGAAGCGGATGGTTCTTGGTTACACTCATGTCACCGGGTCCGTAGCGAGGACGGATGATGCCGCGGCATAGTGCAAGCCGCGCATCCGCCGCAAACCGGTCCCTTCGGGAAACCGCAGACCGTCAAAATCCACGGTCTGCGCCAGCCGCGATCACCCGATGACTCGATTCATCAGCCGCAGATCGTTTGTCTCAGTCAGCGGGGCGTTGCTCGCGGCCTTCGCCATTGCCCTGTGCCCTGGCGCCGCCCAGGCTGCGAAAAAGAAGCGGAGGACTCTCCCCGCTCCACCTGCCGACCTGCCTGGGCATGTGAACTACCTGGCGCGGCAACTCCTCGGCGTCCCGCTCGACGAATCCGATCCCATCACAAGTCAGATCCAGAAGCTGGTCGTGGACCATTGTGAGGAGTGGCTGGGAAGCCGCGCCGCCAACGACACGCCGAGCGACGTCCAGGTGCGCCGCGAGCTCGAGCGCGTTTTCGCGCAGCTCGACTACCCGCTGTACGCCTGGGCCGCCACTTTCGCCCAGCCCTGGAAGGCCGGCGCGCTGATCGGGGCTGGCTACACGCTGGGGTGGAGCGACTATGACCGCGTTAACGTCGTGGCGCTCTTCGAGACCCGCCAGGGGAAGACGCGCTTGGCCGGGCTCACCCATTTCGTCCCCCACACCGACCTTCACTACGAGTTCCTGGCTCCGCCCCCGGGGGGAGATTTCTGGTTCCTTGTCTACGGCACTCGACTTGGTAAGAGCCAACCCCGCCTGACAGCCATGCTCTACTCGTTCGATGGTCACAACCTCAGCGCCTTGTGGGAATTGCGCGATGTCTATGACGGCAAAATCAGCGTGGGCCGCAACTCGATCGCGATTCGCTACCTCAAAGAAGACGAGTACATCCGCGAGACGGCCCACGGACGCAAGCCTCCGCGCTACGAGTCGATCTACGCGGCGACGCCCCAAGGCCTCGAGCTGCAGTCAGACCACACCATTCCGTTTTGATTTGCAGACCGGAGTGTTGGAAACTGGAAGCTCGAAAATCGAAACTGTTTCAACCCCAATTCATAGAATAGGTAGGAACTGAGAAACCTCAGGCTGGGAACGCGGCGGCTCTTGGTGCCCCGACGTGGAGGCATGTGGGAGCTTGGCTTCCAAGATTTTTGGATTTGCCAAGACCAAAATATATTCGCTTACCGGAGCTCAGCCGGTATAATCCGAGTTGGCCGATCTCGCGCTACTCCGCAAGGGAGGAGACATGCCATTGAAGACCCTTCTTCTTCCGCTCGTGCTGCTCTCGACCGCAGCCCTGGCCACCGCGGCCCAGGCGAAGAGATCCGACCTCATCGTCGAAGGCGGTGACTCCGACGAGCGAGCTTCCGCCCGGTTGCTCTACTGGAACCGGCAGACCGATTCTGCCGCCGGGCAGTTCGCCATTGACTACGGCCGGCCGGTCTGGAAAAAAGTCTACGAGAACCCTGCCCAGTTCGACGCCATGACCAAGGGGAAAGTCTGGAGGATGGGCAGTAATTTCTGGACGACCCTCGACACCCAGCTTTTCCTGAACATCGCTGGCAGGGACGTCCCGCCGGGTTATTACTACCTTGCGTTGCACCGCTCAACCGACGGCTCCCAGTGGTCTCTGGCGTTCTTGGACCCCCACGCGGTGCGCAGCCGGCATTTGGACGGCTTCGAGATGCCGAAGTTCCCGGTGGCCTTCAAAGTGCCGATGTCCATCGCAAAGCCCGGCGCCAGCGTGGAGAAGCTGACCATCACGCTTTCCCACCCGAAAGACGACATCCGTAGCGCCACGCTCAAGGTCGCCTGGGGGACTCTGGCGCTGAGCGCGCCCATCAAGGTTATGGTGGGGAAGTAGGAGCTTTCGGGGTTTAGTTATGGTCGCCCTGAGCCGTTTGAGTGCTTCGAGGTTGCTGACGGATGTGTGATTTCGGATGTGGACGGAAAGGGGAGGAGGGTTCCGCTAACCCTCCAGTGGGTAAATTCGAAGAGATCAGGAAGGACCGACCTAAATAAAGAGCGGAGTTTCGTCCTCGGCAAGGTCAGTTTGAGGGAAGTGTTCGCCCCGTTGCGGTGTAACCAGCAACGCGGTGACGAGCAACGCGCCCGCGGCTCCCAAGACCATAAGCGCCCGATGATCCTGCATCCATTCCCACAGGCGCTTCGAGTCGGAGCTCACATCTCCTTCTCGGGTCTTCCTCGATGCCGTTGCTCGTCCCATTCTAGCAGTGTCTCCTTGCCCTCAACCATAGCATGTCGAGGGCCACTCACCCTGTGGTCGAGCTAACCCCAGAGAAAACAAGGGACAATTTCGACTTCTCGATCTGCGTTCGAGATCGGCGGAACGCTCATCGTGTTACCATCCGTGTACACGGCTTACACGTCTCTACATGTATAATGGTAACGAGTTAGTTTGGCCGCGAAACTACCCGTAGCGCAAGCGGGTAGAATCTGCATTGCCAGGTCGGGATTACCCTACGTAGTTTCACGTATGTTTTTGCGCGACCCCCTTTGCCCCGTCGGACGGGCCATCCCGCCTGACCGACGAATCGCTCGATTGGCATAGCGGTTTTCGTTCGTTGATAGGATAAGGTTGGCAAGCGGACTTTGAAAGAAGCGGTTGACGGTCGTCCGCAACGACGCGCAGAATTGCGCATGTGAGTGGCTCGAGTTCATCCGCTGCTCGGAAAAGGAGAGAGACCATGTCTGGAGGATTCAGAATCAC
>Ga0066710_100002649_pt1 | contig 14621 bp, 10 predicted proteins | sample GraSoiAngelo_159_FD_79666 | JGI IMG/M metagenome (GOLD analysis project Ga0066710, IMG submission 79666) | Grasslands soil microbial communities from the Angelo Coastal Reserve, California, USA - 14_1009_16_40cm | ecosystem: Environmental > Terrestrial > Soil > Grasslands | place: USA...
GGACCAGGTCTCGACGAAGGCCTGCGTATTCTCGCCGCGATCAAATCGCGGCTTCGCGTGCCGATTCTCACCGACATCCACGAGCCGTCGCAGGCGCGCGCCGCCGCCGACGTGGCCGACGTGCTGCAGATTCCGGCGTTCCTGTCGCGGCAGACCGATCTGATCGCAGCGGCCGCACGAACGGGTCGCGCCGTCAACATCAAGAAAGGCCAGTTCCTCGCGCCCGAAGACGTCAAGCATGCGATCGCGAAGGCGACGGCGGCGGGCAGCTCGCGCGTGATCGTCACCGAGCGCGGCGTCAGCTTCGGGTATCACGACCTCGTGGTCGACATGCGCGCGTTTCCCATCATCCGCGGCCTTGGCGTGCCCGTCGTCTTCGACGTGACCCACAGTCTGCAATTGCCCGGTGGCGGCGACGGCGTCAGCGCCGGCCAGGCAGAGTTCATCGAGCCGCTGGCGTCAGCTGGTGTGGCCGCCGGTGTCGACGGCGTCTTCGTCGAAGTGCACGACGAGCCGTCGCGCGCGAAGAGCGATGCGCAGAATGCGCTGCGCCTCGACAAGCTCGAGCCGCTCGTGCACCGCCTGATGGCGATCGACACCATTGCGAAGGCGGGGTCCCCGGCGCGCGGTTTTGGCGCGCTGGGGTGCAAGCAGCCCGAGGTGCCGCTCGGTGGCTGACCACGCACTCGCCCGCAAGGTGCTCCAGACGGAGGCCGCGGCGATCCTGTCGCTCGTCGATCGGCTCGACGCCCGATTCGACTGCGCCGTCCAGCTGCTCCGTCAGTGCAAAGGCCGCGTGATTCTGACGGGTATGGGCAAGTCCGGCATCATCTGCCGCAAGATCGCGGCAACGCTCACCAGCACCGGGACCGCCGCGTTCTTCCTGCATCCCGCCGAGGCGATCCACGGCGATCTCGGGGTGATCCAAAGCGACGACGTCGTGATCGCCTTGTCGTACAGCGGCGAGACCGACGAGCTGCTGCGTCTCCTCGAGACCATCCGCCGGCTGGGCGCGAAGCTGATCGCCATCACCGGCGGCCCGCGGTCGACGCTCGCGCAAGCGGCCGACGTCGCGCTCGACTGCAGCGTCACCGAAGAAGCGTGTCCGATGAATCTCGTGCCGACGGCGAGCACGACCGCCGCGCTCGCCATCGGCGACGCGCTCGCGATGACGCTGTGCGTCGAGAAAGGTTTTCGCGAGGAAGATTTCGCGAGCCTGCACCCGGGCGGCAAGCTCGGCAAGCGCCTGATGCGCTGCGAAGCGCTGATGCGCGCCGGCCGGCACTGTCCCATCGTGCACGCCGAGACGCGCATGCGCGACGTGATCTACGAGATGTCGAGCAAGGGGCTCGGGATGACGTGCGTCGTCGACGGGAGCGACGACGTGCTGCTCGGGATCATCACCGACGGTGACCTGCGGCGTCACATGGATCGCGCATCGGAGATTCTCGATCTGAAGGCGGCCGACGTGATGACGCGTCACCCGGTCGCGGTGTCGCGCAGCACGCTCGCCGCGGAAGCGCTGAACATCATGGAACAGCGCAAGATCACGTCCATCGTCGTCGCCGACGGCGACGCGCCGAAGCGGGTCGCCGGCGTCGTGCACCTCCACGATCTCTGGCAGATGGATCTGTTTTGATTCACGAACGCGCGCGCCGCATCAAACTGATCCTCTTCGATGTCGACGGGGTGTTGACCGACGGCAAGATCCTGCTGCACCCGGACGGCAGCGAGAGCAAGCAGTTCGACATCAAGGACGGTACTGGCATCGTGCTGGCGCAGCGGGTCGGGTTGATCGTCGGCTTCCTGTCGGCGCGTACCTCGATACCCACGGCAAAGCGAGCGGCGCAGCTTGGCGTGACGCTCGTCCATCAGGGCGTGGCGAGCAAGCTCGAAACCTACGAACAGATCGTCGACGAGCTCCTGCTCGAGGACGAGCAGGTCGCCTACATGGGCGACGACGTGGTCGATTTGCCGGTGCTGCAGCGCGCGGGATTGTCGGCCTCGCCGGCCGACGGCGTGGAAGACGTCCGCGCGCGCGTCCACTGGGTGAGCCGCGCCCACGGCGGCCAGGGCGCCGCGCGTGAGCTCGTCGAATTGATCGTGCGCGCCCAGGATCGCTGGAACGATCTGCTCGCCGAGTACATGCTGCAGGGACAGCCGCGTCCGGTGCTGAATAAACCGTGAGCGCCTACGCCCCGCTGCTCGCCGGCCTCGTCGCGCTGCTCGTCGGTCTGACGATCGGGAAGGCGTGGGAACGTTACAAGCTGCGCGACGGCAAATGGATCGACCGCCGCCGCGCGCGCGACTCGCCGCACTACATCCTCGGCCTCAACTTCCTGGTCGCGAATCAGATCGATCTGGCGATCGAAGAATTGAGCCGTGCCGCCAGCCTCGACGCCGATGCGCTCGAAGTGCACATGATCCTCGGCAACCTGTATCGCGAGAAAGGGCAGGTCGGCAAAGCGATCACAGTTCACCAGAATCTGCTGCAGCGCCCGCGCCTGAGCAGACTCGAGCACGCGTACGTGTTGCTCTGTCTCGGACTCGACTACAAGCGCGGCGGATTCGTCGAGCGCGCGCTCGAAGCCTTCACCGAAGTGCTGCGGCTCGATTCGAAGAACGAGCACGCGCTGCTGAACCTCCAGAAGCTGCACGAGGAGCAGCATCAGTGGACGGAGGCATACGACACGCGCCAGCGGCTCGCGAAGCTCGCGGGGGATCCGCGGCCGCAGAACCAGGCGATTCTCGCGTTCCTCGAGAACGAAATCGGTCTCGAGGCGATGCGCCGGAAGGACTACGCGGAGGCGACGCGCCGGTTCGAAGCGGCGATCGACCTGGACCAGCGCGCCGTGCCCGCCTATCTCAACCTCGGCGACGTCCGCGTCGCACAGGGCAACGAGCGAGACGCCGCGACGATCTGGGAGCGCGTCGTCGAGGTCGCGCCCGACCGCGCGTATCTGGCGTTCGATCGGCTCGAGGCGCTCGCCGTCCGTACCGGCAATCCGGATCGGTTCACACGACTCTGCCGCCGGCTCATCGACGACACTCCGCAGGACTGGCGCGCGCGGCTCGCGCTGTCCCGTCACCTCGCCGCAAGCGGCCGGCCATCGGACGCCCTGGACCTGCTGTTCGCCGCGCTCGTTCAGAATCCACACGCGCTGAGCATCCACCAGGCGATCTGGCGCGCGCTGGCCGCGCTCCACCATCCGGCATCGCTCGTGAACCGCTACGGCGAGCTCACCGAACATGCCGTCTTCTATCTCGATCCACACGTCTGCATGCGCTGCCGCTACCGCAGCACGGAGCTCCTGTGGCAATGCCCGCATTGCCATGACTGGAACACGTTCGTCGAGGAGCGGATCGCGCCGGCTCAGGACAGTACTGAAGTAGAAGTCTGAAGTCTGAAGTCCGTCAGCGCCGGCCGGCCGTCGGCGACTGCGGCTTTCTCATGATCGAGAGCACTATCTGCGACGGATGCCGGGCATCGTGGTAGACGGAGTTATCAGCGGTCACCGTCCGTCGATGCATCCCCAACGGTTCTCCGGTATTCGGGTTGACGTCGAACCGTGGAAAGTTACTGCTCGAGATGTCGAGACGGATCCGATGCCCCTTCTTGAATACGTTGGCGGTCGGAAACGGCTCGATGATGAACGTGTCGATCTCGCCGGGCTTGATGAATTCCTGCTTCTCCGGTGAGTTTCGATAACGCGCGCGGATGATCCCGTCGGTGATGTTCAACTCGTAGCCGGCCGGATAGTCCTTGCCCGGCGGATACACGTCGATCAGCTTCGCGGTGAAATCGGTGTCGACGGCAGTAGACGCCGCGTGCAGCGTCACTTCGACGGGACCGACCACTTCGGTGTCGTCGGCGAGCGGCGCCGTCTGAAAGACGAGGACGTCCGGCCGCACTTTCAGCGGCAGATACGGCGGCCTGGATCCGACGAAGCCCTTCTCCGCTTCACCTTTGAACTCCCGCTCGCGCTGATCGAACCCGCCGGCAGCGACGAGACCGCGCAGCGACGAAAACGATCCGCCAATCGTCGGGACGGGATGCTGCGGATCGTAAGTGTACGTGCTCGGCGAGTCGTTCGCGGCGGGGATTGTCTCGCTCAAGCTGCCGTCGCGATGCAGGTAAAAGGTTGTTCGTTGCGCCTCGGGCACGGGCCAGGCGGCGACGGTCCTCCACGAGCCGCCGTGGAACAGCCTGCCGTTGGCGTCCTTGTGACCGTCGCCCGTTCCCATCACGAACAGCCGGACCGGCGCATCGTCGGCCGCTGTCAGAGTGGGCTTGCCCTTCAGAAAGTGATCGAACCACCGCACGTGGAAGTCGGTCGGGAAGTCCTTGATCGCGGCGTCCGGACCAAATTCGACGTCGCCGGCCACCGAGCTCGTGTTCCTGCCGTGAAGCCACGGCCCGACGAGGAGCCGGATCGGCGACTTCTTCACCCTCGACAGCGCCACATAGTTCTTGATCGTGCCGCTCGTATAGGAGTCGTACCAGCCGGTGACATGCAGCATTGGAATGTCGGCGGTCTGCTCGTAGTTGAGCGACCAGTTCATGTCGGGCGCTTTCCAGTACTCGTCGTAGTCGCCGTGTGTCATGAGCTCGAAGATGTAGTCCTCGAAGTTCTTCGCGTAGGTCAACGGATTGAGCCCGCGTTTGGCGTGAATCACGCCGATCCAGTCGGCGACCTTCTCGGTCTTGAGCACCTCTCGCGCGACGGTGTTGTTCGGATTGGCCGCCGCCTGCTCGAAGGCCCATCCCACCTGCTGCGCCAGCTCGAACGCGCCGTGGTTGCGGATCTTGTACTCCCAGCCGTTGTACAGGCCGCCGAAGTTGAGGATGAGCGTCTTGAGCGGCGCCGGATGCGCGATGGCGGCGCTCGCCTGAACGTGCGCCGCGTAGGACGTTCCCCACATGCCGACCTGTCCGTCGGTGTACGGAAGCTTCGCGAGATACTCAATCGTGTCGGCGGCGTCCTTGGCGAACCCGACGTACTTCACAAGGACGCCTTCCGACTTGTACGTGCCTCGATCGTCCTGCAGCGCGACGACGTATCCGTGCCGCGCGAAGTACTTCGCCGCCTCGGCGATGCCTTGCCCTTCCTTGTTGTACGGCGTCTGCTGGAGCAGCAGCGGCAGCTTGCCGCTGACCGGCACGCCGTCGATCGCCGGCCGAAAGATGTCGGTGGCAAGCTTGACGCCATCGCGCATCGGCACCATCAGATCCTTCACAAAGAGGACCGCGTCGAGCTCCGTGGGGCGCTGCTCGGTGGAGCGTTGCTGTTCCACCGCTCCGCCGCCCGGCGGAGCCAGCGCCACGATCGAGATCGCAACCAGTAGCACCAATCTCATGATCCACGTCACCTCGTCCCGTCGGTGCGCTTGGCTGCCGCGACGGTGGTGGAACCCTTGTAGACGTGGCCGTCCTTGACCACCGCGACGACATTGCGCAGATCGCGCATGCTCACGAGCGGATTGCCGTCGACGACGATGATGTCGGCCAGCTTGCCTTTCGTGATCGTTCCGACCTGCTGCCCCATCTTCATGTACTCGGCGTTACGTCGTGTGGCAAGGCCGATTACCTCCATCGGCGGCACGCCGTTGTTGGTGAACTGCTCCATTTCCCGCCACAACGCATCGGTCTTCAGATTGAGTGGCGTCGACGAATCGGTGCCGACGAGCATCGGCACGCCGGCGTCCCGAAGCTGTTTGAAGACGGCGCGGGCGCGCTCGGCGCTGTCGCGTCTCACCCACCCGCCGAAGTTCGTCAAGACCCGCTCGGGGTGTTCGAGCGATCGGCGGACGTCCGCCCAGATCTCCGGCGGCATCGTCGATTTCGCGCGCTGGTTGTCGGTCCAGAATTCGGGCCACTCCACGGCGTCGAGCTGCACGGTCGAAATGACCAGCGTCGGAACGACGACCGTACGCCGCCTGAGAAGCGTGCGGATCACTTCCGGCGGAACCGTCGGTCCATACGCGAAGCTGCCGATGTGCTCGATGGCGTCCTGTCCGGCTTCGACCCGCGCGATCACGTTTTCCGGATTGCCGGCATGGCCGGTCACCCACAGCCCTCGCTTGTGCGCTTCCTCTGCGATGACCTTGACCTGCTCCGGTGTCAACCCGTCGTACGCTTTCAACACGTCGGCGCCCGATTCGATCTGTTTGAGTGCCGCCGCCCGCGCCGCGTCGACCGTGTGAACGTTCTCGGACTGATAGCCGCGATGCCAGGTTTTGACGAACTCATCGGAGTAATTGGAGATGAACCCCATCGCGAATTTGACGCGCGGCCCCATGACCTGTCCGCCCTCGAGCTTCTGCTTGAAGATTCGGAGATCGGGCGCATACCCGCCAAGGTCGAGCGCGGTGGTCACGCCGTAGAGAAGCAGTTGACGCGCCGCGATCTCGTAGATGTCCTGGATCCGCGACCTGTACGTCTGATGCCAGTACTGGTAATCGGTGTGGCCGATCGTGTCCATGTGAACGTGAACGTCGATCAACCCGGGCATGACCGTCATTCCGGCCGCGTCGAGGACCTTCGTTCCCGGCGGGACCTTCAGCGTGTCTCTCGTGCCGACGGCGACGATGCGATTGTCGTCGATGAGAATCAGCGTGTGCGGGACTGGGGGTCCCTCGTGACCATCGATCAACATCCCGCCGACGATCGCGAGCGTGGCTTTCGCGGGCTGCGCGTCCTGTTCGCCGCCGCCGTATCGCCGTGCGTTCTGGCCGCCGGCGTGCGGGACGAGCACGAAGAGCCACACGCTCGACGCTGACGCAATCAGCCGCCAGTTGCGAAGCTTCATGGATGATCTCCCGTCTGTCTATCGAACGTAGGGCGGCCCTTTCAGGGCCGCCGTCGCGGGCCTGACCAGCCTCCGCCAAGGCTTCGGCGGTCCGCCGTAGCTTCAGCGAAGGCGGAAAGGCCCGCGCTACAAATTGCGCTCTCAGAACTGGAACGTCGCCCCGAAGCGAATCGTGCGTCCGTCGACGTTCTGCACGATTTGTCCGAGCGCCGGTCCCACGATCTGCACCTGATTGATCGCCGCATTTTCGTTCAGCAGATTGTAAGCGTCCAGCGTCGGTTCGAATACCAACGAACGCACCTTGAAGCGCTTGCTGACGCGAAGGTCGAGGACCGACAACGACGGGTAGCGGAAGGTCCCGGCCGAAGCGAGCAGCACATTCTGCGTGACCTGCGTGAGATTCGCCACCTGTGTGCGCGTCACGGTGAACGTGCGCCCTTGCGGCTGCCCGGTCTTGTACTGGTAATGGCCGCTCAGTTGTACCGCGCCCGGAAGCTGGTACACACCCGACACGTTCGCGATGTTGGTCGAGTCGTACGACTGGTAGCCGCACGTGTTGACGCGATCGTTCGGGTTCGAGCTCGCAGACGTGCACTGCTTCCCGATGCCGTAGGTGTAGCCACCGAAGATCGCGAACTTGTTGGCGAACCGCTTGTCGAAGGTGACTTCGATGCCGTTGTACCGGACGCCGAGCTGGTCGAAGCTCTTCACCGTGTTGTCGAACCGCCCGACTGAGGCCGCAGTCTGGTTGTAGACGGTGAGCGGCTGGTTGTCGAGCGGGCTGACGATCGTGACCGGCGTGTAGTCGGCATCGGAGAGCGCCTGGTTCACGGTCTGGTACACCGCGTAGTACTGCCGCCGGAAATAGCCGACGGTCACGCCGACGCTCTTCGTGATCTGACGCTCGAGCGTGACGTTGGCCTCCCATTGGTACGGACGGCGGAGATCCGGATTGAGGCGAACGTTGACGCCTTGCGTCAATGTGCCGCGGCTCGGGCCGATTTCGCCCAGCTGCGGGAACCGGTCGCCGTTGCCGTCGGCCCACGTTCTCGATTCGCTGGTCAATCTCATTGGATTCACGGTGTTCAAGAAGGAGATGCCAAGCTTCTGCATGTACTTACTGACGTTCGCCTTGATCGCGGTTTTGGAATCGCCCGTCAGGTCGTACACGACGGCCAGCCGCGGCACGATCGAATTCCAGCTCGGCACGTTCGAGATCTGATCGGAGTGTCGTTCCCCCACGAACGTCCCGGCGCCGGCGTCCTGCGGCTCGATCGCGCCGACGTACCGCTCGAAACGCGTCCCCAGGTTCAGCGTGAGCCGGTTCCTGATCGTCCACGAGTCCTGCACGAACGCTCCCATGTCGACGATGTGGCTCGTGAGCTGGGTCGGCGTGTTCCACACCGACACCGAATTGGGAGCGCCGTTCTGGAACTTCGCGGTCAGATCGAGGCCGCCACTCGTGTACGCGTTGTGATACGGCGCGTTGTTGTATTGCATGCCGAACTTCACGTTGTGCGAACCCTTGAAGCGCGGGAACCACGTGGCGATCGCCGTCAGGGTCCGGTTCCGCGCCTGATCGAGACTGTTGGTCTCGAGACTGCCGGTCAGCGTCGACAGTGCGATGTCGTTGCGCGGAAGCGCCGTCGGCGTCACGCCCGGCTGCTGTTCCAGCGTCCAGTTGATGGCCAGCGCCGAGAAGCCGGTCTCGAGCAGGAAGTCCGGCCGGATCGTCGACGTCCAGCGCGCGTTCAACACCGGACCGCCTTGAAGCTGAAACTTCGCCGCTTCGGGCGACACGAACTGATACGACGATGTCAGATCGCGTCGATTCGGCCGATGCTTGACGTCCCAGTCCATGAAGAACGAGACGCGGTTGGACGGGTTGAGCTGCGAGGTGACCTTGCCCGAATAGTTCACGAGGAGCTGCGGATCGAGCGCCTGGCTACCGTCGGGCGTGAACGTACTGGCGATGAACCGATTGTTGCGCCAGTAGCGGTAGCTGCCGACGAACCAGAGTTGATCCTTCAGCACAGGTCCGCCGTACACCGGGTTGAAGTCGACCAGGCTGTCGACGCCCGCCGGCGCTTTCAATCCGAGAGCGAGCTGATCGGCGGACACATTGCGGCTCTGAAGCGACTTGCCGGTGTACGACGTGAACAGTGAGCCCTTGAATCTGTTCCCGCCGTCTTTCGTCACGATGTTGACGTAGATGCCGCCGCCGCCCGTTTCGGCGGGCAGCGCCTTCGATTGAACGCTCACTTCCTCCTGCACACCCTGGTTGTAGTAGGTGACGTTGTAGCCGCCATTACCGACGTTGCCGGTGACGTCCAGCCCATCGAAGTACCAGCTCACGTCCTGATCGACCGATCCGTGCAGAGACAGCCTCGGGGACTGATGCGTCTGCGATCCGCCGACGTCCGGGGAATTGATGGCGATGCCGGGCACGAGGGACACCACGGCGAAGATCCCGCGGGCGTTGGGGACGCTTTCGAGAAGGGCCTGATTGATCGAGCGATCCGACACATTGGTACGGACGTCGACCAGCGGCGATTCACCGGTCACGGTAATCGACTCAGACAGCGTGGCTGCGGGCATCTCGATGTTGATCGTGGCGGTGAAAGACGCCGACAGGGAGAGACCTTCGCGGCGAATCGTCTGGAACCCGTCCAGCTTGAACGTGAGCGTGTAGGGGCCCGGACGGAGGTCGACGATCCGGTATTCCCCGGCGCGGTTCGTGGTGACGGTCTGAACGCCTCCGATCAACGCGGGGCTGGACACGTCGATCGAGACGCCTGGAAGAACCGCGCCGGTCTGATCCTTGACGACGCCGACGATGGAACTGCCCAGCGTCTGCGCCATGGCGATCGACGGCGTCACCATCGCGAGCACGGCGAATCCGAGAACCGCTAGTCGAGCCACACGCATGAGACGCACTCCCTTCTTCGACGGACGTGTCCGCAAACGCGCGTCATCGCCGGGCCCCCGGCTCTGGTTGACTCGATGACCTTTGAGGCGCGCCGGTGGCTGCTCCCTTGACGATTTGACCGTCTTTCACGACGGCGACCACGTTGCGCAGGTCGCGCATGCTCAGGAGCGGATTTCCGTCCACCACGATGATGTCGGCGAGCTTCCCGCGCGTGATCGTTCCGACTCGTGCGCCCATCTTCATGTGGTCGGCGTTGCGACGCGTCGCCGCGGTAATCACCTGCATCGGCGGCATGCCGTACCTGACCATCAGGTCCATTTCCCGCCACATGGCGTCGGTCTTGAAGTTCAGCGGCGTCGAGGCGTCCGTCCCGACGAGAATCGGCACGCCGGCCGCGAGGAGCTGCTGGAATTCCGCCTTTGCATCGCGAGCAGTGTCCCACCGGACGAAGCCGCCGAAATTCGTGAGCACTCGCGCCGGATGCTCCAGCGATCGACGGACGTCGGCCCAGATCTCAGGCGGCATCGTCGCCTTCGCGCGTTGGTTGTCGCTCCAGAACTCCGGCCACTCGACCGCGTCGACCTGCGCCATGGATGTGACCAGCGTCGGCACCACCGCCGTCCGATGCTTCAACATCGTTTGGATCAAGTCCGCTGGTACCGAGCCGTTGTATGCGTAGCCGTGCAAGTGCTCGACTGTGTCCTGTCCAGCCTCGATGCGCGCGATCGCGTTCTCCGGTGAATTCACATGACCCGTCACCCAGATGCCGCGCTTGTGCGCTTCGTCAGTGATGGCCCTCACCTGCTCGCCGCTCAATCCGTCGTACGCCTTCAGGACGTCAGCCCCGGCGTCCAGGAATTTCACGGCCGCTGCGCGCGCCGCTTCGACCGTGTGGACATTCTCGGCCTGATATCCGCGATGCCACGTTTTGACGCTGTCGTCCGGATAGTTCGAGATGAATCCCATCGCGAACTTCACACGCGGCCCTGTCGCCTGACCGCTCTCGAGCTTTTTCTTGAAGACCACGAGGTCCGGCGTGTACCCGCCGAGGTCGATTGCGCCTGTCACGCCGTTCAACAACATCTGTCGGGCGGAAATGGCGTAGATGTCCTGGATGCGCCATCGGTAGGTTTGGTGCCAGTACTGGTAATCGGTGTGTCCGATCGTGTCGAGGTGCACGTGGGCGTCGATGAGGCCCGGCATGACGGTCATGCCCGACGCGTCGAGGATCTTCGTGTCAGGTGGGACTTTCAGAGTGTCTCTCGTGCCGACGGCGACAATCCTGTTGCCGTCGACGAGAATGAGCGCATGCGGGACCGGCGGCCCTTCATGGCCATCAATCAACATCCCGCCGACGATCGCCAGCGTCGCTTGCGCCGGCTGCGGATCCTGGTCGCCGCCTCCGTAGCGGCGCTGTCCATTCGCACGCGTGACCGGAACCGTCAATGAAAACGTCAGCGCCGCACCGACCAGCCACGCCCATCTGCTGGAATGCATGCGAGACCTCCCGCGATCCGGTTTGTGAAGTGGGGACGACTATAGGTCCAAAGCGGACGGTGGAATGTATTAATTTGTCGCAGAGCGCGGAAGTGCGTTCAGCACGACTTCGATCTGACGATCCGTGTCTTCGAAGCTACCGTCAGTGGTGATCACGAAATCTGCGCGTGAGGTCTTTTCATCCGTGGGCCATTGCGCAGCGATCCGCTGGCGCGCTTCGGTTTCGCTCATCCCGCGCGCGCGCAGCCGCGCGAGCTGCAGCTCCGGTCGGCATGCGGTGACGACGACGCGATCGAACTTGTCGCCGGCGCCGGTCTCGTACAGGAGCGGCACGTCCACGACGGCGAAGGGATAGTGGCCGAGCACCTCGAATCCGCGCAGACCCACCTCGATCGCGCGATAGACCGCCGGATGCACGATCGCTTCGAGCGCGGCGCGTGCAGCGGGATCGGCGAACACGATCGGACCGAGCTTGGCGCGATCCACACCGCCATCGGGCGCCAGAATGTCGCCGCCGAATCGATCCGCGATCGCCGCCGCGGCTTCGGTGCCGGCCGCTGTGATGCCGTGCGCGAGCGTATCGGCGTCGAGGCACGGCACGCCGCGCTGCCGCAGCTGTTCCAGCACGTAGCTCTTGCCCGTCGCTATTCCACCGGTCAGAGCTATGCGAAGCATGCGATCAACTTTTTTTGCACTGGCGCCGGGGCCCCACCCCCGGCGCGAGCTGTCGCTGATGCCTCGCGGAAGACCGCTCGGCATGGCCGGGCCCCACGCGCGGCTGCCGCGCGTGGGACCCGTGGCCGCAGGCGCTTCTGTCTAGATCCACCGTTGCTCCGCTGCGCGGAGCGTGTTGCGCAGCAGCATGGCGATCGTCAGCGGACCGACGCCGCCAGGCACCGGCGTCAGCGCACCGGCCACGTCCGCCACCTCGGGATGGACGTCGCCGACGATGACGGATCCTCGGCGCCCGAAGGTGTCGCGGCCCTTCGAGCCGGGCGCGAAGACGCGATCGACCACGTCCTGATCGGACAGTCGATTGATCCCGACGTCCACGACGGTCGCGCCCGGTTTCACGAACGCACGCGTCACGAATGCCGGACGACCGATCGCGGCCACGAGAATGTCGGCGTCGCGCGCGAGCGCCGGGAGATCCGCCGTCCGCGAGTGGCAGATCGTCACCGTCGCATGACGATGCAGGAGCAGCAGCGCCATCGGCTTGCCGACGATGTCGCTCCGTCCGATGACGACGGCGCGCGTGCCGGCGATGGCAATCTTCGAGCGCTCGAGGAGCTCGATGACGCCCGACGGCGTTCCCCCGACGAGCACCGCGCGATTCTGGACGAGTCGTCCGACGTTGAGCGGATGAAATCCATCGACGTCCTTCTCCGGTCGAATCGCATCGAACACCCGCCGCTCCGCATCGTCGCCGAGCGCCGCCGGCAGCGGTGACTGCACGAGAATGCCGTCGTGGACGTCGCTGCGATTCAGCCGATCCACCGCGTCGAGCAGCTCGCCGAGCGATGTTGTCGCCGGCAGCCGCTCGAGGTCGGCGCGCAAGCCGACTTCGGCCGCCGCTTTGATTTTGCCGCGAACATAAATGTCCGATGCGGGATCGTCTCCGACGAGCAGGATGCCGAGCCCGGGCGGACGGCCGGCGCGGGCGGTGAACGTCGCGATCGCGGGCGCCAGTTCGGCGCGAATCTGGTTGGCGACGGCGATGCCGTCGAGGATTCTCGCGGACATTATTTACTGGCGTGGGGCCCCAACCCCACGCCTGATGCCCTCACGCCGTAGCGCTCGGGCATAACTTTCAATGGCCGCGGGCACCTTCGGTGCACACGCGGCCGCGAGGCTCAGGCAACAATCAGCAATCAATCTGCAATCTGCAATCTGCAATCTCCGAGGCTCACCCGGCCGCTTCGCTTTCGAGCTTCTTGAGCGACTCGGGGCGCCCCAGGACGACGAGCTTGTCGGCTGGATGCATCGCGGTGTCGGGCTCGGGATTGAATTCCATCCGCAGATCCTGGCGTTGAATGCCGACGACGATGACGCCGAAGCGCTGCCGCAGGTTGGCGTCGAGAATGGATTTGTTCGCCAGCGGCGATTGCGGCGACACGGTGACCTCCTCCATTGCGAGATCGAGGTTCTCCGTGCTCGTCGCCAGCTCGACGAAGTCCACGACCGCCGGTCGCAGCGCGGTCTGCGCAATCTGCAGCGCGCCGATTTGATACGGCGAGATCACCCGATCGGCGCCGGCGCGTTTCAGCTTCATCGTCGCATCGTCGGTTTCCGCGCGGCTGACGATGAAGAGATCGGGCCGCAGGACCCTCGCGCTGAGCACGGCGTACACGTTCTCGGCGTCGGTGCCCACTGCCGCGATGAAGCCGCGCGCGCGCGCGATGCCCACGCGCTTCAGCACGTCCTCGCGGCTCGCGTCGCCCTCCAGCGCGAGTGAGCCCTCGTCGATCGCCGCGTGCAGGCGCTGAGGGTCGCGCTCGATCACGACGTAGGGCACCCGCTGGCGTCGAAACTGCCGCGCCACGGTGCTGCCGATGCGGCCGTACCCGCAGATGATGAAATGGTCTTTGATCGATTCGAGCATACGTTCCTGCCGTCGCCGCTGCAGCCGCTTGGGAAGGCCGCCCTCGACGACGATCGTCGCGAGCAGCGTGAACGCGTAGAGCGCCGCGCCCACTCCGAAGATCAAGACGGCGACGGTATGCGCTTCGCCGGCGCGCGACAGCGGATGAACTTCTTGGTAGCCGACGGTCGTGACCGTGATGATCGTCATGTAGAACGCATCCCACGCGCTCCACCCTTCGATCACCATGTAGCCGGCAGTGCCGGCGGCGACGATCAAAAGAAGAAGAGCGACCGCGAGGCCCGGGCCCTGCGCCCGAATCCAGTGGCCGCCCTTGGATGAATCGGTCACACGCGCGGAATTACCGGCGACGCGTGCCTCCAGCCGCCGCCAGCGTCGTGTCGCGCTTGCGGACTTCGCTGTGGCTGTAACCGTACGCGAAGTAGATCACCAGGCCAATCGTCATCCAGACAATGAGCCGGATCCAGGTGGCGCCGGGCAGGCTGGCCATCAACCCGAAACTGACGACGGCCGACAGGATCGGCACGAACGGCACCAACGGTGTGCGGAACGGCCGCTCCAGCTCGGGCCGCTGATAACGCAGGAAGACGATGCCGATCGACACGATGACGAAGGCGAGGAGCGTCCCGATGCTCACGAGCTCGCCGAGCGCGCCAATCGGCGTGAACCCGGCGGCGATCGCGACGGCAATGCCGGTGATGATGCTCGTGATGTGCGGCGTCCTGAACCTCGGATGAATCTTCTTCGCGAAGGGCGGCAGCAGCCCGTCATTGGCCATCGAATA
>Ga0066710_100002650_pt1 | contig 14616 bp, 15 predicted proteins | sample GraSoiAngelo_159_FD_79666 | JGI IMG/M metagenome (GOLD analysis project Ga0066710, IMG submission 79666) | Grasslands soil microbial communities from the Angelo Coastal Reserve, California, USA - 14_1009_16_40cm | ecosystem: Environmental > Terrestrial > Soil > Grasslands | place: USA...
GAGGAAGTAGATGCCGTAGTCGATCCCGATTCCGATCACGATCGAGATGAACATGACCGAGAACAGCGCCCGCCATGGCGAGCGACAGGGCGCGGGGCTGTCGAGCCGGCCGGAGATCTGCGCGACGAGGTCGTGCACGAACTTCAGGTCGAGACTGCCCTTGCCGTCGGAGAGGCCCAGGTCGAGGAAGCCGCCCACGAAGGCCTGGGCGATCTGCGTGGCCACGCCCTCCACGAGCTGGTCGAGGGTGGGGCGGCCCGCGAACGACTCCATGAACTCCTGGTAGTCGAAGATGCGGTCGCGGATCTCCTGCAGCTTGTCCTTGGAGAGGTAGAGGAGCGCGCGCCCCTCGAACTGCTTGGGATCGATGCGGTAGTTGATGCGGGAGAGCGGCACGCGCGCGGCCTTGATCTCCCGCACGAGGCGGTTGGCGTACACGGTCGCCTCGGGCAGGGACGGCGCCTCCACCACGATGGCGAGGTCGTCGAGGTCGCCGAACTCCTTGTCGTACTCGCCGTACCGCTCGATGTAGGAGGTGCGCGGCATGAGCGCGCGGGTGGACGTCGCGAAGGTCAGCGTGGTGAGCGAGTAGACCATCGAGACGACCGTCAGCACGACGGCCACGAGCAGCGTGAGGCGAGGACGCGCGCAGGCCAGCCGAACGAGCCGGCGCAGAAGGCGACCGGTCCTGGACGTCGACGGCAAGACTACTCTTCGCCGGCGATGAACCGTTCCAGGCGGTGACGGGCCGTCTCGTCCGTCCACTGCTCGGGCGGCGATTTCATCAGGTAGGCCGACGGCGCGAACAGGCCACCCTTGAGCCCCCGATCCAGCGCGAGCTTGCAGCAGCGAATGGCGTCGATGACGACACCGGCCGAGTTGGGCGAGTCCCAGACCTCGAGTTTCAGCTCGACGTTGATCGGCTGCTCACCGAACCCCTTGCCCTCCAGGCGGATGTGCGCCCACTTGCGGTCCTTGAGCCAGGGCACGTAGTCGCTGGGGCCGATGTGCACGTCGTCGGCGGGCAGCTCGTGGGCGAGCTGCGAGCGCACCGAGTCGGTCTTGGAGATCTTCTTGGACTGCAGCCGGTCCCGCTCCAGCATGTTGTAGAAGTCGGTGTTGCCGCCGAAGTTGAGCTGGCTGGTGTGCTCCAGCCGCACGCCGCGGTCCATGAACAGGTGCGTGAGGATGCGGTGGATGATGGTGGCGCCCACCTGCGACTTCACGTCGTCGCCCACGATCGGCAGCCCGCGCTCCTCGAAGCGCCGCCGCCAGTAGGCCTCGCGCGCGATGAAGACCGGGATGCAGTTCACGAACGCGCAGCCGGCCTCCAGCACCTGCTCGACGTACCACTTGGTCGCCATCTCGCTGCCCACCGGCAGGAAGTTGACGACGACCTGGGTGCCGGTGTCGCGCAGGATGTTGGCGATGTCGGCGGTGGAGCCCGGCGCCTTCTGGATCATCTGGGCCAGGTACGTGCCGAGCCCGTCGTGGGTCATCCCGCGCTGCACGGTGACGCCGAGATTCGGGACGTCGGCGAACTTCACCGTGTTGTTGGGCGCCTCGAAGATCGCCTCGCCGAGGTCCTTGCCGACCTTGCGCGCGTCGATGTCGAAGGCGGCCGAGAACTCGATGTCTCCCACGTGGTAGCCGCCCACGCGCGGATGCATCAGGCCGGGGATGAACGCGTCTTCGCGCGCGTGCTTGTAAAACTGGATGCCCTGCACGAGCGACGAGGCACAGTTGCCGACACCGATGATGGCGACTCGAACGGATCCCACGGCCGGCCTCCTGGCTGCAGGCGAAAGTCCGCGCGGCAAGCGGCCGTGCGGCGGTCACAACGATAGGGCTCAGTTTAGCACATGGTTGTAATATTCCTGGTCAATGGAGACCAAAATGCCGACGGCGGTGGCCGACACGGTGGCGCGCGCGCTGGAGTCCGTCGACGTGGCGGCCGTGCGGCGCGCCTACTGGGAGCAGAACGAGTTCGTCTACCTCGAGCGCTGGCTCCCGCCGGACCTGGTGGCGCGCCTGGTGGCCGAGGTCGAGCGCGTGCGCCCCGCCATCAACCGCAATTTCATCCCGCGCCACAAGAAGGGCGGCAGCGTCAGCTTCTACACGCTCGTCGAGCAGGCGCCCACGATCGTCGCGCTCTATCGCGCCCCGGCCTTCATCGCGTTCCTCTCCGCACTGAGCGGCCGCGCGCTGCTGGCGTGCCCGCCCGGCGATCCGCACGCGTGTGCGCTCTACTTCTACACCGAGCCCGGCGATCACATCGGCTTCCACTTCGACACGTCGTACTACAAGGGGGCGCGCTACACGGTGCTGGTGGGCCTCGTCGAGCGCTCGTCGAGCCGCCTCGTCTGCCAGCTCTACAAGAATGTGCCGGGCCGCGCGGTCGAGGAGCGCGCGCTGACGACGCACCCCGGCACGGTGATCCTGTTCAACGGCGACAAGCTCTGGCACTCGATCACGCCGCTCGGCGAGAACGAAGAGCGCGTGAGCCTCACGCTGGAGTACGTCACCGACCCCTCGATGCATCCGCTCAAGCGGTTCGTGTCCAACATGAAGGACGCGATCGCCTACTTCGGCTTCCGGCGGGTCTTCCTCGACAGCAGGAAGGCGACGCGGGCCACCCAGTAGGTGTGCGACCCGGCCGCGATGATCACCAGCAGCACCGGCAGCAGCGCCGGCGCCGCGATCCGCACGACCACGAAGGACAGCAGCATCCCGTAGAAGCCGTCGCGTGAGCTGAGGCGGTCGAGCAGGCCGCGCTCGGCCGTCGAGGGCGGCGCCGGCGGCCACACCTTGCCGAGGATGCCGCTGACCATCACCGCCACCGCCCCCACCGCGCCCGCCGTCAGCCCGACGCCCGTCACCCGCATGCAGGCGACGCCCAGGGCCAGCAGCATCGTGCCGTGGATCAGCGTGTCGACGACGATGTCGAGCCACTCGCCGAGCACCGACTCGGTGAGGGTGAGCCGCGCCACCTCGCCGTCGGCGTGATCGAGCACGACGGCGGCGACGTAGAGGAGCAGGCCCGCCAGCACGGCGAGCACCTCCCCGTGCGCGAACGTGGCCACCGAGGCGAGGCCGACCAGCCCGCTGGCCAGCGTGATGGCGTTGGGGCCGATACCGGCGGTGACGGCCGCGCGGCTGATCGGACGGGACAGGCGGCGATGCAGGCTGACGTCGAGCTGCGTGTCGATCGGCGAGCCGAGGCCCGCGTAGAGGCGCGCCTCCGCGTCGGCGGCGGCCGCGGCGTCGGCGACGCGCACGTACCAGCGCCCGCTCATGACCACGGGCAGGTCGCGCAGCTTGCGCGCGCGGTCGAGCGTCTCGGCCAGCGGCACGCCCGCCACGAGCTGCGTGCGCAGCGCGGCCAGCAGGGGACGGTCGGCGACGAACAGCGGTGCGTCGGCGCTGACCGACTCGGCGAGCAGGGCGGCGCCGGGCGCGGCCGCCATCCGGCGGAGCGCCTCGGGCGGCGTCAACCCGGTGGCCGGCACCACGAGGGTCGGCTCGTCGGCGAGCGCCGCCGGATTGTCGAGCCAGGCGACGGCCGCGCGCGCGCGCGGCGAGGACTCGAGCGCGGCCTGGAGCTCGGGCGAGCGCAGCGCCAGCGGGACGAGCACGCGAGCGACCCCGGCCCGCACGGCGGCCACGATGGCGCGGAAGACGACCGGGCGGCCGGCCACGGCCAATCCGGACGTCCGGACGTCCTCGGCGGCGACGAGATAGAGAGCGGCCTGGCGGATCACGCGCCGTCGTGCCGGACGACGCGGGGCAGCACGTCCGTCTCGGCGCGTCGGAGGTCTTCGACGAAGTCGATCTCGGTCCACGGCATGCCGGTCACATCCACCCAGCCGACGTGCCGCTGGGGTGCCAGAAGGTGGATGGCGTCTTCCCACTCGCCGAGGCCGTGACTCTCCTCGATGACCTTGGCCAGACCGCGCAGCAGCTCGGGGGCGGCTTCGGCACCGCACTTGAAGAATCCGACGCCCTCGCCCACCGCGTCCCACGCCTCCGGCACGACCTTCTTCCCCAGCGCGATCACGCGGTCGCCCCGCGTGTAGATTTTCACTTCCTCGCCGGTGTCGCTGAAGCCGCGATCGACGAGGAGCGCGCTGGGCGCCGGCACCGCCAGCAGGCGGGTGAGGAACTCGCGCGGAAAGAGGACGTCGGCGTCCATGACCAGCGCCGGCTCGCGCAGGCACTGGCGGGCGGTGTAGAGCGAGATGACGGAGCCCCGCGTGTACTCGGGATTGTGGATGTAGCGGACGGCCAGGCGGCCGACGCGCTCGCCGGCCACCTTGCGCACCTGGTCGGCGCAGTGGCCCACCACGAGGGTGGCCTGGCGCACGCCGGCGGCGTCGAGCGCCTCCAGCATGCGCGTGAGGACGGGACGCCCGCCCACCGGCAGCAGCGCCTTGTGGGTGGTGTCCGTCAGGGGCGCCATGCGTCGGGCGACGCCGGCGACCAGGATGACGGCGTTCACGACTGGCCCAGCTCTTCCTGCTTGCTCTTCATCTTCTTCACCAGCTCCTGGAACGAGGAGGTCTGGATGATCTTGTTGAACTGCGTGCGGTAGTTGGAGACCAGGCTCACGCCCTCGATGATGACGTCGTAGACCAGCCAGCGGTCAGCTTTTTTATGCATGCGGTACTCGATCGGGATCTCACCGCCGCCCTTGGTAACGAGCTTCGTCTGCACCTTGGCCTGCTCGCCTTCCTCGATCGTGTCGCTGACGTACTGGATCTTCTCGCCGCCGTAGAGCTCGACCCGGGAGATGTAGGAGCGCTCCAGCAGGTCCGTGAAGACCTGCACGAACTCGTCGCGCTCGGCCGGCGTGCGGGCCAGCCAGTGGCGCCCCAGCGAGCGCTTGGCCGTCTCGCCGAAGTCGAAGATCTCGTTGGCGATCTTGCGCACCGCCACCCGGCGGTCCTTGGCCTTGCTCTCCTTCTTGAGCTCGGGATCGTCGAGCAGCTTCAGAACGCGGTCGACCTGCAAGCGAAGCTGCTCCAGCGGCGCGCCGGCGCGGGCCGGGGCGACGGCGACCACCACGCCGGCAAAGGCCACGGCCACGACCAGCCCAGCGTGACGGCGGAGCCACCTCATGGACGGCCTCCCTACACCTTCCCGAAGATGTACTTGGAGAGCAGCTCTTCGAAGTCGACGGGGGCTTCCACCTCCCGGATACGGCCGTTCGGCGGGATCAGCTTGTCGGAGCCCCCAGGGCTGATGCGCACGAACTTCTCGCCGATCAGGCCCTTGGTCTTGATGGAGGCGATTGAGTCCTCCTGGAGCTTCACGTCGCGACGGACCCTCAGGATGGCCCGCGCCTGGTAGTCGGCGAGGCCGATCGACTCCACCCGGCCGATCTCAACCCCCGCGATCTCGACGGCGGAGCCGGCCTTGAGACCGCCCACCGACGGAAAATCGACTGTCACGGTGTAGCCCGAGCTGCCGAGGAACGAGACGCGTCCGAGTTTAATCGAAAGGTAACCCAATGCCAAGATGCCGAGCACCAGGAACAGCCCGACCGCGATGTTGGCCCGTCGCTCCATCGTCGCTCCTCCTCTCGCTAACGCTAAGCCTGGGGGTCGGGTTCACCCCGGATGAACTGCTGGACGATCGGGTTCTTCGAGTTCTGGATGACTTCCGGCGGGCCGATCTCCACGATACGCCCCTCGTGAAGCATCCCGACCCGGTCGGCGATCTCGAAGATCTCGGGAATCTCGTGGCTGACGATGACGGCCGTGAACCGCGAGGCGCGGTGCAGCTCGCGGATCAGCCGGTGGATCGCGTTGACCAGCACGGGGTCCAGGCCGGTGGTGGGCTCGTCGAAGAAGACGATCTCCGGCTCGGTGACGAGCGCCCGCGCCATCGCCACGCGCTTGCGCATGCCCCCCGAGACCTCCTCGGGATACTTCGCGCCGATCCCGGCCAGCCCGACGCGCTCGAGCGCCATGTCCACCCGCTTGTCGATCTCCGGAGCCGGCAGGCGCAGCTTCTCGCGCAGCGGGAAGGCCACGTTCTCGCGGCACGTCATGGAGTCGAACAGGGCCCCGCCCTGGAACACGACGCCGTAGCGCTTGCGCACCTCGTCGAGCGCCCGTCCCGAGAGGCGGGACAGGTCGACGCCGGCCACCTCGAGGCGCCCGCTGTCCGGCCGCAGCAGGCCAATGAGGTGCTTGAGGAACACCGACTTGCCGCCGCCGCTGCGCCCGATGATCACCGTGATCGAGCCCGTCGGCACCTCGAGATCGACGCCGCGCAGCACTTGCTGACCGCGGAAGGACTTGCGGAGGCCTTCGACCTTGATCACGGCGTCAGGGGAGGATCGTGCCCAGGAAGTAGTCCCAGACGAGGATCAGGACCGAGGAGAGCACGACCGCCTGGGTGGTGGCGCGCGCGACGCCCTCGGCGCCGTGCGCCACGTGGAAGCCCTTGTACGTGCACACCCAGGTGACGATGATGCCGAACGAGACCGACTTCCAGAAGCCGGTCATGATGTCCGCCATGTCGACGAACGTCTGCATCTCGCCGAAGTAGGTCCCCTCGCTGAGGCCGAGCAGCTCGACGCCGACCAGGTAGCCGCCGAAGATCCCCACGACGTCGAAGAGCGCCGTCATCATCGGGAAGGTGATGAGGCCGGCCAGGATCGAGGGCGCCACCAGGTAGCGCATGGGCGAGAGCGCCATCACCGTCAGCGCGTCGATCTGCTCGGTGATCCGCATGATGCCCAGCTCCGCGGTGAGCGCCGAGCCGGCGCGGCCCGTCACCATGAGGGCGGCCAGCACCGGCCCCAGCTCGCGGATCAGCGAGAGCGCCACCGCCGGGCCCAGGAACGCCTCGGAGCCGAAGCGCGAGAGCGTGAAGAAGATCTGCAGGCCGAGCACCATCCCGGTGAAGCCGCCGGTGAGGATGATGATGAGGAGCGAGCGGAAGCCGATGTAGTTGATGCGGCCCAGCAGCGGCCAGAGCTTGAAGGGTGGCGTCAGCAGCGCGCCGAGCGCCTGGCCGAGGAAGCCACCGAACTGCCCGAGCGACTCGACGAGGAAGATGGTCCACCGGCCCAGAGCCTCGAACGGCCGCAGTGCCGGCGACGCCGGAGCGTCAATCATGCATGCGCGGTGCGGTAGACGCCGAGCGCCCAGAGCGGGAAGTAGCCGGCGTACAGGTGGTATTTGAGGTAGAAGACGCGCGGGAAGCCCGTCCCGTTCCAGAACGCATCGTCCCAGCCGCCGTCGGCGCGCTGCGTGCGCAGCAGGTAGTCGATGCCCGCCTCGACGGCCGGTCCCGAGATGGTCCCGACGGCGAAGAGTCCCAGCAGCGCCCACGCCGTCTGGCTGGGAATCGAGGAGCCGCGCCCGGCGAGCTCCGGCTTGACGTAGCTCTCGCACGTCTCGCCCCAGCCGCCGTCGGCGTTCTGGCGGCGGATGAGCCAGCGCACCGCCCGCTGCACGTACTCGTGGCGCGGATCAACGCGCATGGCCCCCAGGCCGCGCAGCACCGACCAGGTGCCATAGATATAGTTGACGCCCCAGCGGCCGTGCCAGGGCCCGTCGTGGCGCTGGCTGTGCCGGATGAACTCGAGCGCGCGCCCGGCCGGCTCGAAGCCGAAGTCGTAGCCGAGCGAGCCGAGCAGCTCGAGGCCCCGGCCGGTGAGATCCTCCGTCGAGGGATCGAGCAGCGCGCCGTGGTCGGCGAACGGGATGTTGTTCAGGAAGAGGCGGTTGTTGTCGGCGTCGAACGAGGCGAAGCCGCCGTCCTGGTTCTGCATGCCGAGGAACCAGCCAAGCCCCCGCTCCTTGGCCAGCCGCATGCGGTCGGCGTCGATGCCCTGCACCTTCTCCAGCGCCATCAGGACCATGGCGGTGTCGTCGAGGTCCGGATAGAAGGGGTTGTCGTACTGGAACGCCCAGCCGCCCGGCTGCACGTGCGGGCGCTTGACCTGCCAGTCGCCCGGCAGGGCGACCTGCTTGGCCAGCATCCACTCGGTGGCGCGGATCAGCGACGGGTGATCGGGCGCGACGCCGCTCTCGACCAGCGCGTTGACGGCCAGCGAGGTGTCCCAGACGGGCGAGGGACAGGGCTGGTAATAGAGCTCGTCGCCGTGCTCGACGGCGAGCGCCTCGATCTCCTTCAGCTGGCCGAGGATCAGCGGGTGATCCTCCGCATAGCCCAGCAGGCGCAGCGCCAGCACGGAGTTGGCCATGGCCGGGTAGATGCCGCCGAGGCCGCCGGGCACCGAGAGGCGCTCCTCCAGCCACAGCCGCGCCGCCTCGATGGCGCGCTTGCGCAGCGGGCGCGGCGAGAAGCGCTCCCAGATCTTGAGCCCGTCGTCCACGCCGATGAAAAAGCTCTTCCAGAAGAGGCCGCGCCAGGAGAACGGCTCCGGCACCCGGGGGAAGCGCAGGCTGGCCTGCTCGCGCGGCACCGGCCATAGCTCGTCGAGTGACTGGCGCGGCGGCAGCCACTTGATCGGCTTGCGGTCCATGATGATCAGCAGCGGCACGATCACGCAGCGCGACCAGTACGAGACCTCGTAGATGTTGAAGAGGAAGAACGGCGGCGGCAGCAGCATGATCTCCGCCGGCATCGCCGGCACGCCGTTCCAGTCGTACTCCCCGAAGAGCGCCAGCAGGATCTTGGTGAACACGCTGGCCCGGGTGGGCCCGCCCATCGCGTGGATGCAGGCGCGGGCGGCGGCCATCACCGGATCGTCCACGTCGACGCCCGCCATCTTCATGGCGAAGTAGATCTTGATGGTGGCCGAGAGATCCGAGGGCCCGCCGGCGAACAGGCTCCAGCCACCATCGGCGTTCTGCCGGCGTCTCAAGAAGCGGACCGCCCGCTGCTGATGGTTGCCGTCGACGCGGTCGATGAGGTGGTGGAGGAGGAGCGCTTCGGCGGTCAGCGCCCAGTCGGCCTCCAGCTCGCCGCTCCAGTGCCCGTCGGGTGCCTGGAGGGAGAGAAGATGCCGCTGCGCCCGGGAAATGGCTTCGTGGAGGGCCGTCACGAGCACAAATGCTAACATGCACCCTCGGTCCGGCACTACACCGGACGTACGCATGGACCTGCTGATCGGCACCTTCGTGCTGCGGCCGTACGTGTTCGGCTTCCTGGCCGCCTTCCTGGCGGCGGGCGCGGTCGACCTCGGCGTGCGCCGCACCCTCCTCTTTGCGGCATGGGTCGGTCCATTGGCGTGGCTGGCGGAGTTCACCTCCACGCGCATCGGCATTCCGTTCGGCCTCTACACCTACACGGGCACCACGCGGGCCCAGGAGCTGTTCATCGCCGACGTGCCGCTCATGGACTGCCTGTCGTTCACGTTCCTGGCCTACGCGGCCTTTTGCCTGGCGCGCGTGGCGCTGGCCGGCCGGCGCGTGCCGGCGCCGGTGATGGCGCTGTCCGCGGGCGTCCTGATGATGTTGCTCGACGTCGTCATCGATCCCGTCGCGGTGCGCGGCGACCGATGGTTCCTCGGCCGGATCTTTTTCTACCCTGACGGTGGCGTGTACTTCGGCGTGCCGCTCTCGAACTTCGCCGGCTGGGTGGTGGTCGGCACGCTCGGCGTCGGGGGATACCTGACGCTCGGGCGTCTCGGAGGCTGGACGGCGACGAGTGGTCGTCAGCCGTGGCCGGGGATCGCGCTATACTACGCCGTGTTTGGCTTCAACCTGGCCGTGACCGCGTGGATCGCCGAGTGGAAGTTGCTGGTGGCGAGTACGACCGTGCACCTGGCGACTGCACTGCTGTTGTGGAGTGTCTCGCAACGACCGGCCGAGGGGCTGGGTCTGGAGAAGCAGCAAGCATGAGCGTTCCCGTTTCCCAGATGTGGACGGTGGCGACGTATGTCCTGGGGCAGAGGCTTCGCGGCAACACGCGCTACCCGCTGGTCCTGATGCTGGAGCCGCTCTTCCGCTGCAACCTCGCCTGCGCCGGCTGCGGCAAGATCCAGTATCCCGGCCACGTGCTGCGCAAGCATTTGAGCGTCGAGCAGTGCCTGGCCGCCGTCGAGGAGTGCGGCGCGCCGATGGTGTCGATCCCCGGCGGCGAGCCGCTGATGTATCCCGAGATCGGCCGGCTCGTGAAGGAGCTCGTCGCCCGCCGCAAGTACGTCTATCTCTGCACGAACGCCATCCTGCTCAAGGAGAAGCTCGAGGCCGGCCTCTTCACGCCGTCCAAGTACCTCTCCTTCAGCGTGCACATGGACGGCCTCAAGCAGGAGCACGACGAGGCCGTGTGCCGCGACGGCGTCTTCGACCAGGCCGTCGAGGGCATGAAGGAAGCGCTGCGCCGCGGCTTCCGCGTCACCACCAACACGACGCTGTTCGACAACGCCTCGCCCATCCGCATGCAGATGTTCTTCGACGAGATGATGGACCTCGGCGTCGAGGGCATGATGCTGTCGCCCGGCTACAGCTACTCGAAGGCGCCCGACCAGGAGCACTTCCTGCGGCGGCAGAAGACCAACGAGCTGTTCAGCAAGATGCTGGAGAATCCCAAGAAGCGGTGGAAGTTCAACCAGTCGCCGCTCTTCTTGCAGTTCCTCATGGGCAAGCAGGACTTCGAGTGCACGCCGTGGGGCAATCCCACCTACAACCTCTTCGGCTGGCAGCGCCCCTGCTACCTGCTGCAGGAGGGCTACGCGCCGACCTTCAAGGAGCTGATGGAGACGACGCGCTGGGAGGAGTACGGGCGCAGGAGCGGCAACGACAAGTGCCAGGACTGCATGGTGCACTGCGGCCACGAGCCCACCGCCGTCAACCACACCTTCACGTCGTGGAAGGGCTTTCGCGACACGGTGGCCGCCACGGTGACCGGCCGGCTCTAGCCGTCGTATGAGCGAAGAGAAGAGTCTCGAGGGCTGGACGCCCGAGATCTCCGACGCCGCCACGCTGGCCGAGGTGGTGGATCGCGCCTTCGACTATCGCGGTGACGTCACCGTCGTGCTCCAGGACGGCCGCGAGCTGATCGGCTACCTCTTCAACAGGAACCGCGACGTGGCCGAGCCGTTCGTGCAGATGTTCGAGCGCGAGGGGAGCGGGCCGTCGAGCATCCCCTACGCGCGCATCCGCGCGATCCGGTTCACCGGCAAGGACACCGCCGCGGGCAACTCGTACGCGGCCTGGCTCCGCGGCAAAGAGGCGGCCAAGGCGGCGTCGTCCCCGCCGGGCGCGTGAGGCGACTTCTCGTCCTCACTGCCGTCGACGTCGAAGCCCGCGGCCTCGCGCGTCACCTCGGTCTCGCCCCGGTCGCCGGCGACTTTCCCCGCTTCGCGGGCGGCCAGGTGGAGATCGCCGTCGTCGGTCTCGCCGCCGCGCATCTCGCCACGCGGCTCACCGCGCCGCCGCCATCCACGCTGGTCGTCTCCGCCGGCGCCTGCGGCGCGCTGGCGCCCGAGCTCGCCGTCGGCGCGCTCGTCGTCCCCGAGACGGTCATCGCGCCCGACGGCCGGCGCTTCGCGACCGCGGCGATCGGCGGCCTGCCGCGGCAGGGGACGCTGGTGAGCAGCGAGCGCGTGCTGGAGGACGCCGCCGGCAAGTCGCGGCTGTGGCTCGCGAGCGGCGCCCTCGCCGTGGACATGGAATCGGCGACGATCATGGCGTGGGCGGCCGCCCACGGCCTGCCGGCCGTCGTCGTGCGCGCGGTGTCCGATTCCGCCGCCCGCGGCGTGCCGGCCGATCTCGCGCGGGTCGTGCAGGACGACGGCCGCGTGCGGCCGTTGCGCGCGGTGAGCGCGGTGCTCGCGCGGCCGCGCGCGCTGGCCGATGCCATGGCCCTGCGGGCCGGCACCGCCGCCGCCCTGAAGACGGTGGCGGCCACCCTGGGTAGACTGGCGAGGACGGCATGACCGACGCGCTCGTCACCGGCGGGACCGGCTTCATCGGCGCCAACGTCGTCCGCGAGCTCGTGGCCGCGGGCGCGACGGTGCGCGTGCTCGCGCGCCCGGGCGGCGATCGGCGCGCGCTCGAGGGCATTCGTGTCGAGCTCGCCGAGGGCGACCTGCTGGACGCTGCCTCCGTGCGGCGCGCGGTAGCCGGCGTGCAGACGGTCTATCACGTGGCCGCGGACTATCGCCTGTGGACGCCCGATCCCGCCGCGCTCTATCGCGCCAACGTCGAGGGCACGCGCGTGGTGCTCGAGGCCGCGGGTCAGGCGGGCGCCGGGCGCGTCGTCTACACCTCCAGCGTGGGCGCGCTCGGCATTCCCAAGGACGGCACACCGGGCACCGAGGAGACGCCGGTCACGCTCGCCGACATGGTGGGCGACTACAAGCGCTCCAAGTTTCTCGCCGAGCAGGTCGCGCTCGAGTTCGCGCGCCGCGGGCTGCCGGTGGTCGTCGTGAATCCCTCGGCGCCGGTGGGGCCGTGGGACGTCAAGCCGACGCCGACCGGGCAGATGATCGTGGACTTCATGCGCGGGCGCATGGTGGCCACGCTCGACACCGGGCTCAACATCGTCCACGTGCGCGACGTCGCCCGCGGCCACCTGCTGGCCGCCGAGCGCGGCAAGCCGGGCGAGCGCTACATCCTCGGCCACGCCCAGGGCAACCTCCCGCTCGCGGACATCTTCCGCCTGCTGGCCTCGATCACCGGCGGCCGCGCGCCGCGCTTCCGCGTGCCCTACGCGCTGGCCTGGTGCAGCGCCGCCGCCTGCGAGGGCTTCGCGCGGGTGACCGGCCGGCCGCCGGCGGTGCCGCTGACGGCCGTGCGGATGGCGCGCAAGCGCATGTACTTCAGCCCGGCCAAGGCGGTGCGCGACCTCGGCCTGCCGCAGACGGAGCCGCGCGTGGCGCTGGCCGACGCGGTGGCGTGGTTCCGGGCGCGGACACCGGCGCGCGCATGAGCCTCGGCAGTCTGAGCGCGACGCTCACGCGCAAGAGCCGCTCGAACTTCTACTACGCGTTCCTCACGCTGCCGCGCGCGCGCCGCGACGCCCTCTACGCGGTCTACGCGTTCTGCCGCACCGTGGACGACGTGGCCGACCTCGGCCACGACCCGGCTGCCCAGCGCGGGGAGCTGGCCCGCTGGCGCGAGGACGTCGCCCGCTGCTTCGCGCCCGGCGCCGAGCCCGTGCACCCGATCGCCCGACAGCTCAAGGCGGCGGTGACCGCGTATCCGATCCCGCGCGCCGCGCTGGACGCCATCATCGAGGGCTGCGCGATGGACCTCGAGCGCGTGCGCTACGAGACGGCCGAGGAGCTCGAGCCGTACTGCTACCGCGTGGCCTCCGCCGTCGGGCTCTGCTGCATCGAGATCTTCGGCTACACCGACCCCCGCGCCCGCCAGTACGCGATCGATCTCGGCAAAGCGCTGCAGCTCACCAATATCATGCGCGACGTCGGCGTGGACGCCCGCGCCGGCCGCGTGTACCTGCCGCAGCGCGACCTCAAGGACTTCGGCGTCAGCGAGGACGACCTGGTGGAAGGCCGCTACGGCGAGCCGTTCGTGCGGCTGATGGTGCACCAGGCCGTTCGCGCGCGCCGCTTCTACGCCGCGGCGCGCGCCTCGTACCCGGCGCGCGACGCGCGCTCGCTGGTGGCGGCGGAGATCATGGGGCGGATCTATCACGCGCTGCTGGAGGAGATCGAGCGCCGGCGCTTCGCGGTCTTCGGCGAGCGGATCACCGTGCCGGCGCGGCGCAAGGTGGCCATCGCGCTGCGCTGCTGGGCCGGCGCGCGGCTGCGGCGCAACGGGGCGCCCGCGTGAAGGCCGCGGTCTTCCACGGCGGCGGACGCATCACGCCCGGCGACTGGCCGCGACCGGCCGTGGGCGCCGGCGAGCTGCTCCTGCGCGTGCGCGGCTGCGGCCTGTGCGGCTCCGACATCGCCAAGATCGTCGCGCCGGAGACGCGCGGGCCCGCCGTGTTCGGCCACGAGGTCGTGGGCGACGTGATCGAGGCGGGCGCCGGCGTGGCCGGCTTCGCGGTCGGCGATCGCGTCGTGGCCGCCCATCACGTGCCCTGCGGGCAGTGTCACTACTGCCGGCGCGGCAGCGAGTCGATGTGCCGCGCCTTCAAGGCCTCCAATCTCGACCCCGGCGGCTTCGCGGAGTACGTCCGCGTGCCGCCGGCCAACGTGCGCCACGCGACGTTTCGGATTCCCGAGCACCTCACGGACGAGGAGGCCTCGTTCGTGGAGCCGCTGGCCTGCTGCCTGCGCGCCGTGGACCGCGCGCGCGTGGAGGCGGGCGACACCGCGCTCGTGGTGGGCCTGGGCTCGATCGGCTGCCTCTTCACCCAGCTCCTGGCCCGCGCCGGCGCCGCCGTCGTCGGCGCCGACCCATTGGCCGCCCGCGCCCGCGTCGCCCACGAGGCCTACGGCGCGCGCGAAGCTGGCGACGCGGAGCGCGCGGCCAAGGCCGCACGCGAGCTGAGCGACGGGCGCGGCGCCGACCACGTGATCGTCACCGGCGGCGGCGCCGACGTGCTCGGCTGGGCGGCCGGCCTCACGCGCGACGGCGGCAGCATCCACTACTTCGCCGGCGGGCCGGGCGACGCGCTGCCGCTGCCGCTGGCGACGCTCTATCACCACGAGCTGACGATCACCACCACGTACTCCTCGTCGCCGGCCACGCTGGCCCGCGCCTTCTGGCTGCTCGCCGC
>Ga0066710_100002651_pt1 | contig 14615 bp, 16 predicted proteins | sample GraSoiAngelo_159_FD_79666 | JGI IMG/M metagenome (GOLD analysis project Ga0066710, IMG submission 79666) | Grasslands soil microbial communities from the Angelo Coastal Reserve, California, USA - 14_1009_16_40cm | ecosystem: Environmental > Terrestrial > Soil > Grasslands | place: USA...
CGTGACGAAGCGCTTCGGCGGCGTGACCGCGGTGAGCGATCTGAGCCTCGAGATCGGCGACCGCGAATTCGTGACCTTGCTCGGGCCGAGCGGCTGCGGAAAGACCACGCTCTTGCGCCTGATCGCCGTGATGCAGGCGGGCGAGATCATGCAGGTCGGCGCGCCCCGCGCGTTCAGCTAGAATCCTCCTTAACGGTCAATGAAGGAGACGGTCATGGCGGTCCAGACGACGCGGACGGTCGAGGAGCTCGAGGCATACTGCGCGCGGTTGAGGGCGGCGGGGCTCGACGCCCCGTGGTCGAGACCGGGTCCGCTCATCCCGCCCAAGCCCACGGCGACCCAGGCGCGCCACTGGCGCTGGCGGGATATCGAGCCGCTGCTGTTCGAGAGCAGCGAATACTTGAGCCCGCACCGCGGCGCGGAGCGCCGGGTGCTGCGTCTGCACAATCCGGGAGTCCCGGAGCGGACCGTGGCCCACAGTCTCGTGCTGGCGATCCAGTACCTGTTGCCCGGGGAGGTCGCGCCGGCTCACCGCCACTCGCCGACGGCGATCAGGTTCATGCTCCACGGCGAAGGGGCCTTCACGACCGTCGATGGTCAGAAGTGCGCGATGAAGCCCGGCGACCTCGTGCTGACGCCGGGGATGGCGTGGCACGACCACGGCAACGAAGGCGGCAAGCCCGTCTACTGGATGGACATCCTCGACTGGCAGATTGTCCGGTTCCTCGAGAACCTGACCTTCGAGCCCTATCCCGACGAGCAGCAGCCGGCGCTCCGGAGCCCGGGCCGCGACATCTACTTTCCGTGGACCGATGCCTACACGGCCCTGCTGAAGCGCGCTGAGCAGGCCCCCGATCCCTTCGACGACGTCCTGCTGGAGTACGTGGATCCGGCCAGCGGCTCCTCGCTTCGCCCGACCGTCGCGTGCTATCTGCAGCTCCTGCGTCCCGGCAGCCGGACCCGAGCCCACCGCGAGACGAGCACCGCCGTCTATCGCGTCGTGCGCGGCCGAGGGACCACGACCGTGGACGATCAGACCTTCGAGTGGGAGCCGGGGGACTTCTTCGTGATCCCGCCGCGGGCGCGACACGCCCACGCCAACCTGGGCACCGAGCCGGCCGTCCTGTTCACCGCGCAGGACGTTCCGCTGCTGAAGCTCCTACGCCTGTACCGCATGGAGCCCGCCGACTGAACCGATAACGGCGGCCGCGAGTTGAGCCCGCTCAGCGGAGCAGCTCCTTGAGCTTCGCCAGCACCGGAGGCGGCATCCGGAAGAGCTCGCCCATCAGCCGCTCGACTTCCTCGCCGCCGACCGGATCGATGTCGAGCTTGGCCTGCTTCGCGTCGTTGACGAACTCCGGGTCGCGCAGCGTCTCGAGGAACGCCGCGCGGAGCGTCCGCACCCGATCGGCGGGAGTCGCGGGCGGCATCGCATAGAGACGCGAGACCGTGGTCGGCGCGATGATCCCCGTGCGGATCAGCTGTCGGGCCTCGTCCGTGCGCGCCAGGTCTAGCGCCATCGGCACGCCCGGCAGATCCGCGAGCGGCTTCTCCGTGACCTGGAGCACCACGGTCGCCTCGCCGGCGTCGAGCGCCTGTCGCCACGTGGGTCTCAACGACTCCCACGGCCAGCAGCCTCCCGCGACCTCGCCGGACTGAGCGGCCAGCCGGATCTCGGCCGTGCCCTTGTATCCCCGAACCAGATGAATCGGCAGGCCGAGCGCGATCTGGAGGACGCGCGGCACGTCGTGGGTCGCGCCGCCGGGAGCGACGCTCCCGAGCTTGACCGGCGTCTTCGAAGCCGCCCACTGCTGAGCGCTGGTGATTCCGCTCGCACGGGTGAGCGCGCACACCGCGTTCTCCCGCGTCGGCGCGCCGATCCACTCGAACTTGCGCGCGTCGAATTCCACGCCCTCGCGGCCGAGGATCTGTCCCATGACCTGAGTGCCCTGGAAGTTGACGATCGTGAGCCCGTCGGGCCGGCCGGCTCGATAGATCGAGTTGGCCGCGACCAGCCCGGCGGCGCCCGGCATGTTCTCGACGATCACGGCGGGCTTGCCGGGCACGTGCCTGGCGAGGTGTCGCGCGATCGCGCGCGAGTAGGTATCGAACCCGCCGCCGGCGGTGTAGCCGACGACGATGCGAATGATCTTGCCGCGGTAGTAATCGTCCTGGGCGGCGGCGGTGCCCGCCACGCCCAGAAGCGGCAGGAGGCTCAGACACGCCACTCGCGCGCGCACACCACGCATTGGCCCGCTCATGCTAAGTTCTCCGCCGGGAAGGTGTCAACGGACGCCTGAGGAGGGACTCGCCATGGCACGCTCCGGATACCGCATCTTCGACGCCGACACTCACATCATCGAGGCCGCCGAACCCATCGAGGCGTACCTCTCGGCCGCCGACAAGGCCAGGCTCGCCGCGCTCGGGCCCCTGGTGGGGCGCGCCCAGGGCAAGGGTGGCATGTCCCGCTACCGCGTCGGCAAGCGCCCCGACCTCAATCGGATGCTCGGCTCACGCGATCGCGTCCCGCCGGCCGACGCGGTCACCCGAGGGCTGAAGGACGGCGGAACGCCCTGGGACGTGCGCTGGCAGGGGCCACCCTTCCCCGACGATCGCGTCAACTTCGACTCGCACGCGCGGATCAAGGACATGGACATCGAGGGCGTGGACGTCAACATGGTCCTGCCCTCGGGCGGTCTTGCGGCATTCGCCGGCCTGGATGACGCCGCGGTCGAGATGTCGATGTACCAGGCGTATCACCGCTTCCTCAAGGATTACTGCGCGCCGTACCCCGACCGGCTCACGAGCGTGATGCACGTCACGGTGCGCGACGTGCCGGGGTCGGTCGCCGAGATCGGCCGCTGTGGCAAGGAGCGGTGGCCGGTCGGCATCTTCCCGGTCTGCCCGCCGGGCATGACGCTCGACGATCCCGACTGGGAGCCGATCTGGGCGGCGGCGCGGGAGCACGACCTCACCGTGGTGATCCATTCCTTCACGATGTCGATCCCGTATCCGCCGGGCATGTGGGACAACTGGGACAACATGTTCCTCGTCCGCTCGGCCAGCCACGTTTGGAACGCCCAGCGCAACATGGCGGCGCTCATCGGCTCCGGCGTCCTCGATCGCCATCCGAGCCTGCGCCTGACCTCGCTCGAGTGCGGCCACGGGTGGCTCGCGTTCTGGGCCTCGCGCCTCGACGAGCAAGCCGAGATGAGCCAGCACGCGCTGCCGCGGCTCAAGCGCAAGCCGAGCGAGTACATTCGCGGGCCGCAGTACTTCCAGAGCATCCAGCTGCACGAGGGCGAGCTGTCCTTGCGCCAGGCCATCGAGGCGATCGGCGAGGACACCTTGATGTTCGCGACGGATTATCCGCACTCGGAGAGCTGGTTCCCGAAATCGGTCGACGCCGTCCTCAAGTGGACGTCGATCCCCGAGAGCGCCCGGCGCAAGCTCCTCTGGGAGAACGCGGTGCGGTGCTACCGGCGCTACAGCGGCTACACGTCGGCCCTCGTCGAGGCCGCGCCCGCCGCGGCGCGGTAGCGGGCGTGGGCCGGCTCGAGCTCACGCTTGCGTGCGGCGACTACGACCGGACGCGCGCGATCAGGACCGGCGAGGTCAAGCCCGACGGCGTCGAGCTGAACGTGGTGACGCTCGCGCCGGAGGAGATGTTCTACCGGATGGCGCGGTTCCGCGAGTTCGACGTCTCCGAGCTCTCGCTGTCGACCTACACCGTGCTCCGGGGCCGGGGCGAGCCCCTGGTCGCCGTTCCGGTCTTTCCGTCGTTCAGCTTCCGCCACTCGTCGGTGTTCGTGGCCACGCACGCCGGTATCAAGGAGCCACGCGATCTGGTCGGCAAGCGGATGGGCGTGCCCAAGTACCACATGACGGCGGCGGTGTGGATTCGCGGGATGCTCGAAGAGGAGTACGGCGTCGCGCCGAAGGACATGCGCTGGTTCGAGGGCGGCGAGGGATCGAAGGTCAAGGAAGTGGACGTGACGCTGCCGCCGGACGTCCCGCACCAGTGGGTCCCAGCCGGCCGGAATCTCGGCGACATGGTCGCGGCCGGCGAGCTCGACGCCTACATGGGCGCCCGCCGGCCGGCGGCCTACGGCGAGCGCGTGACGCGCCTCTTCCCGGACTTCCGTCGCGTGGAGCGCGCCTACTACGAGAAGACCGGGATCTTCCCGATCATGCACACCCTGGTCATGAGAGAGGAGCTCGCGCGCCAGCATCCGTGGCTGCCGCGGAGTCTCTACGACGCCTTCGTCGAGGCCAAGCGGCTCGCGTACGAGCGGCTGCAATTCACCGCGGCCTTGCCGGTGAGCTTGCCCTGGCTCGTGGCCGAAGCCGAGGAGACGCGCGCGCTGATGGGGGACGATCCGTTTCCGTACGGCGTCGCGCGCAACCGGAAGACGCTCGAGACCCTGGCGGGCTACACGTACCGGCAGGGGCTGGCGCCGCGCCGGCTCAAGGTCGAGGAGATGTTCTGCGAGTCGACCTTGGCGATCTGACGGACGCTCGGGCGTTCAGGCGCGGTCGATCAGCACGAACACGCACCCGGTGTCCGAGTGCACGTCCTCGTCGACGCTGCCGGCGCTGGCGACGCTCGCCCAGCCGGGCCCCAACCGCCGGCCCGCTTGAACGAGCTCACCCTCGAGGATGAACACGAACTCCGGGCGTTCGTGCGTGTGCAGGGGAAACCTCGCCCCTGGCTCGAAGCGGACGACCTGCATTTCCCAGCCGTCGGTGACCGCGATGTCCTTCACGTAAACTCCCGCGGCGAAGCTCGACGCCCTCCACGGGAGAGCTTCCGTGTTCACGCAGCTCACGGCGCCCCGTTCGAGCCTCTCCGCGGGCACTAGAATCCGACTTCCTTCAGCTCGAGCCCCGCGGGGAGCCGCCCGCCAGTCCTCGACGCCTTCACCAGCCTCAGGCTCTTCATGAGCCGCACCACCCGGAACCCGAAGTCGTATTCCTCGGGCGCGTGGCTGAGCCGCAGGAACTGCGGATGGTGGTGATGGTTGTTCTGCAGGCAGGCGCTGAACGTGGCCGTCACCGGCAGCCAGTCGCCGATGTTCATGGCGTTGTCGTCGTCGTGATAGCGCCGGGCGCCGAATCGGCGATCGTGCGTCCAGTAGTTCTGCACCATGTTCGTCCACAGGCCGACGAGCCGCACGCTGCACCACAGCGCCGCCGCGTACACCCAGTCGGATACGAGCGCCCAGACGAACGCGTAGCTGCTGAGCTGGGCCACGACCGCGAAGAAGGGGCTCGCGGCCAGGCGCATCGGCCAGGTCTCGAAGATGGGATCTCGGGCGAGATCGAACTCGCACTTGTAGGGAAACAGACACAGATAGAGCGTCTTGCAGAATCCGTCGGCGCCGAGCTTGTTCGGGTCGCCGTCGCGGTCGGAGAAGGCGTGGTGGTGGCGGTGGCGATTCACCCACGCCCGGGGATTGACGTAGATCCCGACGGTGTTGCAGAGCAGCGTGGTCGACTTGACGAACCAGCCCTTGAACTCGAGCGCCCGGTGGGCGATGCCCATGTGCAGGATCTCCGGCAGATAGATGCCGGCGACGAGCCAGATGAACAGGAGGTAGAGGACGCCGACGACGAAGCCTCGGCCGGGACCCAGGTGCGGCGGCGCGAGGTACGCCGCGACGAGCGCGTGCAGGATCAGCAGCGTGTAGCCGGCCACGTTGTAGATCCTCATGACGGTCTCTCCACGATGATATTGAAGGAGGGGCCGTCTGCGGAAGAGATTCCGCGCCGGCGCCGAGGGCTCGGGCCGGCGCCACCGGCCGGCCGGGCTAGACGTGAATCACCACCTTGAGGGCGTTGCCGATCCGCTCGGTGTAGGTGTGAAACGCGTCGTGGATCTGGTCGAGCTCGAAGTGGTGCGTGATGATCGGATCGGCCAGGATCTTGCCCTTGCTCATGAGCTCGAGCGAGCGCCCGCAGTTCATGCCGCCCTCGCCGCGCGCCGCGTAGATGCGCACGTTCGAGCGCACCGCCAGATTCATGTCGACCTCGACCGGGCCCGTGTACCACGCGACCACGCCGATCCGTCCCCCGCGCTTGACGTTCTCGAGCGCCTCCTGCATCGAGCTCGGACCGCCCGCGCACTCGAGGACGCAGTCGGCGCCCCGGCCGCCCGTGATCTCGCGCATCCGATCGCGGAGGTTCTCGTTGCGGACGTTGATCGTGTGGTCGGCCCCGAGCTTCGCGCCGATCGCGAGTCGCGTGTCGCGCGTGCCCGTCAGGATGACCCGGGCGGCGCCGAGCGCCTTGCAGAGCTGGACCGCGATGAGCCCGATCGGGCCCGGGCCCTGCACGAGCACCGTCTCGCCGGCGACGTAGCCGCCCATCAGGTCGATCGCCCAGAGCGGCGAGGCCGCCGTCGTGACCATGCAGGCCTGCTCGAAGGAAAGATTCGCCGGCAGCCGGTAGAGGGTGTTGATGTGGTTCACCGCGAACTCGGCGAACCCGCCGTCGCAGGTGAGGCCCTTGGCGCGGTGGCCCTTGGAGACGTCGCCGTAGTTGAGGCAGGACGTGTACCAGCCCTTGATGCAGTTCTCGCAGCGGTCGCAGCCCTTGTGCACCTCGACGGCAACGCGGTCACCGACCCGGAACTCGTCGACGCCGGACCCGAGGGCGGCGACCGTCCCGGCGTACTCGTGGCCCATCACGAACTGGCCGGCCGGCTGACCCTGGAGCGTGCGGTGCAGCACCTTCACGTCCGTGCCGCAGATCGAGGCGACCTCGACCTTCAGGAGCACTTCGCCCGGGCCGGGCTCGGGGCGGGCCCAGGCCTGGACGCGCAGGTCGTCGGCGCCGTGGAGAATCGCGGCTTTCATAGATCTATCAGTAGTCACGCGATCTTGATGATGCCCGGCTCGACCGGCTTGAACCGCTCGGCGACTTGAGGATCGTGGCCGGCCACGACCAGCTTCGTCGAGCCGGCGAGCCGGTCGATCGTGTCGAAGGCCGTGAGCATCTCCGGCAGGCTCGTGATGATCTGCACGGGCTGGCGCGTCTCGACGTTGTGGTAGAAGTGCGAGGCGTCGGACGTGAGCACGACGGTGCCGCGCCGGGTCTCGATGCTGACGATCTGAAGACCGGCCGTGTGGCCGCCGACGCGATGGACGCGAAGGCCCGGCCACACCTCGTGGTCGCCCTCGATGATCCGGATCTTGTTGCCGTAGTTCAACGTCGTCAGGTGCGCCAGCGCCTCGACGTTGGCGGAGCCGCGGAAGGCCGGCAGCCGCCCGAACGGTCCCGTCCAGAACGCGACTTCCTCGCCCTGGATCCAGAACTCGGCGTTGGGGAACAGGCTGTGGCCGGCCCAGTGGTCGTAGTGCAGGTGGGTGATCAGCGAGATCGGGATGTCCCCGGGCTTGACGCCCGCGCGCTCGACCATCGCCGCCGGGCTCACGTAGTTGCGGATACCGCGGGCCCGCGCGTCGTCGTCGCGAAACCCGGTGTCCACCAGGAGCGGGTGGGGGCCGCCGAGGATCAGCCACACGAAATAGTCGAGCGTGAGCTTGTCGTGCGAGGACTCGCGGTAGAAGAACTGACATTTCGTCGTGTCTCGCTCCCCGTACTTCAGCGCAAAGACTTCGTACATGGCTGATCGCCCTCCTGGCCCGCAACTGTACTATGATCGGCCGCATGAATCAGACCGTTTCAAGGCTTCAGGCGTATTGACATGACCAAGCGCGAGCGCGTCATGGCGGCGGTACGCGGCGAGCACGTGGACCACGTGCCCGTGAGCCTCTGGCTCCACAACTTCGCCACCGAGAACTCGGCGGAAACGCTCACCGCCGAGACTCTGCGGTTGGCCCGTCGCTTCGACTGGGACTTCCTCAAGCCTCAGAGCCGCGCACAGTGCTTCGCCGAGATGTGGGGGCTCACCTACACGGCTTCGCCCGAGCGCGCGACTCCGTACACGGTGACGCGGACGCCGCTGACGACGGCGGACGACCTGCGCCGCCTCGAGCCCGTCGACGCACGGACCGGCGCGCTCGGCGAGCAGCTCCAGGCGCTGCGCGCCATCCGCAAGGCGGTCGGGACGGAGACGCCGATCATCTGGACGGTGTTCTCGCCGCTGATGGTCCTGCCGTTTCTGCTCGCCGGAGGCCGCGCCGCGGCGGTCCCGCTGATGCGATCGGAGCCCGCGGCGGTGGATCACGCGCTGGGCGCGATGGCGGAGACCCTTGCGGCGTACGCGCGCGCCGCAGTGGGCGAGGGCGCCGACGGCCTCTTCTACGCCACCAACATGGCGACGCAGGAGCTGTCGACCACGGCCGAGTGCCGTCGCTTCCAGCGGCCGCACGATCTGCGCATTCTCGGACACGTCGAGAACGCGCCGTTCAACGTGCTCCACGTGTGCGGGGCAGGGATTCTCTTCGACGAGTTCGCCGACTATCCGATGACCGCGCTGAGCTTGGCCACGGTGCCGGGCAACCCGTCGCTCAAGGAGGCGCACCAGCGCACCGGGCGCGCCGTCATCGGCGGGCTCCCCGCGAAGCCCGTGATCAAAGGGATGCCGCCGACCGAGGTCGACGCCCGCGGGCGCCGCGCCATCGCCGAGATGGGGGCCCGCTTCATCCTGTTGGGCCCCGACTGCTCGATCGACCCCGATACGCCGGACGCGGTCATGGACGCCGCCACCGCCGCGAGCCACTGAACACTCGAGTGGCCCGCTGATGGACTACGCGTTCCTCGTTGATACCTACGCGAGCGAGCGTCTCAAGACGCTGTCGGTGTGGGCGATGTTCGACGACGGTGACCTCGACATTCGCCCCCACCCGAACCTCGCGCGGGACCGGACGTTTCGCGAGCACATGGTCCACCAGTGCCTCAGCGAGGACAAGTGGTTCACGGGGATGTTCGGCATCGACCTCGGCGCGCCGCCGCTCCCCACCGAGGAGACGCGTCTGGCCTTTATGCGACGGTATGCCGAGGATTCGGCACGACGACACGCCCGCCTCGCGGAGAAGGACGCCGAGTGGTGGAAGCAGGACGTGGCGTTCTTCGACACGATGCACAGCCGCGCGTGGATCATGGTGAGACGCATCGCTCACACGGCGCACCATCGCGCGGAGCAGACGACTTTGCTGAGACTCTTGGGCCGTCAGGTCTGGAGCGTCTACGGCCCCTCCGTGGACACCGGAGGACTGCCGGCGAACGGCGCGCGAACGATCAATGCATACCCGAACGTCGACGCGCTCATCGCAGGAGAGTCGCGCGGCGGGGACAAGACGGTATTGCCCGGCCCGGGTTCGTACCCGAGCACCGAGCGCCCGCGCCCGTCGTAGCCAGCCGCCGAGACTCGGCGCAGGAGCGGCCGCGCCGGAGCTGATCTCCCGAGGCCGCCCCGCGAAACGGGGAGGTCTCGGAGGGCGGCGCGGCCACCCCGCGAAACGGGGAGGTATCGGAGGGGGCGCCTCGCCCCCTCCGAACTACACAATCGGCGACCCGAACTCTCCGCCCATCGCGACCAGCGCCCACGGCCCGCCCTGGGCGTCCCAGCTGAAGCCGATGTGCGCCGCGAGCGCGTGCTGATCGCGGAACAGCCGCTGGATCGGATAGCGGTCGTAAATCGCGTTGGCGCCGGCGAGCGCATGCAGCGAATCGACCGCCTCGGTGCAGAGCTCCATCGCGTAGGCGACGTTGCGCTTGTAGCGAAGCTTCTCCTCGATCGTCGGCACGCGCGCCTCGCGGGCGATCCGGTCGGCCTCGAGACAGTCGGCGCGAATCACCAGCCGGGCCGTGTCGACCATCGCGCCGGCGCGCGCGACGCGAAGCTGCACGGCCTGGAAATCGCGCATGCGCATCGCGGTGTAGTTGGTGCTCCGCTCCCGGATCGCCTCGATGGTGAGCTCGAGCGCCGCGCAGGCGTTGCCGACGCCGGCCCCGGCCAGACAGTGCGAGCCCAGCGCCGCGAGCGGCACCTGATAGAGGGGATTCGCATTGACGCGCGCCCCGGGAAACTCACGGCCGCCGCGCGCCAGGTACATCGACAGCGCGCGGTGCTCGGGGACGAACACGTCCTTCGCCCGGACCGACTTGGATCCCGTGCTGCGCATCCCGAGCGTGGTCCAGTCGTCGACGATCTCGTAGTCGCTCTTCGGCACCAGGCACATCCGGTGATCGACGACGCGGTCGCCGTCCCGCACCATCACGGCCAGCATGTTCCAGTCCGAGGCGTCCACCCCGCTCGAGAAGTTCCAGAAGCCGCTGATGACCAGCCCGCCGTCGACCCGGCGCCCGCTGCCCTGTGGATACGCGATCCCCGAGGCGATCAAGGCATCCGGGTTCTTGCTCCATACCTCTTCCTGGGCGCGCTCGTCGTAGAGCGCGAGCATCCAGTGGTGGACGCCGAGGTTCGCGACGTTCCAGCCCGTCGAGGCGCAGCCGCGCGCGATCTCGGCCGGCACGTCGAAGAGGGCAACGAAGTCGAGCTCCATGCCGCCCCAGCGCCGGGGCTGGTGGAAGCGAAAGAGCCCCGTGCGGTGCAGGTCCTCGATCGTCTCCGCCGGCATCTGGCGCCCCGCTTCCGCGCCGAGCGCGCGCTCACGCAGGGCGGGCACCAGCGCGCGCGCCCGGCGCATCGCCTCGTCGTAACCGACGTCGGCGAAGCTCGCGGACGCGCGCCCGGGTCCGGTCATGCGCGCATGCTGGCGACCTGAGGCATCTTCGAGTAGTTCTCGCCGCCCCAGTCCGTGACGTCCTTCACGCCGAAGAAGTTCAGCTCGATCGTGAGGCCGTTCGGGTCCTTGATGAAGATCTGGTAGAGGTCGAACTCCGGCAAGGAGCGCGGCTGGAAGTCGATCCCGCGCTCCTTGAACCGCCGGATGAAGTTTCCGGGCTCGGTGGCCAGGAACGCGATGTGGTCGACGACGCCCGCGTGATCGGTGACCGCGTTCTTCGGCGTGCCGAGGTAGTACATCTCGGCGTTGTCGATGCCGTCCGGCCCCATGTGCACCTGGATCTTGCCGTTGACCCCGAGCCAGTAGCCGGGGAAGGGGAAGGTCGGCCGCGGCATCACCTGGAAGCCGAGCACGTCACAGTAGAAGTCCTTGGTCGTCTCGAGTTCATTCGCCCGGATGAAGTAGTGATTGAGCTCCGTCAGCGGCATGGGCTCCTCCTCGGCGGATTGGTCATCGAAAGCCGATGGTACGCGAAAGCGAAAGCTCTGCAAGCGGGCCCGACCGCTGGACCCGAGGCGGCATCCGCCGTATCCTCCGGGCCAGGAGGGACCCATGGACGCGAACGTCAAGAAGACCACGCTCCGGATGATCCCGTACGGCCTCTACGTCCTCACCGCGGCGCACAAGGACGGCCGCATCTCGGCGGGTACCGTGAATTTCGTGACCCAGGCCTCGTTCGAGCCGCCCCTCGTCGTGGTCGGCGTCAAGACCGATTCCGCGGGCCATGCGCTCATCAAGGACACCAAGGCCTTCGCGCTGAACGTCCTCGGCAAAGGCCAGCAGGCCCTGGCCTTCACGTTCTTCAAGCCCGCCGAGAAGAAGGGCGACACGATCTCGGGCGAGCCCTTCCGGCCGGGCAAAACCGGCGCCCCGATCCTGGCGAGCACCCCGGCGTTCATCGAGTGCTCGCTCGAGACGACGGTCGAGATGGGTGATCACTCGATCTTCGTCGGCAAGGTGGTCGAGGTCGGGCTCGCCAAGTCCATCGACGGGCGGCCCGACGACGCGACCCTGTGGATGAGGGACCTCGGCGACAAGGTGTTCTACGGGGGGTAGCCGAGCGCCCGGCGTTCCACCGCGAGTTGGCCTTTGCGCTCAGCGGCGGCGGCGCGCAACGCCCGACGCCGAGGGCGAGAAGCGGTCGTCGTAGTCAGCAATGGCCGCACGCACAACCTTGAGCGCGTGAGCTCGCCCATACACCCTGGCAATGCGTGCCTTCGAGCGCTGTCGCGGCACGAGCTTGTAGGTCAGGAAATAGTGCTGAAGTCGCTCCACCAGCACGGGGGGCACGTCGCTGACGTTGCGCGCCCCACCCCACACGTAGTCGTTTTCCAGGACGCTGATGATCTTGTCGTCAGCTTCTCCATCGTCAATCATCTGAAGGCCTCCGATGACCCGGCACCTCACGATGATTTCATTCCGGGCGATCGCCCGTTCGCTGAGGACGCATACATCCAGGGGATCCCCATCGCCCCGTCTGGCCGCCGGTGCAAGCCGGCGCACGCGCTCGTTACAGTAGGTTCGCGGGACAAACCCGTACAGCGTTGGAGGCTGGGCGGAGGAGCGCTGAGGCCGGTCGACGCGGAGGTATCCGGAGATTTTATCCACCTCGTACTTCATGAGGTCGAATGGCGTGATCTCGACATACGCGTTGAGAACCTCGGGCGGATCCGGACCAACCTCCAAGCCATGCCACGGGTGAGGTCGGAAGCGGTTCACACTGGCGGAACCCTTCACGGTCGGCGGTCCTGGCGCGTTGTCGGCTCGCCCTACAACGCCGCGCGGTACCGCTCAGGATCTTGGTCGAACATCTCCTTGCAGTGGCGACAGCAGAAATATACGGTCCGGTCCGAGAACTCCGAGCGGAACTTTGCGGTCGCGCCGTCGACGATCATGCCGCAGATCGGGTCCTTCGCGTCGATCCGGACCGCGACCGCCGCTGGCTCCGCCTTCGGCTCGGCCGCGCCCGCCTTGTCGCTCCGGCGATGCTGGATGATCTCGGCGAGGATGCTCACCGCGATCTCTTCGGGTGTCACCGCGCCGATGTCGAGCCCGGCCGGCGCCCTGAGCCGACTGCGCCGCTCGGGCGGCACGCCACGCTTCTCGAGGCGTTCGAGGATCACCCCGGCCCGCCGGCGACTCGCGACCAGGCTCACGTAGCCGGCGTCGGTCCGAAGCACGCGGTCCAGGACGTCTTCGTCGGCATCCGCGTGCGTGGCGACGACCACCGAAGCGCGCCCGCTGATGGGCTGCTGCTCCAGCTGCGGCTGCAAGGAGTCGGTGGCGAGCGCGACGACCAGGAAGTCCGCGGCGCGACCGAGTGTCGCGAGCGTCTCGACGACGGGCCCGTGGCCGACGAGCACGAGCATGGGTTTGGGGAGGTTGGGCTCCACGTAGATCTCCAGGGTGCCGCCGCTGTGGCACGTCATGTCGTGTTCGAGCATTCCCTCGGTGCGGCCCGGGATGCGCGCGCCCTCACCGTAGAGGCCGATGAGGCGCGGCCGGCCATCGCGGATCGCTTGAAGCGCTTCGCGCACGACGACCGGCTCGGCGCCGGCGCCGCCGACCCAGCCCCGGACGCTGCCGTCCTCGCGGATCAATGCCTTCGCGCCGGGCTTCGCCGAGGTCGGCGCCTCGCAGCGCACGACCGTGGCCAGAGCGAACGCCTCGCCGGCGCGCTGTAGCGCGGCGGCCAGCTCGAGCAGCTCGTCAGCCACGCCCGCGCGCGTCCTTCACTCGGTCACGCCTTTCTCGCGCAAGAGCTTCCACACCTTGGCGGGCGTGATGGGGATGTCGATGTGACGGACGCCCAGGTGCCACAGCGCATCGACCACCGCATTGGCGATGGCGGCCGGCGCGCCGACCGTCGCCGACTCGCCGATTCCTCTCGCGCCCAGGGGATGGTGGGGCGAGGGCGTGATCGTGTGTCCGGTCTCCCACTTCGGCGTCTCCATCGCGGTCGGCAGGAGGGAGTCGATGAAGCTGCCGCCGCGGATGTTGCCGATCTCGAGGGGAATGAGGCTCTGGCCGCCGGAGAGGACCTTGGCGTCCTCGCCGAGCTTCGAAAGCAGCGCCGTCGCTTCGTCGATGGTGCTCGGGGCATGATGGTCCCCTTCCAGATCGGTCAACCGTCGTCTGAAACTGAGCGCACGCTACCGAGCGGCATCAGCGATGTCAAGCCAGGCCTCGTCGCGTCGACCACCGCGGCCGTCGACGACCGGCGACCGCGGTGGTCGACGCGATCAGGCCTGCATCAGTGGCCGTGACCGATCGATTTGTGCAGCTCGGCCAGCGGCATGATTCGCCCGTGCAGCGGCAGGATCTGGTCCACCGTCAGATTGAGCCGCTTGATGTTGTCCGAGAGGTTCACCCAGTTCGAATTGACGGTCGGCGGTGGCGGCGCGTTGGGGGCCGGCGGGTTGTACACGTCGGCCTCGACGAGGAGCTTCTCCTTCGGCAGGTACACCATGACCACGCCGGCATGGTGGTTGTTACCGGCGACGTTGTGGAGCTCCACGATGCGGGCCCCGTCCGTGAGCACGCGCTTGTCCCGCATGCCCTCGACCGTGCCCTTCTTGCCCGACTTCGCGAGCCGGTCGGGTCGGATCGTGGCCGGCGCCGCGAGCGCCTTCTCGAGGAAGGGCTTGTTCACGTCGTGCGCGATCACGGGGATGCCCTCCGCCGCGATCGCCCTGAGCCCGCCGGCGTGATCGAAGTGGTGATGCGTGGCGATCACGTGCTTGATCGGCTTGCTCGGAACGAGGCTCTTGACCTCGGCCAGCACCGCCGCCGCGCGCTCGTCGTTGAGCGGGCTCTCCACGAGGATCACGTGATCCTTCATCTCGATCAGCACGCTGTGGTGGGTCCCCCCGGTGATGTACCAGACGCCGTCGGCCGCCA
>Ga0066710_100002652_pt1 | contig 14614 bp, 11 predicted proteins | sample GraSoiAngelo_159_FD_79666 | JGI IMG/M metagenome (GOLD analysis project Ga0066710, IMG submission 79666) | Grasslands soil microbial communities from the Angelo Coastal Reserve, California, USA - 14_1009_16_40cm | ecosystem: Environmental > Terrestrial > Soil > Grasslands | place: USA...
CGAGGCGGAGCAGGCGCACCGACGCGCCCACCTGCACGTCGGCCAGCGGCACGCCGGCAAGGCGCCTGCCGGCGACGATCGGGTGCCCGTGCGGGCAGGTCTCGGCCCCGCCGATGGCCGCTTGCATGCGCTGCTCGAGCACGGGCGACATCGCGTGCTCCAGGCGCTCGGCCTCCTCGTGCACCTCGTCCCACGGCACGCCCAGCACGTCGGTGAGGAAGCGCTCGATCATGCGGTGGCGACGCACGATCCCCTCCGCGCGCTCGGCGCCGGTGGCGGTGAACGCGATCGTCTTGTCCTTGTCGCGGGTGATGTAGCCGTCGCGCTCGAGGCGACCCACCATCTCGTGCACGGTGGGCGCCGACAGCTGCATCGCGCGCGCGACGTTGGCGCCGGTCATCGGCAGCCCGGCCTCTTGCAGCCAGAACAGGCTCTGCAGGTACTCCTCCTCGGCGACTGTCGCGGTGCGCGCGGGCACGTCCAAGATGCTAGTCCACGCTCCCCGGCGCCCCGCGGCGGCGCGTGCGCGAACGGCAGGCTGCCGGGCGCCGCCGCCGCTACTGCGAGAGCTGGTCGAACGTGCACTCGCGCGGGTCCTTGTCGTCGCGCCAGCGACGCAGCCTGGCGCCGTGACGGATGCGCCCCGCGGAGACGTGGTCGAAGTCGATCTCGACGACCAGCTCAGGACGCAGCGCGACCCACTCCAGATCCCTGCCGGCGCTCCAGCGACTCGGATCGCCGCTGCCGCGCTCGCCGGTCTCGAACGGCGCCAGGAAGCCGACGAGGCGGCGCTTCTCGCGAGCGGTGAGACCCGAGCAGTGCCCCACCACGCGCGGCGGCGCGCTCGCGGCGGCATCCTCGTACAGGCCGAGGATCAGCGCCCCCACGGTGTCCGGCACCTTGCCGGGGCGCCACCCCACGACGATCGCGTCGATCGTGCGCACGCGCCTGACCTTCGCCATCCCGGCACGCTCGCCGGGCCGGTAGGGGGCCGAGCGCTCCTTGGCGATCGCCCCCTCGGCCCCCGCCAGCCACCGGCGCGCGTAGCGCGGGTCGGCGGTGGCCTGCATCAGCTCGATCGGCGGCGCGCGAAAGCCGTCGCCCGCGAGCAGCCTCTCGAGCGCCGCGCGCCGCTCACTGAAGGGACGCTCGAGCAGTGTCCGCGAGCCCTCGGCGAGCAAGTCGAAGGCCACATACACCGCCGGGGTCTCGGCGGCCAGCCGCGTGACCCGCGAGGCGGCCGGATGGATGCGCTGGCCGAGCGCGTCGAAGTCCTCGCGGCCGTCGGCGCCGCGCACGACGATCTCCCCGTCGAGCACGTAGTGGCCCGGGGGGAAGCTGAGCTCGGGGAAGTAGCGGCTGAAGGGTTTGCCGCCCCGCGACTGCAGGAAGGTCTCCTTCCCGTCGACGAAGGCCAGGCAGCGAAAGCCGTCGAGCTTGACCTCGTACACGTACTGCTCGCCCTCCGGCAGCTCCTTGCGCGACACGGCCAGCTGGGGCTTCAGCGGCGGGGCGAGCGGCAGGCTCACGACCGCGCCCGGCTCGGCTGCACGCGACGCGGCTCGCCCTTCTGCTTGCGGAAATGGGGCGGCCAGGGAGCATCGCCGAGGCCCTCGCGTTCGTCCCGCGCCGCCAGCTCGAGCAGCGGCTCGAGCCGCGCTGGTCGCGCGTCGATGTCCGCCGACGGGTCGCCGCGCTCGCGCAGGCGGACGGGCACGGTCTGCATGTGCAGGTCGGCCGGCTCCACGTCGGCGACCTCGTCCCAGTCGAGCGGGCACGACACGCGCGCATCGCCCACCGCGCGCACCGAGTAGGCCGAGGCGACGGTGCGGTCGCGCGCGTTCTGGTTGTAGTCGATGAACACGCCCTCGCGTTCCTCCTTCCACCACCGGCTCGTGGCGCGGCGCGGCATCCGTCGCTCGACCTCCCGCGCGAGCGCCAGCGCGGCCCGCCGCACCTCGTGGAAGCCTTGCTCGGGCGCCACCCGCACGTACACGTGCATCCCCCGCGAGCCCGAGGTCTTGGGAAACCCGCGCAGGCCATGCTCCTCGAGCACCTCGCGCACGCGCAGGGCCACCTCCCGCACCTCCGCGAAGGGAACACCCGGCGATGGATCGAGGTCGACCCTCAGCTCATCGGGATGATCGAGGTCGGCCCTGCGCACGGGCCACGGATTCCAGTCGATCACGCCCAGGTTCACCCCCCAGATCAGGTGCGCGGCGTCGTTCGGCGCGAGCTCGCGCGCGCGGCGGCCGCTGGGGAACGTGACCGTCGCGGTCTGCAGCCACTCCGGCGCGCTGTCGGGCACGCGCTTCTGGAAGAACGGCTTGCCCTCGACGCCGTCAACCCAGCGCTTCATCACCGTCGGGCGCTCGCGCAGGTGGCGGACCACGGCCTGCTCGCACTCCAGGTAGTAGTTGACGAGGTCCATCTTCGTGAGGCCCCGCTCGGGGAAGAACACCTTCTCGGGGTTGCTCACGCGCAGCTCGCGGCCGCACACCTCGAGCACCACGTGCTTGCCGTGCGGGGAGGCCATTGCTGGAAGGAGTTTGACTGCTCCAAACTGGTCACGTCGCCGCCGGCACTGTGAGGACCTGGCGAGCTGGCTCCCACGTCTCGGGATCGACCGGCTCGGAGCGCAGCCCAGGCGCCCGACTCCCCTTGCACTCACGCGGCCGGCGGAGCACTCCTCGTGTCGTCCCTTTCGGCCTAAAACAGTCGCGCCCGGCGGCGGCCTATTCGCTCGCTGACCCGAACACCACGCGGCCGAAGTCGTGCCCGACGTAGGCGCCGGCCACGCGATAGCGTGGGTCGAGCATGATCGCCCTGTGCGGCGGTGAGCGGAGCCATGCCTGCACCATCGTCCGTGGCGAGCTCGTGCCCCAGGCGGTGATCACGCCGGCGAAGCTCGCCCGCAGGCCGTGGCGCCGGACGCACTCGGGTGGTGAGCTGCTCTCGTCGCACACCGCGATGCGTGGGACCGAACGCAGCACCGGCTCGTGCCTCATGGCACGCTGGCCGTTGACCACCGCCAGCAGAACGGCGGCGACGGTCATGTGCGAGCTCATCGGTGCAAGACCAGCGATCTGACGCTGAGCTGCATGGCCGGCCAACCCTAGGCTCCCGACCGGCGGAGGCCCGATGGTCCCCGGCCGATAGGCTGCCGCGATGCCTGCGGGGCGCGACAACGGCGCCGCTGTTTTTTGAACGACTGGAAGGATTACCGACCGTGGCCGGTTCGCCGTTGGTCCCGCGTGCGCCGCTGGTCGCCGCGGGCGAGTTCGGGCCCCGGCTGTCGGCTTTGCGCGTGGCCGAGGCGATCGCCCGCGGGCTGCGGGCTGGCGGCGCGCCTGCGCCCGATTTGTGTCCGCTCAGCAGCGAGCAGGTACGTCTCGGCGGGCTGCCCACGCTGCTCGCGGAGGTGCACCTCGACGCCCGCATGCACGCCGCGCGCGCAGTTATCGTCGCCGAGCGCCGCCTGGACGAGAGCACGCTCGCGGGCAGCGCGGCGTTCGAGATCGCCACGCGCGCAAGGCAGGCAGGCGTGCCGGCCTACGCGGTGACCGCGCACAACCGGCTCGACGCGTTCGACGCGCGCATGCTCGACCTGCAACGGGTGCTGATCGGCTCCACCGCGCGCACCCTCGCCGCGGCGGGCGCGGAGCTGGCGCGGCTGCTCTAGCACCCGCGCGCCCGCGCCACGGCGCTTTCCTCACAGAAAGCATTGTCCCTCGCCGCGGTAGGTGGGCACCTCATCGACGATGCGCTCGCCTTCGAGCAGGTGCAGGCTCATAAACCGCTCGCACAGCTCGCCGGCCTTGGCGTGGCGGAAGTACACGCGGTCTCCGATCGCGAGGCGATCCGCGGCGGCGCCGAGCAGCGGCGTCTGCACCTCGCCCGCCCCCTCGCGACGGTCGAGCCGAAGCCCCGCGGGCAGCTGCGGCATCGGCAGGCGCGCGCGATCGGCCGGCCCCGAGGCAGGGTAGCCGCCGCCAAGCACGGTGGCCACGCCCCGTCGCGGGCGCCGCACCACCGGCAGCGCGAACAGGGCGGCCGGGCGCGGCGTGAAGGCGCGGTAGGAGTCGAACAGCGTCGGCCCGTACAGCCCCGAGCCAGCCGCCAGCTCGGTGACGCAGCCCTCGACGGCGGTCCGCTCGAGGCTGCCCGTGCCGCCGCCGTTGACGAACTCGAGCGGCGAAGCACCGCGCCGCGCCAGCTGCTGCTCGACCGCGGCCACTACCGCCGCGCGCCGCTCGGCGAGCTCGCGCGCCGAGCGGGCCTGCATGGCGCGGATCGCCGCTGCCTGCAGGGGATGTCCGGCCGGGTCATCGCCGAGGCCGGCGATCTGGGCCTCATAGGCCATGATGCCCACCAGCGCTAGCCCCTGGCGCGCGAGGATCTCGCGCGCCAGCGCCGCCGCCTGCTCGGGTGCGTGCACTGGCGAGCGCTTGGCGCCCACCCGCAGGCGCCCCCGCAGCACATGCCAGCCCGCGTCGACATCGATGCACACGCGTACCGCCGGCGCCGGCGATCGCCCGCGCGCGCGCCCGATCAGCTCCAGGTGCTCGACGCTGTCGACCATCACCGTCACGCGGGCGCCCGCGGCGAGCTCGGGAGCGCCAGCCAGCTTGCGCAGCGCCTGGCGGTCGGCGGTGGGGTAGGCGACCAGGATGTCCTCGGTCCGCTGCCCCGCCAGCCATAGCGCCTCGGGCAGCGTGAACGCAAAGGTGCCGCGAAAGCCCGGGCGCGCGAGCACGCGCTGATGCAGCGTGCGGCAGCGAACCGACTTGCTCGCGAGGCGGATCGGCTTGCCGGCTGCGCGCCTGTGCATGTCGGCCGCGTTCGCCCACATGGCGTCGAGGTCCACGAGCGCGAACGGCGCCTCGAGCCCGGCACACGCTCGCTCCAGGCGCGCGTATGCCGCCTCGGCGTCGGGCGGCGCTCCCGTGGCGCTCGCCAGCTCGCCGGCGGGGCCGCGCGCGGCGCGGGGGCCGGGCGCGCTCACGAGGGCGAGAGGGCCCGGACCGGGCCGAGGACGCGATCGCTCCAGGCGTTGGCAAAGCGCCCGTGCGGGTCCAGGCGCGCGCGCGCGGACTGGAAGCGATCCCAGTCGGGGTAGCGCGCGCGCAGCGTGGCGGCGGTCTGGAAGTGGCGCTTGCCCCAGTGCGGGCGCCCGCCGAGCTCGTCCATGATCGCCTCCACGGCGCGGAAGTAGGGCTCCCACTGCATGCCCCGGTACATGTGCACGGCCACGAAGCCGCTGTCGCGCCCGCACGCGGTGCTGAGGAAGGCGTCGTCTGGGGCCACCGTCCTCGCCTCGATCGGGAACGGGACCGCGAAGCCCCGCTGCCGCACCAGCTCCAGCACGCGCCGCACCGCGGTTGGCACCTCGGCGCGGGGCACGGCGTACTCCATCTCGGTGAAGCGCACCAGGCGCGGGCTGGCGAACACGGCAGCGGAGCGGTCCACCCGCTCTCGCCGCCCCGCCAGCGCCGTGACGATGCGGTTCAGGCGCGGAATCTGGCTCGGGAAGCGGCGCCCGGCGCGGCAGAAGAGCCCGAAAGCGCGGTTGGCCAGCAGCACGTCGTTGGCATACGCGGCGAGCCGGCGGGGAGGTCGCGGCGGGAGCTCGGTGCGGTTGTTGGTGCGCGTCAGCGCCGTCTTGGCGTGCGGAAACACGAAGAACTCGAAATGGTCGTTGCCGAGCGCGAGCTCCTCGAAGCGCTCGAGCACCTCCTCCAGCGGCGCCGGCGCGTCGACGCCATGCAGGGTGAACCCCGGCACGCAGCTCAGGGTGATCTCGGCGATCGCCCCCAGCGAGCCCAGCCCCACGCGCGCCGCGCGCCACAGCTCGGGATCGGCCCGCGCGGAGCACACGAGCGTGGAGCCGTCGGCGAGCACGAGCGTCATCTCGCGCGCCTGCGCGGCGAGGTTGCGCAGGCCGGCCCCCGTCCCGTGCGTGGCGGTGGAGATGGCCCCGGCGAGCGTCTGCGCGTCGATGTCGCCGACGTTCTCGAGCGCCAGTCCGTGCTCGTGCAGCGCGCCGTTGAGCTCGCGGATCGTGATCCCGGCCTGTACCCGCGCAAGCCCGGACCCTCGGTCGACGTCCAGCAGTCGCCGCATGCGAGCCAGCGACACCATCATCCCGTCGGTGCAGGCGATGTCGCTGAACGAGTGCCCGCTGCCCACCACGCGCACCCGTCTAGAGTCCTCGACCGCCCGCTCCATGCAGGCGCGCAGCTGCTCGATCGTGGCCGGACGCTCCAGCGCCCGCGGCATGCAGCGCTGGTCGCCGGCCCAGTTGCTCCAGCTGGGCGCGCGCGCGTGCAGGTCGCAGCCTCGGGGATCGCTACGCTCGCTCATCTGATGACCGCGCCCGAGCCTACTCCGAGCCCGGCGGTCCGCGCTGCGCGCGCGCGCTCGCTGCCGACACCGGGGTCGAGGCGCGCCACGGTGATTGGCGCCGGCTCCTTTGGCAGCGCGCTGGCCGTGCTGCTGGCCGGCGGCGGCGTGCGCGTGACGCTGCTCGCGCGGACGCTCGAGCAGGCCAAGCGACTGGCGCGAGAGCGCGAGAACCGCGAGTACCTTCCCGGCGTGCAGCTGCCCTCGCAGGTGCGCGTCGAGCCCGCCTCGGGCGGCATCGAGCGCAGCGACTACGTGTTTCTGGCGGTGCCCTCGCGCGAGCTGCCCGAGGTGATCCCGATGCTCCAGGGGCCGGAGCTTCCCCGCCGCTGCGCGGTGGTGTCGCTCGCCAAGGGCCTCGTGCCTCCCGCGGGCCTGCCGCCGACGAGGGTGCTCGGCGAGATCTTCGGCCCCGACCGGGTGGCCTGCGTCGGCGGACCCGCGCACGCTCGCGAGATGGTGCGCGAGGGAGCGGCGCTGGTGGCGGCGTCCAGCGACGAGGGCCTGGCGCGAACGCTGGCGCTGCTGTTCACGCGAGCCGGGGTCGTGTGCGAGCAGTCGGATGATCCCTTGGGGGTAGAGCTGGCGGGAGCCGCCAAGAACGCCGCGGCGCTGGCCGCCGGGGCCACCGAGGCCCAGGGGCTGAATGCGGCCGGCGCGGCGGCGGGCCACATCTTCGCCGAGGTCTGGCACTACGCCCGACGTCTGGGCGCGCGACCCGAGTCGATGATCGGCCTCGCCGGCACCGGCGATCTCGTCGCGACCGCGCTGGCGCGAGAGAGCCGCAACCGCCGTGCCGGGGAGCTGCTGGCCGCGGGGGTCGCGGCGGCCGAGATCCCCGTCCGCGTGGGACAGGCCGTCGAGGCGCTGGAGTCGGTGCCGTTGCTCGCGCGCGCGATCGAGGCCGCCGGCGTGGAAGCCCCGGTCACGGGCGCCCTGGGCAGGCTGATCGCGGGCGAGCTCCCCCTCGACGCATGGGTGGCGCTGGTGCGCGCGACCGTGCCGCCGCCCGCCCGGTGGCGACGGGCGCGACCGGGCCTGTGGCTGCGGGCGTGGCGGGCGCTGTCTCCCGCGCGGCGCGCGGGCGGGCGAAAGCCCGGGCGCGAGGGGATCAGCTAGGAAGTCCCGCCGTGCGGGCGCTCGCGAGCGTGCTGAGCACCGCCTCGTACACGCCCGCTCCGTAGCCTGACTCGGCGATCCGCACGTTGTCCGCGGCGATCGCCTCGCGCAGCGATGGATCGCGCTCGACTGCATTGGCCACCAGCCAGAAGCTGCCCACGTGGGCCGCGCAGCCCAGATCCTCGCGCGAATCGCCCACCGCGAGGCACTGCTCGCGCGAGTAGCCGCGGGCGCGGCGGTGCACGGCGACGGCGCCGGCCTTCGACGCACCGGCGGGCACCAGGTGATAGCCGCGCACCTGTGGCAGGGAGGCGAGCGCCGGCGAGCGGCGGCTGACGGCGCCGTTGTCGACCAGGCGCAGGTCGCCGTAGCCATGCTCGACCAGCAGCTGGTCGGCCTCGAAGGCGTCGATCAGCCCGCGGAACAGATGCGAGACTTCGCGCCCGACGTGCCACGGCTCGTGATACTCCAGCCGGCCCGCGTAGCGGTCCAGCAGCAGCGCGGGCGCTCCAGAGCGCTCGATCTGCTCGGCGATCGTCAGCTCGCCCGGCCGTATCTCGCCGGTCAGCCAGTGCTCCTCGCCGCTCAGCACGAGGCACGCGCCGGCCTCGAAGATGTAGGCGTCGCCTCCCAGCAGGCGCGCGTCCTCGGCCACCTGCGCGCGGCGGCGCCCGGACATCAGCACCACCTCAACCCCCGCTCGCAGGCATGCCTGAATTGCGCGCACGCCGTCGATCGAAACGGCGCCCTCGCCGTCGTGCAGCAGCGAAGCGCCGCGACCGAGCAGCGTGCCGTCGAGATCGAGGTACAGGCAGCGCACGCTCACGCCGTCACGCCCGCGCCTGCCAGAGGCGGTCGCTCGACCAGCGCGCCGTCGAGCTCCGGGTCTCCGCCGAGGGCGGCGCCGCTCGCGGGACCGGTCAGGCGCCCTTCCCGCTCCAGCCGCGTGGTGATCGTCGCTAGCACCGCGAGCGCCATCGAGCTGAGCGCGGCCAGGGGCTGGTGGCGGTTGCGGCGCTCCTCGAGGTCCACCTGCGCGATCCCGTCGAGGCCGAGCTCGTGCCAGGCGTCGATCAGCATCCCGATCTCGACGCCGTAGCCGGTCGTGAACGGCAGCCGTTCGAGCAGGTCGCGACGGGCCGCAATCTCGCCGGCCAGCGGCTGGCGCACGGCGCCCAGCGGCGGGTAGAACAGCGCCAGCGCCGGGCGAGCCAACAGGTGGTTCACGCGCCCGCCACCGTCAACGAGCGAGAATCCCCCGGCGGTGAGGGGGCGCCGGTAGTAGCCCTTCACGAACGACACCCCCGGCTCGCACAGCAGCGGCCCCAGCAGGCCGGTGAGAAAGTGACCCCGGAAGCTCTCGGTATCGGCGTCGAGAAAGCAGATCAGCTCTCCGCCGAGCACCGACTGCGCGCGCCACATGGCGTCCCCCTTGCCCAGCACCGGTCCGTAGGCGGGCAGCAGCTCCGCCTCCTGGTACACGCGCGCGCCGGCGCCCGCGGCAACCGACGCGGTGCCGTCGCGCGAGGCGGCGTCGACGACCACGATCTCATCCAGCGCACCGGCGCCCCGCAGCCGCACGAGCTCGCTCACGATCTCGCCCACCGTGTTGGCGCACTCCCGCGCGGGCAGGCACACCGACACGCTCAGCCCGCGCCTCTCGCGCGCCATCGCGATGCGCCGCGGCGTGTAGACCGAGTGGTGGAACAGTCGGGCATTTGCCCGCTCGTTGGTGACAGCTTGCGCCGGCCGCGGTTCGGGGCGGGGCATCGCCTCTACTATCGCAAGGCGTGGCCACGGAGCCCACAACCGAGCCCTGGAGCGCGCTGCTCGACGCCGGGCTCTCGGATGGGCGGCTGGTGCACGAGGTGTGCGAAGAGCCCGGGGCAGCGACGCTCGCAGACGCCCCGGCGGGGCTGCATCCACAAGTCCTCGCCGCGCTCGCGCGCTTGGGCATCGGGCACCTGTACTCCCACCAGGCGGATGCCCTGCGCGCCGCCTGGGAGGGCACCACGATCGTCACCACGGGCACGGCGTCGGGGAAGTCGATGTGCTTCAACCTCCCCACCCTCGACGTGCTCTGCCGCGACGCGCGTGCGCGGGCTCTGTACGTGTACCCGACCAAGGCGCTAGCGCAGGACCAGGCGCGCGCGCTGGCTGAGTTCGGCCTGACCAAGCGCGTTCGGCCGGCGATCTACGACGGCGACACCCCGCGCGAGGCGCGCGCGCAGATCAGGCGCGAGGCCAACGTAGTGCTCACCAACCCCGACATGCTGCATCTCGGCATCCTGCCCAACCATCAGGCGTGGTCGCAGTTGTTTGCCAACCTCGCCGTCGTCGTACTCGACGAGGCCCACGTCTACCGCGGCGTGTTCGGCTCCCACGTGGCCAACGTGCTGCGCAGGCTGCGGCGCATCGCGGCGGCGTACGGGACCGCCCCCCGCTTCCTGCTCACCTCCGCCACGATCGCAAATCCGGTCGAGCTCGCCGAGCGGCTGACCGGCCTGGAGGACGTGCAGCTGATCACCGAGGACGGCTCGCCGGCTCCGGCCAGGCGGATCGCGCTCTGGAATCCGCCGCTCACCGACGCGGCATTGGGGGCGAGGCGCTCGCCGCTAGCCGAGGCGGCTGAGCTGCTGGCAGGGCTCGTGCGCGACGGCGCGCGCACGATCTGCTTCATCAAGTCGCGCAAGGCGGTGGAGCTGCTGAGCAGGCTGGTGAGGGAACAGCTCGCGAGCGCGCACGGCGAGCTGGCGCAGCTGGTCGCCCCCTACCGCGCCGGCTACACCCCCCAGCAGCGGCGCGAGCTCGAGGGCCGCCTGATGCGCGGCGAGCTGCGCGCGGTGATCACGACCGACGCGCTGGAGCTCGGCATCGACATCGGCAAGCTGGACGCCGCGGTGGTTGTGACCTTTCCCGGCACGGTCGCCTCGCTGCGCCAGATGTGGGGTCGGGCCGGCAGGCGCGGACGAGGCCTGGCCCTCTACCTGGCAGGAGAGGACGCGCTGGACCAGTTCTTCTGCCGTCACCCGGAGGACTTCCTGCAGCGAGGCGTGGAGGCGGCGATCCTCGACCACGAGAGCCCGCTGATCTTCCGCGCCCACCTGCTCTGCTCGGCACACGAGGGCCCGCTGTCGGATGAGGATGCCGAATACTTCGGCCCGCGCTGGGAGACGCACGCCGAGCAGTTGGTCAGCGCGGGAGCGCTCCGCCGCAGGCCCGCCCACGCCCAGGGGCCAGGCGAGACCCGCCGGCCGGCCGCCGACTTCGCGACCGCCGGCAGCTATGTCCCGCGCCGTCCCGCCGAGTACCCCGCCGCGGATGTGTCGCTGCGCTCGGCGTCGGCGGACGTGTTCGCGATCGTCGATGTGTCGTCGGGAGAGCTGCTCGGCAGCACCGAGGCGGCGCGCGCCCACTCGACAGTGCACGACGGCGCCGTGTACATGCACCTCGGCCACACCTACGAGGTGCGGGAACTGGACCTCGATCGCCGGCGCGCGCTCGTAGCGCCGTTCGGCGGCGACTGGTACACGCAACCCAAGCGCGTGACCGACACCGCCATCGTGCGCCTGCTAGACAGGCGTGCGGCGCTGGGAGCCAGGCTCTCCTTCGGGGAGGTGACCGTCACCGACACGGTGCTGGGATACCAGCGCAAGCGCTTCGCCGACCACGCGCAGGTCGACCTCGTCTCGCTCGAGCTGCCGCCCACGAGCTTCTCCACGCAGGCGCTGTGGCTGGAGCTCGACGCGCGCGAGCTCGCCGAGACGGTGCCGCTGGAGGCGCTGCTCGGGGCGCTGCATGCGACCGAGCACGCCCAGATCGCGGTGCTGCCGCTGATCGCGATGTGCGACCGCTGGGACATCGGCGGGCTGTCGACGAACTTCCACGCCCAGACGGGCCACGCGACGATCTTCATCTACGACGCCCACCCCGGCGGCATCGGCATCGCGCGAACGGCGTTCGCGCGCTTCGAGGAGCTGTGTGCGGACGCAGCGCGCCTGATCGGCGAGTGCCCCTGCGCGGATGGGTGCCCGTCGTGCGTGCAGTCGCCCAAGTGCGGCAAGCTCAACGAACCGCTGTCGAAGGCCGGCGCGCGCGCGCTGCTCGCGCGGATGCTCCTGCCAGAGCACGCGGGCGGTGCCTGCGCTCCGAACGGGGCGCCCGTCTGTTGAAGGCATACATCGTGTCCGGGACCGCCTCCAGGACGGTCATCGCCGTGGCCGCGGCCACGGCCACGCTGGCGGCGGCGATGGCCGCGGCAGAAGCGCCGCCGGCCCCATCGCCGGCCGGTGAAGGACCCGGCGGGCGCTCGCAGCTCGGCCGCTGGACGCTGCGCGTCGATCGCGCAAATCGCGGGCTGTCGCTGGGCTGGCAACGCGGCGGGTTCGGCGGCGGGGCGGTGAGCGTGCCCAACGTGGTCCACGCCAGCCAGTTCAAAGGGGCCGCCGGCAGCCGCAACTACGACGGCTCGGTGGCCTGGTATCGCACCACCGTCACCGTCCCTGAAGCCGCCGCCTACGCGGTCAGCTTCGGCTCGGCGAACTTCCAGGCGAGCGTCTGGATCGACGGCCGGCCGGCGGGCTCGCACCGGGGCTCCTACCTGCCGTTTGAAGCGCGCGCGCAGCTCGGCGCCGGGGTGCACACGCTTGTCGTGCGCGTCGACTGGCGCGATCCCGCCATGCAGGCGCGCGCGGGCTTCCACCGCACGTGGTTCAACTGGGGTGGCCTCAACGGGCCCGTAAGCGTGCGACAGATCGGCGAAAGCGAGCTGAGCGAACCCACCCTGCAGACGACGCTCTCGCCGGATCGACCTGGCGCGCCGAGCGCGACCGTGCGCGTCAGCGTGCAGGTTCGCAACAACGGCCCGTCGCGCACGATCGCGCCGCAGGGCAAGCTGACTCACGCCGGGCAGGCGATTCCGATCAGCTTCCCGGGGGGCACCGTCGAACGCGGACAGACGGTCGGGATGAGCACGAGCGTGACCGTCGAACACCCGGCCCTGTGGTCGCCGGCGAGCCCGGCGCTGTATCAGCTCACGCTCGCCGTGGGGGGCGAGAGCAGCTTCTCCGCGCGCGTTGGCCTGCGCCAGCTCAGCTGGCACGGAGGGCGGCTGTATCTAAACGGCCGGCGCCTGCAACTGCACGGCGCCTCGCTGCAGGAGGACGCGCTCGGCCACGGCGACGCGCTGACGCCCGGCGACGAGGGCACGCTCGTGCGAGAGCTTCAGGCAATCGGAGCAAACGCCGTGCGCTCGCAGCACCCGCTCGATCCGGGGCTGCTCGAACGGCTGGATGCGGCCGGCATCCTCGTGTGGCAGGGCATCGGCCCGGTCGAAGGGGCCGGCAACTGGTACTCCACCTCGCCGGCGCTGCAGCGCGGCGCCGAGCAGCAGGGGCGCACCGCTGCTGTGGCTGCCGCGCTGCACCCCTCGATCTTCGCGTGGAATCTCGTCGACGAGGTGGCGGGCAACGGGCGCGACGGCGCGGAGGTGAGCTACGTGCAGTCGCTGGCCCGCTGGCTGCACGCCAACGACCCCACGCGCATGGTCGCGGTGGACGTCTGGGGTGACCATCCCCCGGCGCAGGCGGGTGCCATGTACAGGGACGTGGACGCGGTGGCGGAGACCGACTACACCGGCTGGTACGACTCGCCCCAGGCCAGCCTCACGCAGCAGGTCGCGATGATGCACGCGCGCCTGTCGGCGATGCGCAGGACGTTCGCCGGCAAGGTGCTCGTGATCAGCGAGTTCGGGGCCGAGGCGAACACGCTCAATCCGCCCGGCAGCCCTGGCAGCTACGGCTACCAGGCGGCCCTGCTCGCGCGTCACATCGCGGTCTATGCGCCCGACCCGGCGCTCAGCGGCATGTTCATCTGGGACCTGCGCGACTATCCGCTTAATCCGGCCTTCCAGGGGGGATCGATCCGCTTCAGGCTGCCCCACCTGCGGCTCATCGAAGGGCTGATCCAGAAGGGGCTGTTCACCTACAGCGGACGACCGAAGCCCGCTGCGGCGACCGTCGCGCGCCGGTTCAAAGCGCTGCCCGCGGGCTGAGCACGGCGCGCCGGTCAGGCGCGATTGCCGCGGGCGATCCGACGCAGGTCGATCGTACGGTCATAAAGCCGCGCGTCGACGCCCTCCTCGAGCGCCACCTCGCGCAGCGGCCGTCCCGAGGCGGTGGCCTTCCTGACGATCTCCGTTGCCCGGTCATAGCCGATCGCGCCGTTGAGCGCGGCCGCTACCGCAAGCGTCGCACCGGCGGAAGCCGCTGTCGCGGTTCGGTTGGCCTTGATCCCGTCCACGCACTTCTCGGCCAGCGCGCGGGCGGCCGACGACAGCAGCTGCAGCGAGCACAGCAGGTTGCGGGCGATCACCGGGATGCGCACATTGAGCTCCAGCTGACCCTGCATCCCGGCCACCGTGATCGCGGTGTCGTTGCCGATCACCTGGGCCGAGACCTGCAGCACGACCTCGGGGATCACCGGGTTGACCTTGCCGGGGAAAATGGACGAGCCCTTCTGCAGCTCCGGCAGGAGGATCTCGCCGATGCCCGTGCGCGGGCCAGAGCCCATCAGCACGAGATCCCCGGCGATCTTGGCGAGCGATACCGCGATCACCTTGAGCGCTCCGGAGAGCTCGACGAGCGCGTCGCGGCTGGCCTGCGCCTCGAATGGATCGCGCGGCGCGGCGATCTGCTTCAGGCCCGATTCGCTTCGCAGCTGCGCGCGCACCTTCTCGGCGAAGCGCGGGTGCGTGTTCAGCCCGGTGCCGGCGCCGGTGCCGCCGAGCGGGATCTGCCCCACGTGCACGAGCGCCGCACGCACGCGCTCGCTCCCCAGCGCGACCTGGGCCGCGTAGCCGGAGAACTCCTGCCCGAGCGTGACCGGCACGGCGTCCATCATGTGTGTGCGCCCGGCCTTGACGACGTTCTCGAAGGACCGCGCCTTGCGGGCGAGTGACCGCTCGAGCTTCCTCAGCGACGGCAGCAGCTCCGTCTGCGCCACGTCGAGCGCGGCGAGATGGACCGCCGACGGGAACACGTCATTCGAGGATTGGCCCATGTTGACGTGGTCGTTGGGGTGGGTCCCAGGCCCA
>Ga0066710_100002653_pt1 | contig 14613 bp, 15 predicted proteins | sample GraSoiAngelo_159_FD_79666 | JGI IMG/M metagenome (GOLD analysis project Ga0066710, IMG submission 79666) | Grasslands soil microbial communities from the Angelo Coastal Reserve, California, USA - 14_1009_16_40cm | ecosystem: Environmental > Terrestrial > Soil > Grasslands | place: USA...
GCGAAGGCCCGGCTTGGGGGGACTAGTCGAAGATGTAATCGAGCGGGTTCCGCGTCTTCCCGTTCACCTCGACCATGTAGTGCAGGTGCGGGCCCGTGCTGCGGCCGGAATTGCCGAGCGCCGCGATCCGCTGGCCGCGCTCGACCTGCTGGCCGGGCTTCACGTAGATCCCCTGGTTGTGGCCATACTTCGTGCGCACGCCGTAGCCGTGGTCGATGATGACGCAGTTGCCGAGCGCGCCGTCCGGGCCCGTGAACACGACGCGGCCGCGCGCGGGGGCGACCACGTCGGTGCCCGGCGTGCCGGCGATGTCGATGCCGGCGTGGAACTGCTGCTGGTTCGTGAACGGCGAGATCCGGTAGCCGAACGTCGAGGTCAGCCAGCCCTTCGAGGGCCAGATCGACGGCGACGACTCGAGCCGCTCGCGCTTGCCCTCGAGTGCGTGGAGCAGGTTCTCGAGGCTGTCGCCCTGACCGGCTGCGACCGCGCCGAGGTAGTCGGCGGACCGGTCGAGCAGGCTCACGCGCTCGGGCACGCCCGCGTCGGCCGGGATCACCGGGAGCCGCGAGTGGCGGTGAACGGGCGCATCGGCGGGCGAGGGTTCCTCGACCCCGCCCTGTCCCCCTGGCTCGACCTCGGGCTCGACCGGGGTGACTTCCTCGCCGCCCGAGGCCGCCGCGCCGGGCAGATTCGCGATGATCCGCACCTTGCGTTCGAGCTCGGAGATCTTCGCGAGGCGGCCGTCCACCTCGCCCATCTTCTTCTCGAACGCGGCCACCTGCGCGCGGTGCTCGACCGTCTCTTTGCGCAGCGAGGCGAGCTCGTGATTGTCAACGCGCAGCCGCACGTAGTCGATGCCGAGTCCCAGCAGCGTGACCGCGCAGATCCCCGCGCCGATCGCGGCGCGTTTGATCATCACCTTGGGCAGCGAGAAGCGGCGAACCGGCGAGGTCTCATCGGAAACGACGATCAGCGATAGCGTGTCCATCACGCCCCCGGATTGTGCGCGGGCAGGGTCACCGCGAGCGCGAGCCTGCCGAGCTGGACTTCGTCGCCGTCGCGCAGCACTGCCTTCTGCTCGCGCGTCCCGTTCACGCGCGTGCCGTTCGTGCTGCCGAGGTCCTGGACGAAGAAGTGCACGCCGTCGTAGCCGATCGCCGCGTGGGCGCGCGACATGGTGGGCTCGGCGATCACGATGTCCGCACCGCGCCCGCGCCCGATCACCACCCAGTCCCGATCCACCGGCATCTCCAGACCCTCGTAAAAGCCGCGCAGCACGCGAATCGACCCGCCTCCGGGCACCGGCCCGGCGGGCGCATTCTCGCGGCTGGCATCACTTTCCATCGGCACCCTCCGGGTGCACGGTGTGACCCCCGACACAAGAACCGGAGGGCACCCGAGTCGTCGCCTCGTTTGGATCGGCGCGGATTCGGGCGCTCTTGAGATGGGGGCTGAATCCCCGCGGGCTCATTCTCGGGACGGCGCTACGCGATCCCCTCGGGTAGCGATGAGCTCGCGCGCGTATTCGTGCGCCGCGTCGCCGGCGCGATCGCCCCCTGCCATGCGCGCAATCTCGGCGACGCGCTCGTCGCCGGTCACGGGCACCACCTCCACGCCGGTACGCCGCGCCCCCGCGCGCTTCGCGACGCGGAAGTGGCGGTGCGCGTACGCAGCGATCTGCGGCAGATGCGTGATGCAGAGGACCTGGTGCCGCTCGGCCAGCTCCGCGAGCCGCCGCCCGACGCGCTCGGCGGCCTCGCCGCCGACCCCCGCGTCCACCTCGTCGAACACGAGCACCATTCCGGCGCTCTGCTCGCGCAGCGCCTGCTTGAGCGCGAGGAACGCGCGCGACAGCTCGCCGCCACTCGCCACCTCGCGCAGTGGCTTCGGCCGCTCACCCTTGTTCGCGCTGAGCAGGAACTCGGGCGCTTCGGCGCCACCCGCTCCACACGGCAGCCCTTCGGGCGCGGGCGCCGGCGGCAGCGCGACCTCGAAGCGCGCCCCGGGCATCGCGAGCTCGCGCAGCATCGGCTCGACCGCGCGCGCGAGCTCCGCCGCCGCGCGCTGGCGCCCGCGCGAGAGCTCGGCAGCGGTGGCGACGAGCCGCGCACGGCCTGCGCTGCGCTCGGCCTCGAGCTCGGCCTCGTGCGTGTCGGCGCCTTCGAGCTCGTCGAGCTCGCGCGCCGCGGCGTCGCGGTGCGCGAGCACGTCCTCGACCGTCGCGCCGTACTTGCGCCGCAGCGTCTCGATCCGGTGCAGCCGCTCCTCCACATCTGCGAGCCGGCCCGGGTCTGCCTCGAGCGCGTCGAGGCGCCGCTCCAGATCCGCGGCGAGATCGCGCACCTCGGCGAGCGCGCCGTGCAGCCGCTCCGCAAACGGGGCCAGCTCCGGGTCGAGCGACGCGAGCGCCGTGAGCGCGCGCGCGGATTCGGCGATCTGATCGCCCGCCCCCGCGGCGTCGGGCTGGCCGGGATCGCCCGCGAGCCGGGCCAGGGCGGCGCCGCCCTCGCGGCCGATCCGGTCGACGTGCGCGAGTCGCGAGCGCAGTGCGAGCAGCGACTCGAGCTCGCCGGGCGCGAGCTTCGCCTCGTCGATCTCGCGCACCTGGAACACGAGGAAATCGCGGCGCTGCTCGCGGTCGCGCGTCGCGGCGCGCAGGCGCGCGAGCTCGGCCGCGATCTCGCGCTGGCGCGCCACTTCGCCCGCGACCAGCGCGCGCGTCGGCTCGAGCCCGGCCCAGCGATCGAGCAGCTCCGCGTGGCGCTCGGTGCGCAGCAGCGACTGCGAGTCGTGCTGGCTCGAGATCTCGATCCGCCCCGCGAACAGCTCGGCGAGCGACGCGATCGGCAGGAGCTGCCCCGCGACCCATGCCCGGCTGCGCCCGCCCTTCGCGAGCGCGCGCCGCACGATCAGCTCGTGTTCGTCGCCGGTGAGGCCGCGCTCGGCGAGCTCGCGCTCGAGCTCGGGCAGCGCCTCGGTGCGGAACACCGCCTCGACGACCGCCTGCTCGGCGCCGTCGCGAACGGTGCGCGCGAGCGCGCGGCCACCCGCGAGCAGCGACAGCGCGCCCAGCACGATCGATTTGCCCGCACCGGTCTCGCCGGTCAGCACGTTGAGGCCCGGCGCGAACTCGAGCGCCGCGGACTCCACGATCGCGAGATCCTCGATCCGCAGCGTCTCGATCAACGCTCGCCCCAACGCAGCTTCTCGCGCATCACGACAAACGGACTGCGATGCGGGGACACGAGCAGGCGCGTGGGGTGCGCCGAACGCGCGATCGTCACGCGATCGCCCTGCTCGAGCTCGATGCCCACCTGCCCGTCCACGGTGAGGTGTACGTCTCCGCCGCGCGTGTCGAGCACGAGGATCTCGATCCGGTAGCGGTCCGACAGCACGAGCGGGCGCTGCGTCAGCGTGTGCGGGCAGATCGGCGTGAGCACGATCGACTCGCCCTCGGGCAACAGGATCGGCCCGCCCGCGGACAGCGAGTAGGCCGACGACCCGGTGGGCGTCGCGGCGATCAGCCCGTCGGAGTGATAGGTGGTGACGAAGGCGCCGTCGGCGCGCGTCTCGAGGTCGATCATCCGCGACAGCGCGCTCTTGCCGATCACCGCGTCGTTGAGAGCGAGGAAGCGCCCGGCCGCGTGCCCGTCGCGCTCGACCGCGACGTCGAGGCGCATCCGCTCCGCGATCACGAGCCGCCCCGCGAACGCCTGCTCGAGCGCGCTGTAGAGCTCGTCGCTCGATGTCTCGGCGAGAAAGCCGAGCGTGCCCAGGTTCACGCCCAGGAGCGGCACCGCGCGCTCGCCGATCGCGCGCGCCGCCGAGAGCAAAGTGCCGTCGCCGCCGAGCACGATCAGCAGGTCGACGCGCGCCGCGAGATCGTCGAGCTCGAGTCCCCGGCGCCCCAGCCAGCGCGCGGCCTCGCGGTCGAGCAGCACCTCGCTGCCGTGATCGTGCAGCCACTCCTCGAGCGTGATGACGCGTTCGGCCACCTGCGGCTGATCGCGCTTGACGCAGATCCCGACCGACTGGAGCTTCACGCCGGGAAGCATCACACGGCGCTAGGCTTTGCGCATGCCCCCGGACGAGTCGTCGCTCGAGCTGTTTCCGAGCGAGCGCAGCGAGCGGGGCGCGCCGGCCGCGCCGCTCGCCGAGCGCATGCGCCCGCGCCAGCTCGACGAGATGATCGGCCAGCCGCAGCTGCTCGCGCCGAGCGCCGGGCTGCGCGCGCTGACGCGGGCGGGCGCGTTGCCGTCGCTGATCCTCTGGGGGCCACCCGGCAGCGGGAAGACCACGATCGCGCGGCTGCTCGCCGAGGAGGTCCGCGCGCACTTCGAGGCGCTCTCGGCGGTGACGGCGGGCGTGAAGGAGATCCGCGCGGTGGTCGATCGCGCGGCGCGCCAGCGCGGCCGCACCGTGCTGTTCCTCGACGAGATCCACCGCCTGAACCGCGCGCAGCAGGACACGCTGCTCCCGCACGTCGAGCGCGGCACCGTGACGCTGATCGGTGCAACGACCGAGAACCCCTCGTTCGAGGTGATCGCGCCGCTGCTCTCGCGCTGCCGCGTGTACGTGCTCGAGCGGCTCGGCGAGGCGGACCTCGCGCAGATCGTGCGTCGCGCGGCGGCCGACGCGCGCGGCCTCGGCGGCCGCGCCGCGATCGGCGAGGAGAGCGTCGCCGCGATCGCGCACGCCGCGGACGGCGATGCGCGGCGCGCGCTCGGCCTGCTCGAGACGGCTGCGGCGATCGCCGGAGACGGCGAGGAGGTGACGCTCGACGCCGTGCGCGAGGCGGTCGGCCGCCGAACCCTTCTGCACGACCGCGACCGCGAAGAGCACTACAACCTCGCCTCGGCGTTCATCAAGAGTCTGCGCGCGAGCGATCCCGACGCGGCGCTCTACTACGCGGCGCGCATGCTCGCGGCCGGCGACGATCTGTTGTTCCTCGCGCGGCGGCTCGTGATCTTCGCCTCGGAGGACATCGGCAACGCCGATCCCGGCGCACTCGGGGTCGCGACGGCCGCCTACCTCGCGGCCGAGCGGGTCGGGCTGCCCGAAGGCCGGATCCCGCTGGCCCAGGCGATCACCCACCTCGCCTGCGCACCCAAGAGCAACGCGGCCTATCGCGCGCTCGGCCGCGCGCTCGCCGCGGCCGAGGAGCACGGCTCGCAGCCCGTGCCGCTCCACCTGCGCAATGCGCCGACTCGCCTGATGGAGCACCTCGGGTACGGACGCGACTACGTCTATCCGCACGACGCACCTGATGCGTTCGTCGCGCGCAACAACCTTCCCGAGGCACTCGGAAAGGCGATTTTCTACGAGCCGATCCGCTCGGGCGCCGAAGCCGCGCTGGCCGAGCGACTCGCGGCGTGGCGGCGCCGCCGCGAAGAGGAATCGGAGCGCTGAGGTGATCGGAATCACGACCATGCAAAGCCGCGATGGCTATGCAATGATTTCGCGCGTTCGAAACCCCCCAAGTGAGGAAACTCATGGTACGTCTGCTCTTGATTCTGGGTCTCGTCGTGAATCTCTTCGCGTGCGCGAGCACTCCCGAGCCGGAGGCTCCGCCGCCGCCGCCGCCCGTGGCGCAGCCGGCGCCGCCCGCTGCGGAGCCCGTCTACGAGCCGCCGGCGCGCGAGCTGCCCAAGACCGGAAGCTCGCTGCCCGCGCTGGGTCTCTCCGGGCTCGCCGCTCTCGCGGGCGCTGGTGCGCTCCACGTGATGCGGAGCCGGATCCGCTAGTGCGGTGGACCCGCCCCGTGCGGGTCCACCGGCTCGCGACCTCGCGGCCGACATGAGCGATTCGGGCACCCTGCGCCGTCGCGCGCTGCGCAATGTACTGCGCGCGGCGGAGTACACCCTCGCGCTGGTGGGCGGTGTGTGTCTGGTCGCCTATGGCGGCGCCTGCGCGCGGGCCGCGCTCACGCAGCAGCGCGAGAGCGCGGCGTTCGACGAGGCCCTGCGCGCGCGACAGCAACAGATCGAGGCGGAATCGCCGAATCCCAGCGAATGGTCGCGCGTTCGCGTCGCCAAGTACGAGGCGAGCCTCGAGCAGCCCGTGCGCGCGATCGGCCGCCTCGAGATTCCCGACGTCGATCTCTCGGTGATGGTGCTCGAGGGCACCGACGAGCACACACTCGACCGCGCCGTCGGCCACATCGCGGGGACGGCGCGCCCCGGCGAGCCGGGCAACCTGGCGATCGCGGGACACCGCGACGGCTACTTCCGCGGCCTGCGCCACGTCCAGACGGGCGACGCGATCTCGTTTACGACACTCGACGGCGTAGCGCGCTACCAGGTCGACAAGATCGAAGTCGTGAAGCCCGGGCGCACCGACGTGCTCGCGCCGAGCGACGAGCCCACGCTCACGCTGATCACCTGCTACCCCTTCTATCACGTCGGGGACGCGCCCTCGCGCTACATCGTGCACGCGCGTCAGGTCGCGTTCGAGCCCTGGTCACTGGACGCGCGAAACGACGTCGCCGCTCGCTGACCAGCGCGGCGACTGCCGATCCTCGTTGCGCTCGATCAGGATCTGGAACACGTGGCCGCCTGCCTCGATGCGGTCGCCGTGGGAGAGCTCGGCCGTCGCGATTCCGGTCCCGTTCACGCGGGTCCCGTTCGTGCTGTCGAGGTCGGTCACCGAGAAGCGCCCGCGCGAGAACTCGATCCGCAGGTGGCGCTGCGACATCTCGGGATCCGAGAACGCGGCGTCCACCTCGGGCCCGCGCCCCACGAGCCAGTGCGGGCGCTCCACGACGTGCTCCTCGCCGATCCCGGCGCCGGACACCACGATCAGGCTCGCCGTGTAGCGCTCGAACCCCTGGCTCCCCGATCCCGCGTTCGGCTTCGTTCCGGACATGGGCTTTCCTCCCGTGTCGCGCCGGCCGGATGCCCGGCCCGCACCCCTCCCGATTCGGCGCGCGCGCGGGCCGCAAAACGTGACGGGTGTCGCAAAAATGCGACCCGGGTCAGGGAATGAAGCGGATCGCGAACCCGGCCGTGGTGCTGAACTTGTTGTGCTGGGCGCCGGGCGCGGGCGAGTTGTCGTACTCGTCCGCGGCCGCGATCCGGAACGCGAGCCACTGGACTAGCGGAAAGTCGAGCGAGGTCTCGGCGCGCGCGAGGTAGTCGCTCTGCCAGTCGTCCACGGACGGCAGATGCTCCGCCCGCCCGCGCCAGAGCGCGCCGTAGGGCAGCACCGCGTCGCCCTGGGCGCCGAACGCGATCGTCAGGAACTTGTTCGGTCAGCAGCACTTCTTCGCGCGACGGCGCGGCCGGCGGCGGCGGCGCCTTCTTGATCAGCGTGTTCATCGCCTTGACGAGCAGGAAGATCGCGAACGCGACGATCGCGAAGTCGATCACGACGTTGATGAACTTTCCGTAGTTGATCGCGACCGCGGCGGCGCCTTCCACCGGCTGCTTCAGCGTGAGCGCGAGCGACGAGAAATCCATGCCGCCCGTGACCATCCCGAGCGGCGGCATCAGCAGGTCGCTCGTGAACGACGCGACGATCTTTCCGAACGCGCCGCCGATCACGACGCCGACCGCCATGTCGACCACGTTCCCGTGCATCGCGAACTCTTTGAACTCCTGGAGCATCCCCATGGCGTGGCCATCTCCTGGTTAGTGCGCAGGTCGCACGGTATCAGATCTACACGGCGCGAAACATCCGCCGCTCGCTGCGAGGTGGAATGCACACGAAGCGGCGCGCGTGCCGCAGCGCAAGTTAGGGCTCTCCGAACACCGCGCGCAGCAGATCGGTGGTGCGCGCCGCGGGGTCGCTGCGGATGCGGCGCTCTTCGCTGGCGATCAGCGTGAACAGCCCGTCGAGCGTTTCCTCGGTGACATAGCGGTTCAGCTCGACGGTGGGGCTCGGGAGCAGCGCGAGCGCGCGGTTGCGCGACAGGAGATCCTCGAACGCGCGGTAGACGCCCGCGCTGCGCATCGCCGACTCGACCACGGGTGCGAAGCGCTCGCGCAGCGCGGCCTCGCTCTCGCGGCGCAGGTACTGCGTGGCCGCGTCGCCAGGGCCCGCGAGGATCGCGCGCGCGTCCGCGATCCGCAGGCCCGCCACCGCGCCCACGAGCGGCCCCTGCGCCTCGCGCGCGGCGCGTTCGGCAGAGCGGTTCATGGCCACCTCGAGATCGTCCACGGTGCCGTCGAAGCCGAGTGCGCGCAGCCCGCGGCCGAGCTTGTCGAGCTGCGGCGGCAGCGGGATGCGCACGCGCGGATCGTCGAGGAAGCCGCCCGGCCGCGAGGCCTGCGAAACGCTGCGCTCGGCGCCGAACTGGAGCGCCTCGCGCAGTCCCGCGGCGATCGTCGCCTCGGAGCGCGCCGTCCCGAGCAGTTCTCCGGGCGCGCTGATTCCGAGCGCAGCGCAGCCGGCGGCGGCGAGGCCGACGCCGGCTGCGAGCACGCGGATCCACACGCGCAACGGGGATCGCAGCGCGATCTGCACTCCCCGCGCCTAGATGGGCGAGAATTCGACGCGCCGATTCTTGGCCATGTTCTCCGGCGTGTCGTTCGGGGCCGCCGGCTCCGACTCGCCGAAGCCCTTCGACTCCAGCCGGCTCGCTGCGACGCCGCCATCCACGAGGACCTTGCGGACCGCCGCCGCGCGGCGCTCGGAGAGGTCCTGATTGTGGGCGTCCGAACCGCGCGAGTCGGTGTGGCCGTCGACACGCACGCGCAGGTCGGGGTTCGCCTCCATCACCGGCACGACGATCGAGATCAGCCACTCGCGGTCGGCTGCCTTGACCACGTCCTTGTCGGTGTCGAAGTGCACCTTCGAGGCCACCCAGCAGCCGCGCTCGTCCACCGGGCGCGCCTGCTTCGGCGTCCTCGGGCAGCGGTCTTTGCTGTTGGGCACGCCGTCGCCGTCATCGTCGCCGTCGACCGCTACGGCCACGGCCCCGAAATAGACGTCGCGCTGGAAGCTCTGGATCGCGGCCGACGTGCCGAGCGAGCTCGCCGAGCGGTGCGATCCGCAGCCGGTCACCTTCGAGAGCTTCTGGAGGAACGCGGTGCCGTCCGAATCGCTGCCGACCTGGACGGTGTGGATGCAGACCTTGCCCTTGTAGCCCTTCGCCGCGGCCCGGGCGGCTTCGAGCACGCGGTCGTCCGGCACGGGCCGGCCGACCACGTCGGTGGGCTTGCCGTCCGACACCACCGTGATCGCGGCGTGGTCGCCCTTGCCCTTGAGCTCGGTGCCCGCCTCGCCGAACGCCTCGTGGAGCGGCGTGCCCTCGCTCAGGTACTTCATGCCGCCGGCGTACGAGCCGAGCGCCGACCGTTCGAACGTCCCGAGCTTGTGGGTATCGCGCTTGACGCCGCCGAACTCGATCGCGCCCGCCTCGTACTTGCCCGCCGGCATCGCCGACACGAGCGACTGCACGAGCGCCTTCTCGTGCGGGAACTGGTCGCTTCGTGAGATCGAGCCCGAGGAATCGACGATCAAGATCGAATGGTCGACGACCATGGTCTCGCCGCTCCCGGGCGCCACCGGCTGAACGTCCACGGGCTTGACGACCGGTGTACTGCAGGCCAGCACGAACACACCCGAAACGATCGATAGGCCGATTGCTATGTTGCCCATGATTCCCTTTCGTTGGGTGCCCTGCGGTGCGCCGAGGCACCTGGGCGCACGGGGATATAGCCGAGCGCTCCGAGCGCTCCAAGCGGCTGCGCGCATACTGACACAACACGGGACGCGCCTGCAGCGGAGATGCGCGAATGGCGGGGCGGACGGGACTCGAACCCGCAACTTCCGGCGTGACAGGCCGGTGCTCTAACCGATTGAACTACCGCCCCAAATCCATCGATACACGGCGCCGGGATTTCCCGGCACCGGCTCCGAGTAGCAAAATGAGCCCGCCGAAGACAGGGGCGATCGCTCGAACTTCCGTTCAGCCCTTCCCGGCGCCGGCCGCGGCCTGCATCTGCGCGGCCTGCATCTGGAGCACGAGCCCCATGTCGCCCAGGATGCGGATGCGCCCGGCCATGAACGCTTCGATCGGCTTGAGATCGCCGGTCGCCATCTGATCGGCGTCGGTCGCGGAGAGGCAGACCTCGGTGGTCGGCCGGGTCGGGATCTCGCCGGGGCCGAGCTGGAGGCCCACGCGCCAGTCGCCCGCGGAATCGCTCACCACCACGTGCAACAGGCCGCGCAGCTCGCGGAGCGACGCGATCGCGGCGGGAATCCCCGCGCCGACCAGCCCGACCGCGGCCTCGACCTCGCGCGCGCCGGGCCGGAACAGCGCTGCCGCGCCGCGGCCGACCGCGCCGCCGCGTCCCTCCCAGAGCGCACCGCGCCAGTCGTCCACGCTCTGCACGTAGCTGAACGCAGTCTCCGCGCGCGAGCCCGCGCGCACGCGCACGTCTCCGGCACCCACGTCGAGCACCCATTCGCCGCCGCCCTCGCCGACGAGCCGCACGCCGAGCGCCAGCGCGACGCCCGCCGCCTGCTCGGGGCGCGGAGTGGCCGCGAACGCCGCAGGCAGATAGCGCTCGAGCAGCTCGGCGGGCGCGACCGGCGAGCGCGGAAACTCGGGCATCGACTCTCCGGGAGATGGGGAGGGGTGAGCGCGGAGTCTACCCCAGCGTGACCTATCCTCCGCCGCCGGACGAGGAGGTGGAATGGGCGACCGCGAGCTGGAAGAGGGAACCCGCCTCGCGCTCGAGTTCGACAAGCTCGGCCGGATCGGCGCGCGCGGGCAGCTCGTCGTGCCCGTGGTGCTGCAGCACGCGGAGACCGGAACGGTGCTATTCGTAGGCTATGCCAACCGCGAGGCGCTCCGCGAGACGCTGCGGCGGCGCGAGGCCGTGCTCTGGTCGACGTCGCGCGACGAGCTCTGGAACAAAGGCGCCACGTCGGGCGACGTGCTCGACCTCGTGGAAGTGCGCGTGAACTGCGAGCAGAACTCGCTGCTCTACCGCGTGCTCCCGCGCACGGGCGGCGCGTGTCACACGATCGGCGGCGACGGCCGCGCGCGGCCGGCCTGCTACTACCGGCGCGTCGTGAGCGAAGACACCCTGGAGATGCTCTAACCGGCGGTGAGCCGATACCGGATCGGCATCCGCTTGATCCCGCCGACGAAGCTCGAGCGCAGCCGCTCGACCGGCCCGGCGAGCTCGCACTCGGCCAGACGCGCGGCGAGATGGCGGAACACCACGCGCAGCTCGAGCCGCGCGAGGTTCGCGCCGAGGCAGAAGTGCTCGCCGATCCCGAACGCGAGGTGGCGGTTGGGATGGCGGTCGATCCGGAACGCGAACGGATCGTCGAACACCTCCTCGTCGCGATTCGCGGACGGAAAGAACAGGCACAGGTTCTCTCCCGCGCGGATCTTCACGCCGCGGATCTCGACGTCCTCGACCGGCGTGCGGCAGAACTGGATCACGGGCGTGGTCCAGCGCACGATCTCCTCGACGGCCGAATCGACGAGCGATGGATCGCGGCGCAGCCGCTCCCATTGCTCGGGGTGCTCGAGGAACGCGAGCAGGCCACCCGTCATCGCGTTGCGCGTGGTCTCGTTGCCGGCCACCACCAGCAGGAAGTAGAACGAGAGCAGCTCGCGCTCCGGCAGCGGCTCGCCGTCGATCCGCGCGTTCGCCACTACGCTGACGATGTCGCTGGTCGGCGTCGTGCGGCGCGCGCGCGCCATCTCGGCGAAATAACCGAACAGCGAGAGGCGCGCCTTCTGCGCGGTCCGGAACGCGTCGTCGCCGGCTTCCTGGTACTCCGGATCCGCGGAGCCGATCACGCGGTTGGTCCAGTCGAACATCGTGGGCCACATCTGGCGCGGTACGCCGAGCAGCTCGGCCAGCACCTGCAGCGGCAGCGGACCCGACAGGCGCTCGACGAAGTCCCCCTGCTGCGCGCCGCCGTCGCCCATCATCGCGTCGAGCAGGTCGCGCGTGATCTGCTCGATGTCGCGCCGCATCCGCTCGAGACCGCGCGGCGTGAAGCGATGGCTCGCGAGCTTGCGGAACGACGCGTGGTCGGGCGGATCCATGTTGAGCAGGTGGCGAAGCACCACGTTGCCGCCTTCAGGCGGCGACATCTCGGGGAGCGCGGCGAGGCGCGGGCCGTTCTGGAACCGCTCGGGCTGCTTGGAGATCCCGACGATGTCGGCGTGCTTGGTGGCCGCCCAGAACGGGTTCTTGATGTTGCGGTCGTTCCAGTGGATCGGATCTTCGCGGCGCAGGCGCGCCCAGGCGTCGTGCGGATAGCCGTTCACCGCGTAGGTGTCGTTGCTGATGATGTCGAGTGTGGCGAGGTCTGCCGACATGGGGCCCCTCTGGCGCAGGCGCGGCTACATCTTACCCGGCCTTCGCTCGCCTCGACCTCGAGCGCCCAATTTCGTACGGTTCGCCGCGCCCATGAGCGATCTCCCGGCCTGGCGACGCTGCAGCTCCTGCAAGAAGCCGATCGCACTCCGCGCGACGTACTGGGTGTGCAGCGTCTCGACCTGCAACCAGAAGCGCACCGGGCTCGCATTCTGCACGGTGAGCTGCTGGGACGCGCACCTGCCGGTCGCGCGGCACCGCGAGGCCTGGGCCGAGGAGCGCACGGCGCCCGCGCACGCGGAGTCCGGAGAGGCGGGCGCGAAGCAGCGCCGGCTCGTGCGGCCTGCCGGCGCGGCCGCACCCGCCGCGCCCGGCGCCGACGACGTGCTGATCATCGGGAGCCGGCTCAAGGACTACATCCGCGCGAAGTCCGGCTACAACACCTCCGACCGCGTACTGCTGCCGCTGTCGGAGATCGTGCGACGCGTGTGCGACGAGGCGATCCGCAGCGCGCAGCGCGAGGGCCGCCGCACCGTGCTCGACCGCGACATTCCGGAGAGCTGACCGAAACACCGTTGCGGCTGCATTGCCGCGCCGGCTGTTCAGTTGCCCTGGCCGGGCGGTGTTTTGTCGCTGCGGCCCGGGCTTCGGCACAGAACGCTAGCCACGCGACGTAAGAGCCGATGTCCTCCGGGACGTTCGCGCCGCCCGGCTGCCTGCGCCCGGGCCTCCGCGACAAAATCATCCCGCCCGGCCCAGCCGTTGGGAGGCCGTGCGACTCGGAGCCGCCGGCCCAATGCGGGAGGTTGCGTTCCCCCCGACGGCGAGTGGTGGGCGCGGACGGACTCGAACCGCCGACTTCCTCGGTGTAAGCGAGGCGCTCTACCAGCTGAGCTACGCGCCCGGAGCGGTTAGTTTACGCCTGCGGGGATCGGCAGATCCACGGGCTTGGCGGTCGGCGGCGGCGCGATCTCGTGGATGTCGTCGAAATCGTGGTCTCCCTCGCGCAGGAACGCCGCGGGCTCCGCGAGCGAGAGCGCGGCCGCGAGCACCTCGTCCATGTGCTCGACGGTCACGATCCGAAGCCCGCGCCGGATCGCCGGCGGAATGTCCGCGAGATCCTTCTCGTTCTCCTTCGGGATCAGCACCGTGTCGATGCCGCCGCGCAGCGCCGCGATCATCTTCTCCTTGAGCCCGCCGATCGGCAGCACGCGCCCGCGCAGCGTGATCTCGCCCGTCATCGCGACGTTGGAGCGGATCGGCACGCGCGTGAGCGCGGACGCGATCGCGGTGGCGATCGTGATCCCGGCCGACGGGCCGTCCTTGGGCGTGGCGCCCTCGGGCACGTGGATGTGGAGATCGACCTTCGAGTAGAAGTCGCGCGTGAGCCCGAGCTGCTTGGCGCGCGTGCGCACGTAGGAGAGCGCGGCGTTGGCAGACTCCTGCATCACCTCGCCGAGCCGGCCGGTGACCTGCAGCTTGCCCTTGCCCGGTGTCACCGACACCTCGGTCTGCAGCAGCTCGCCGCCCACCTCGGTGTAGGCGAGGCCCGTGCACACGCCGACGCGGTCGGCCTCCTCGGCCTGGCCGAAGCGGTACTTCGGTACGCCGAGCAGCTTCTTCACCTTCTGCGGCGTGATCTTCGTCAGCGTCGCGTTCGGACCCGCCTTCACCACGTGGCGGGCGATCTTGCGGCACACCGAGGCGATCTCGCGCTCGAGGCTGCGCACGCCCGACTCGCGCGTGTAGTAGCGGATGATCTCGAGGATCGCCGTGTCGGTGAAGGAGATGTGCTGCTCGGTGAGCCCGTTCGCCTCGCGCTGCTTGGGCACCAGGAACTCGGTGGCGATCGAGAGCTTCTCGTTCTCGATGTAGCCGGGCAGCGTGATGATCTCCATGCGGTCCTGGAGCGGCCGCGGGATCTGCGACAGCACGTTCGCGGTGCACACGAACATCACGCGCGAGAGGTCGTAGTCGAGGTCGAGGTAGTGGTCGTTGAAGGTGTGGTTCTGCTCCGGGTCGAGCACTTCCAACAGCGCGCTCGAGGGGTCGCCGCGGAAGTCGGTCGACATCTTGTCGATCTCGTCGAGCAGGAACACCGGGTTGCCCGAGCCGGCCTTCTTGAGGCTCTGCAGGATCTTGCCCGGCAGCGCCCCGATGTAGGTGCGGCGGTGGCCGCGGATCTCCGCCTCGTCGCGCACGCCGCCGAGCGACACGCGCACGAAGTCGCGGCCGGTCGCGCGCGCAATCGACTTGCCGAGTGAGGTCTTGCCGACTCCGGGCGGCCCGATCAGGCACAGGATCGGCCCCTTCATGCGCTCGA
>Ga0066710_100002654_pt1 | contig 14613 bp, 17 predicted proteins | sample GraSoiAngelo_159_FD_79666 | JGI IMG/M metagenome (GOLD analysis project Ga0066710, IMG submission 79666) | Grasslands soil microbial communities from the Angelo Coastal Reserve, California, USA - 14_1009_16_40cm | ecosystem: Environmental > Terrestrial > Soil > Grasslands | place: USA...
CCCGTCTCCCGCGCCAGATACGAAACAGAGCGGAGGCGAGCTCGCCTCGAACGATCGCGCCCGACGGACGCGAACGCGAAGCATGGTCCTCATCGGGATGGCGATCGTGGGGCTGTTCCTCATTCTGCTCGTCGCCGGCCTCGTTCCGAGGATTCGCAATCAGCGTGAGCTGGCCGCGGCCGCCCAGAAGGTCCAGAGCGCGTTGCCCCAAGTCTATGTCATCCGCCCCCAGCCCGCGGCCGAGGCCGGACTGTCGCTGAACGCCACCACGCAGGCCATCCAGGATTCGATCATCTACGCCAGGACCAGTGGGTACCTCCGCAAGCGCTACGTGGACATCGGTGACCGCGTGACGGCGGGCCAGCTCCTTGCCGAGGTCGACTCACCGGAAATCGAGCAGCAGCTGAGGCAGGCCAAGGCCGATCTTCAGCAGTCGGAGAGGAATCGGGACCTGCAGAAGGCCAACCTCGATCTGGCGAAGGTCACCATGGCGCGCTACGAGGCGGCCGATGCGGAAGGGGCGGTGGCCAAGCAGGCCCTCGATCAGAGCGTCTCGACGCACCGCACGGCCCAGGCCGCGGTGGCCGCAGCAGAAGCGAACGTCGAGTCGAACCGGGCGAACGTCCAGCGCCTCCAGGAGATGACCTCGTTCCAGCGCATCCTCGCCCCCTTCAACGGCACGGTCATCCAGCGGAACGTCGATGTGGGCGCGTTGATCACGGCAGGCAGCCCCGTCAACAACACCGCGGTGGCGCCGTCCAGCGTGACCGGCGGCGCGAGCGGGCTTTTCGAGGTCGCTCAGATCGACACCCTCCGCGTGTTCGTCAATGTCCCGCAGGTGTACGCGCCGACCTTGAAGGCCGGTCTCCCCGTCGAGGTTGCCGTGAGAGGTCAGCTCATGCAGCCGGTGACGGGCACGGTGACCCGCACCGCCGGCGCCCTCGATCCGGGCACGCGGACGCTCCTGGCCCAGGTCGATATCCCCAACGCGTCGCACCGGTTGCTTCCTGGAATGTTCGTCTACGTCACCTTCAAGATCGGCCCCTCCGGCACGCGCTGGCGAGTCCCGTCCACCGCGGTCATCTTCAATGCGCAGGGCACCCGCGTGGCGATCGTGGGAACGGGAAACAAGCTGCACTTTCAAGACGTGGTACTCGGCCGCGACTTCGGAGCCTCGATCGACATCCAGGCCGGGTTGCAGGGCAATGAAACCATTGTGAAACAGCCTACGGTGTCGCTCCAGGAGGGCCAGGTTGTCGCACCCATCGAGTCTCCAAGCCCCTCCGGAGGCTAGCCCGCGGATGCGAGGACTCCAGGTTCTCCGGCGGCTTCGGGTCCTTGTCGCGCTCTCGACGGTGAGCGTGATGGCCGAGGCCTGCATGGTGGGACCCGACTATGTGCGGCCATCGGTGGACCAACCGGCGCGCTTCAAGTCGCAAGCGGTCAGCGAGGGGGGCCCGCCCATCTCGGAAGAGTGGTGGCGCCTCTATCGCGAGCCCGAGCTCGATCGCCTCATCGCAACCGCCAACGAATCGAACCAGACCTTGCGGCAAGCGGTGGCCCGCGTGGACGAGGCGCGCGCGCTTGCCCGCGTGGCGGGCAGCTATCTGTACCCGACCATCTCGAATGATCCCAGCTTCTCACGCACGCGCTACTCGGGGAACCGCGACAGCACGCTCACGGGCCAGAAGGTACAGACGGGGGTCACGGTCAACGACTGGCTGATCCCGATCGACCTGACGTACGAGATCGACGTGTGGGGCCGGGTGCGCCGCTCGTTCGAATCAGCGCGGGCCCAGGCCAAGGCAAGCGCCGATGACGCTGCCGCGATCCGCCTGATTGTGGAGACGGATGTGACCCGCTTCTACTACACCCTCCGGTCCCTGGATGCGCAGGCGCAGATCCTGGAGCGAACCGTCGTCGCGTATCGGGAGCAGGTCCGGATACTTTCTGTCCAGCTCAGGACGGGACTGGCAGGCCCGATCGTCGTGTCTCAGGCTCAGGCCCAGCTTCAGGCCACCCTGGCCCTGCAACGGGACGTGCAGCGCGCCCGTGCCGACCAGGAGCATGCCCTGGCCATTCTGTGTGGCCGTCCCGCTCCGTCATTCGCGGTCGCCGTCAATCCCCTGGGCGAGGTGTCGCCCCCGGCCGTACCGGCCGGCCTACCGGCCCAGCTCCTGGCGCGCCGGCCGGACGTCGCCGCGGCCGAGCAGAATCTCGTGGCCGCCAATGCCCAGATCGGAGTGGCGACGGCGGAGTTCTATCCCCGCTTCACGCTCACGAGCTCCGCCGGATTCGAGAGCGCCAACATCGCCACCCTCTTCAACTGGCAGAGCCGCGTCGCGTCCATCCTTCCCAGCGTCTCGATCCCGATCTTTCAGGGTGGCCGGCTCCGAGCCAACCTCGACGCGACCAAGGCGCGCTACCGACAGGCCGTGGCCGCCTACACGAATCAAATCCTTGTCGCCTATGGCGACGTCGAGGACGCCCTGACCGACCTGCATGCCCTCACCGATATAGTCGGAAGCCTGCGCGGGGCGGTCGGCGCATCCCAGGACTACCTGCGCTTTGCTCAGGCGCAATACAAGTATGGCCTGGTGGACTACTTGATCGTCATCGACGCCGAGCGGACCCTCCTCGCCAACGAGCTGTCACTGGCCCTGTCCGTGAATCTACAAATGGGCGCCAGTATCCAGCTGATCAAAGCCCTGGGCGGCGGCTGGAACCCCTCCGAGGACAGTCGGCCTCGATGAGCCCGTCGCTGCGTTCTCGGACAGGTTCTCAGCCGCGACCTCCGCCGCCATGGCCGCCCCCGCCGCCGTGACCGCCTCCGCCGCCGTGGCCGCCGAATCCCCCGTGCCCGCCGAAGCCACCATGCGCAAAGCCGTGGCCCCCGTCGCCATGACCCCAGTGGCTGTGATCCCAGTGGCCATGGTCCCAGCCGTGGTGCCAGTCGCCCCAGCCGCCATAGTCAAAACCGACCGAGCCATAGGACGGATCGCCGACGTATCCGTCGTATGCGTAACCCGCGCAACCGCCGAGCAAGAGACCGATGCCGATCACGAGCGGTATAGCCCTCGTCAGTAGTCTGCCGCGATTCATCGCAGTCTCCGTTTTCAGTCCCTCATGGCGTTTGTTCATGCCAGGTCGGGACGGGTGATCTACATCCGGTCGAACACGTCCACGTAGTTCACGGTCCGCCCGTTCCCGTCGGTCAGCACGCCTCTGCACGTCATCTGCTTCTGGTCCGTCGAGACGGTGCAGGTCTGGACGTCGGATTGACCGGTCGGTCCCCTGAACGTCGACTGCAGGATGTTGCCGGTCAGGCGGAAGGACGCCGTGGTATCGCCGCTGATGGAGTGGAACTCACCGTCGCCCACAGCGTTGAACGTTTCGACGAGTGCTCGACCATCCGTGGTGAGGACGGTCACCGACCATTTGACCTGGCTGGCGTCCGCTCTGGAGATCTCGCTCGAGAGATCGTTCGGCACGGGCCCGCCAGGCGGCAGCGTGGATTGCGCCAGGTTCAAGTGCCACCGGCCAACGAAGGGACTGCCATCCGCCCAAGCTGGGCTGGTTGCCAGCGCGGCACAGAGTACCGCGACCACCTGGATACCTCGACGTCGATTCATTGTGTCCTCCTGTAATGTTCGCGGCGCCTCGTCGCTGGCCGCCGACGCATGTAATGGCATTCACGGATTCAGATGGCGGAGGAAGGCTGGAAGGTTTCACATTGCGCGCTCTCGAGCCTCGATGGCGTTCGTTTTCTTGCGAAAACGCTCGGCGAGTGCGGCCTGCTCAAGGCGCCGTGACCTCCCAATAAGCGGAAACGGGGCGCGGGCAATGAACCGATACCCCAAACACACACCCAAAGAGGAGGAAGAGGACATGCGAGTGACAGGGCTGAGGAGGTTCATGAGTTTCGTGGTGGCATTCGGCCTGCTGGCTCCCCTCGCGCTGATCGCGACGACGACCGCCGGGGCACAGTCGCAGACGCAGAGGAACCCGACGGGGCTTCGCACCGAGTGCCTGCGCAATCACGGCTATTGGGACAGGGCCGCGGGCGTCTGCGAGTACGATGACTCGGCGGTGACGAAGAAGGCCAGCGCCTTCGACGCGGCCAAGAAGGCGTGCGAGAGCAAGGGCGGCTGGTTCGAGCCGAAGCTGGCACTGTGTGAGGTCGAGGCGGCGGCCAAGATCTCGTACCAGGCCTCCGGCTACGACCAGCTGCAGCAGGCCTGCGCGCAGAAAGGCGGCTGGTACGACCCTGGAGCCGGAATCTGCGACACCGGGATCGGTAATTAGATAATGGCGTCCAGGCGGGCCAGTGCCGACACGCTGGCCCGCTTGGCATTGGCTGTGTGCGTCGCGATGGTGCTCGTTTCGGTCGCCGCGCGGCCAGCCATGGCTCAGGCGCGGAATGAGTCCATGGTGCCGGATTGGGTGCGTCTCGCGCGAGAGCTCAAGCCGAGCGTTGTCTACATCATCGCCAAGAGCGGCGAGGCCGGATCTGCCGGGAGCCCCAGGAAATGGAGCGGGCTCGAGCGCTTCTTCGGATTGCACAAACAGTCGACCCCTTCCCGGAGCAGCGACGCAATCGTCACAAGCCTCGGCACTGGATTCATCCTGACCTCCGACGGATACATCGGCACCAACAACCACGTCCTCGAGAACTTCACCAATATTCACCTGAAGCTCGACGACGGCGTCGTCCACAAGGCAACGGTGGTCGGGCGTGATCCGAGGATCGATCTGGCGCTTCTCAAGATCGAGGTCATGGGGCTGCCGCCCATCACGCTCGCCGATTCGTCCAAGGTCCAGGTCGGCGAGCCGGTCATGGCCATTGGTAACCCGTTCGGTCTCGAACGGACGGTGACGGTCGGGGTGGTCAGCGCCATCGCGAGGGCCACGGGCGAACGTCCGTGGGACAAGTACATCCAGACCGATGCCGCGATCAATCCCGGAAATAGCGGCGGCCCGCTCGTCAATGCCGAGGGGCGGATGATTGGGGTCAACACCACGTTCTACAGCCCGAGCGGCGCGTCGGTCGGAATTAGCTTTGCGATTCCCGCCAACCTCGTGCGGGCCACGCTGGAGCGGATAGCGGGTAAGCCGCTCACGTTCCCGCCTTAGCGGGGCGACCTGCCATGCAACCGAGCGGGCCCCGCCACGGGTGGGCCATTCTCGGCGTCGCCGCGCTCGGAACGTTCATGACCGCGCTCGATGCCTCGATCGTCAACATCGGCCTGCCCTCGATCGCGCGGACGTTTCGCACGCCCGTCGGCGGCGCCGCCGAATGGGTGATCATCGCGTACTTGGTCGCCATCGCGGCCACGCTCCTGCCGTTCGGACACCTGTCGGATCTTGTGGGGCGCAAGCCAGTGTGGTTGGCCGGTCTCGGCACCTTCGCCGTCGGCTCGATGCTTTGCGGCGCCGCCCCTTCTTTGGCACTGCTGGTCGTCGCCCGCGCCTTCCAGGGGCTTGGCGGGGCACTGATCTTTGCTCCCGCGCTGGCGATCATCACCGATGCCTTCCCGCCCACCGGGCGCGGACGGGCCCTCGGCGTCAACGCCGTGGTGTTCGCCATGGGCACGAGCCTGGGCCCGACCCTCGGCGGATTGATCACGGAGCACCTGAGCTGGCGATGGATCTTCTATCTCAACGTGCCCCTCGGAGCGCTGGCCCTGCTTGCATCTCAGGCCGTGCTCCCTCGCTCTGTCCCACACCGGCGCGAGCCGTTCGACATGCCGGGAGCCGGGCTGCTCGCCGTGGGGTTCGCGCTCCTGACGGTGGCGCTGTCGTTCAGCCCGGAGTGGGGCTGGGCCTCTGCTCGCCTGCTGACCTGTCTCGCCGTCGGTACCGTCGCGCTTGTCGGTGCCGCTCTAGTCGAGCGCCGTGCGCCTCGGCCCATCGTCGATCTCGCACTCTTCCGCGAGCGGATGCTCGCCTCATCCCTCGGTAGCATGACCCTCGCCATGCTGGCGCTCTTCGCGATCAGCTTCATGCTGCCGTTCTACTTCGAAGAGCTGCGCGGCTTCTCCGTCGAGAGATCCGGCCTGCTCCTGACGCCCTTACCCCTCAGCATCGCCGTCGTGGCGCCCGTGAGCGGCTCGCTGGCCGATCGCATTGGCTCGCGCTGGCTCGCGGCGGGTGGGCTGGCGCTCGCGTGCCTGGGCCTGGTCTTCTTGGCGCGGCTCGACGCGGGGAGCACTCTCGTCGAAGTCATCGGGTGCCTGGTACTCACCGGCGTCGGCCAGGGAATGTTCCAGACGCCGAACGCGCGCGCGCTCATGAACGCCGTGCCTCTGGGCAAGCAGGGCGAGGCCTCCGGCCTGCTCGCCACCGGGCGGGTGGTCGGCCAGAGCCTCAGCGTCGCGCTGGCGGGGGCCATCTTTGCCGGTCTCGGCGGCGCCTCGGCGGGTCGGGCGCTCGCCGCGACGCCAGGCCGAGCCGTCGCCTCTGAGAACATTGCGGCCCTGCAGCAGGCTTTTCTCACGGGGTTCAAAGGCGCGCTGATGGCCTGCGCGGCGGTGGCGGCCGCCGGCCTCCTGACCACGCTCATCCGCGGGAACGAGCAAGAGCCGGCAGGCGTAGCCGTCGGCCCGGCTGGGGCAGGCCCGCGCCCTGATCCTGACGAGACTACGGTTACGGAAGCCCCAGGGGCTTGAGCGCGGCGCGCTGGAGATCAGCGCCGATCGAGGGGTTGAGACGCCTGCGGTAGGACATGGTTCTACTGACGGCCGTGTTACTCACAAATTACTCCTCAGGATGCCGTCCGTCCCTGATCCAGGGCGGTTCTTACCGCGTCGATCAGGGCATTGCCGTTGAACGGCTTGCTGAGGAAGGCGACGGCGCCGGCTTGCAGGGATCGCTGGCGTGTTTCGTCGTCGCCGTGAGCAGTCAGGATGACCGCGGGAATTCGGGAGCCCGTGCCCGACAGGTGTGTGAGGAGGTCAAAACCATTCATTCCGGGCATCCGGAGATCGAGCACCAAACAGCCGGTCTGGTCGTGATGATTGGACTCCAGGAAGGCTTCCGCAGATGCGAACGTCTCTACGCGGAGGCCGACCGAACCCAAGAGATTCCTCAGGGACCGACGCAGCGATTCGTCGTCGTCCACGATGGAAACTATCTGTGTGCCGTGTTCGCCCATGAGTTCTAGTCAGCCTCATCGGTGAGGATTGAAGTCACTTGAATCTAGATTAGCGGACCGGGTGGGAAGCGTCCACCCTACCTTGGTCGGGTTCCGCCACTAGGGTAGGGGGCAATCCCGAGGCGTCCGGCGCTCCGGACCAGCTCCGCCAGAGACCCGGCCCGCATCTTCAGCATCACCTGCCCGCGCTGTTCCTTGACCGTGGCCTCGGTAGTCCCGAACTCGGAGGAAATTTGCTTATTGAGGAGCCCGGCGACGACGCCGGCCATCACGTCCCGTTCGCGCGGGGTCAGGGTGTCGTACCGACGGCGGAGCTCGGCGAGCTCTTGCCGCTCCGTTCGGGCGGCGCGATCGCGATCGATGGCGTGTTGAATAGCGTCAAGGAGGTCCTGTCCGCGAAACGGCTTCGTGAGAAACTCGACCGCCCCGGCTTTCATGGCCTGAACCGACATGGGGATGTCGCCGTGACCCGTGAGAAATATGATCGGCAGCGTTGTGTTTGAATTGGCGATCTCTCGCTGAAGGTCGAGGCCGCTCAGCCCCGGGAGGCGCACGTCGAGGACGAGACAACCCGGCGCATCCGCTCGGGGAGCACTGAGGAACGCCTGCGCGGTCGGAAACACTTCGACGACCATTCCCACGGAGGTGATGAGCCTGCGAAGGGCGTCGCGGACGGATCGGTCGTCGTCGACGACGAAGACGATGGGTATCTCGGCGCTCATCGCATCCCCGGCAAGGCAAGGTGGAACGTGGCGCCGTGGTCCGGGTTCGCCGTGGCCCAGAGCCGACCCCGGTGGCTGTCGATGATCGAGCGACTGATGGATAGCCCCATGCCCAACCCATCCGGCTTCGTCGTGTAGAACGCCTCGAAGAGGCGCGGCGCGTCAGCTTCGCCGAAGCCGACGCCGGCATCCTCGACGGCGACGACCGCCCAGGGGCCATCCTCGCGCTGTTCGAGGGTCGAGCGCACGACGAGCCGGCGGCGCTCCGGTGGGACCTCCCGGACGGCCTCGACGGCATTCAGGAGCAAGTTCAGGAGCACCTGCTGGAGCTGGATCCGATCCCCCATGACCTGCGGCAGGTCCGGTGCCAAAGACGTCTGCAGGAGGATGCCGTGTCGCCCGATCTCGGACCCGACGAGGGGCAGCACGTCGCGGATGACCCCGGTGAGGTCACAGGGCTCGTGGGCGAGCGGCGAGCGCGCTAGCAGGGTGCGAATCCGGGTGATGACCTCTCCCGCGCGGTGGCCGTCCTTCACGATAGCGGTGAGCGCCTCCTGGACGCTGTCAAGATCGGGTCTGTCAGCAGCCAGCCAGTGCAGGCAAGCGTTAGCGTCGGCGCCGATCGCCGCCAGCGGTTGGTTAATCTCATGGGCGATGGAAGCGGCGAGCTCGCCCAGCGTCGTCACCCGCGCGACGCGCGCAAGCTCTGCCTGCGCTTGGTGGAGCGCCTTCTCGACCTGTTCCGCGCGAACCGTCGCCGTGACATCGCTGCTGACACCGCGGTAGCCGAGGAAGCGACCGTCCGCGTCAAACACGGGCTTGCCACTCGTGGCAATGTATACCGCCGATCCGTCGGCGGCCGCGGTCCTGTAGACGAAGCCGCGAAACGCCTGGTGTGTTTCGAGCGTCGCGGCATGCAGGCGCCACTTCTCGGGCTCCTCCTTGACGTCGGTGGCGAAGGCCCACCGCGTGACGCCGATCTGGCTAGCGGGAGCAATGCCGAGCGTGGTGACCGCCTCCGAGACCCGGGTGAAAGAGTGGTCCGGGCCAGTCTCCCAGAGCCAATCCGAAGCCGTCTCGGCGTAATCGCGGAAGCGCTGTTCACTCTCCCGCAGCGCCTCCTCGGCCCGTTTGCGCTCGGCGATTTCTCTTCTCAGATCTTGGTTGACCAGGCTGAGTTGTCTGGTCCGCTCAACGACACGGCGCTCGAGCTCCTCGGTGAGCAGCTCTTTGGCTCGGTTTACCGCTTCCGCATCCGCCCGCGCGACCTGCTCGCGGTGGAGAGCATGGTGAAGGGCGGTCATGAGCGCCGCGTTGCGGAGGGCGACCTCGGCCTGGGTGATGATGCTCTGAAGGAGAAATCGCTCGAAAGGCGTGGGGAAACTCGAACGCCGAGACGCAGCAATGACCACGCCGGTGTGCCCGGCCAGCCCGAGCGCGATCCGGGTCGCGCGCAAGGGCTCGCCGGTGGCAGGGTCTTGGAGAACGAGTGCCTGGTTCGCGCCGGGCTCCGTCGTTCCCTGGGCCAAAAGACCTGCGATCTCGCGGCCGCGACTGCCGAGATCCGGTCTTCCTTGCACGCGAGCCGTCTCCAACGGGCCACTCCCGGTCGGGTCCGCCGCCCGGATGTAGGCCAGATCGAGCCGGAGCATGCTCGACAACACCTCGAGCACTGCATCCGGGATGTCAGCCGCGTCCCGGCCGCTCCACACCGCGGGCAACGCCAGAATCGCCGTGAGATCGCGGAGCTGGCTGCGGAGAGTCGCGGTATCCTCAGGGAGGGCCACCACAGGATTCGGTCGCTCGACCGAAAAGCTGCTCCTTTCAGGAGCCGTTTCCATTGCCGGTCCGTGCGCGCAGCTCACGCAAGAATTCATCGGGTGGAACGAAGAAGGGGTTCTCCTGCAAAACGCCGGCGATCACGGCCATGGGGTGAGTGCGGAGGATGTCCATAACGACGCCTGCGCCAAACTTGGCGAGGTCGTAGATTCAGAGAACGGGATCCGGGTACTTCGGGAGGATGTAGTTGAGGCGCGTCTCGTACTCCACCAGATCATCCACGCCAGGTCTATCCTCCAACGCCCATTCCATGTGCGCCACCAATCGAGTCAGGGGAAACCCGCGCCGCTTGCCTTCGGTGAGTACCTCCTCGATCAAGGCCAGCATGGCGGCCTGGTCGAAGTGACCGCCGCGCAGATAGGCTTCCTGCCAGGTGCGCAGCTCCAACTGACCGCTCTTCTCGACGACGGCGACGTCGACGCCCGCGGCCGCCAGCCGTTCGACGTGATCGCGGCGCAGTTTCGGATCCACGATGTGGAAAGCCTTCTCGCCATGCGAGAGACCTTCCTTGATGAAGGGCAGGAAGACACGGTACTCCTCGTCCCGGGTGTTGAAGAACGCGCACACGTGGCGGTAACGCCCGAGCCGCGCTCCCGCGAAGGTGATCGGCCGCTCGCTCTCTCCAGTGCTCATGTGTGCCTCCGTCATCGGTACGAGGTTCCTCGTTCATGCGCCTCGGAGATCGTCGCATCGCCGGCAGCGTGAAGTAAAGGGTGGCCCCGTGGCCTCCGGTTGACCCCCGTCATCCATCGATTACCTGAGGAACCGAGCTGCGCCTTCGGTGCGGCTAGTCCTTGACCGCTGCGGCTGCCGGCTCGTCAGAGGCCAGATCGGGAAGGCGCGCGGCGGGACGAGCCGTTGCGTAGAGACCTATCGCTTGCGACAACCGCATCAAGTGGAGAAGCCTCCCAAGTCGGAATGGTGTGATGCGGCGAAGCGGTTGTCAACAAGGCCGACTCCGGTAGGAACCGATCCCTACGAAAGTAGGGTCGTGCCCGATCCCGACCAACGTCGGGTAGACCCTTGCGCCCTGTGAAATTAGTCTAGCTGCAGATCAAGCCCGATCATCCCTGAGGTCTTGGGGCGGAGGGACATTGCTATGACGACGACACAGACAACGAGCGCAGGCTCCGCCGGGCCCATGCGGGCAGCTACAGTCGAGGCGGCCAGCGCAGGATGGGCCGTACCGGCCCGAGGGGACGTCGGCAGCCTCCCCGCGTGCAGACTCCGGCGGGTGACCGAGTACATCCAGCAGAACCTCGACAAAGATCTGACGCTCGCCGAGCTCGCGGCCGTCGTCTACATGAGTCCCTACCACTTCGCGCGGCTCTTCAAGTACAGCACGGGGGTGCCGCCCCACCGATTCGTGGTCCGACAACGGATCGCCCACGCCCGCGCGTGCCTGGCCACGCGGGAGCTGTCGATCGCGGAGATCTCGCTGAGGGTGGGATTCCGGACCCCGAGTCACTTCGCCACGGTGTTCCGGCGCGCCCTGGGCATCACCCCAGGGGCATACCGAACCGCGGCACTGCGAGACGACCGGCCCAGCCGGGAAGGAGGGTGAGATGAATTCCACTGCGACCGTGGCGGAACGGAACTATCAGAAGGCCGGTGTAGTCGAGCAGCGGCCACCCTTCCCGCGAAAGGCCATCGATCGGGACGCCGCTCTCGTGGACCAGCTGCGCCGAGCGGACGCGGGGGCGGCGGAGGCCCTGGTGGGCACCTACGGGGATCGCGTGTACCGCCTGGCCATGCGCATCACGGGCAATGCCTCGGACGCCGAGGAGGTCGTGCAGGACGCGCTGTGGACGGCGAGTCGCAAGATCGACACCTTCCGGGGGACGGCGGCCTTCGGGTCCTGGGTGTACCGGATCACCGCCAACGCGGCCTACCAGAAGCTGCGGGGGAGGCGGAGCCGGCGGCACGAGGTGTCATGGGAAGACCTCGCCCCGGCCTTCGATGAGCGGGGCCAGCACGTAGAGGTGGCGGTCGACTGGTCGAGGAGACTCAAGGACCCGGCGATCGAAGGGGAGCTCAAAGCGGTGCTCGGGGGCGCCATTGACGAGTTGCCCGCGGACTACCGCACGGCCTTTCTCCTGCACGATGTCGAAGGGCTCTCGAACCCCGAGATCGCCGAGACGCTGCAGGTCAAGCTGGGCACGGTCAAGTCGCGGGTGCACCGGGCGCGGCTCTTCCTCCGGAAGCTGTTGGCCGACTACATGGGCGGAACCTTCGACGTTGCTGAAGTGGCGGAGTCTTCCCTGAATGGCGCCGAGAGAAAAGCGGGGCGGGTGCACCACCGTCACTGTTCGCTTCTGGCGAGCGTCTGAAATCCAGATGGACATGCACATGACTGCCACACTGGGTCTGGCCGCGGCCGGCGGATTACGATTGCCGACGCGTATCAGCGATATGCAAACCGACCAGTCGGGCAACGAGGACAGCCAGGTAGAAATGACCGAGGACCGCCTCCACGATGACGGCCGCGCGTACGGAGCCGCTGATCGGCAGGACATCTCCATAGCCCACGGTGGTCAAGGTCATGAAGCTGAAATACGTCAGGAGGTTCAAGGGGACGTCTCTCGCGATGCCCTGCTCCTCCGCGGGCGGCCACCCCATGGGCAGATGGAATGCGCCCGGGGAAAAGGTGTACATCAGCCCGTAAAGGCTGCCCCACGTATACCCCATGAGGAGATAGACACAGAGGGCCGCGCTGAGTGTGTCCATGGTCACGGTTTCTTCGCCGAAGACTCGGAGCAGGACCGTGACTGCCGTGTAGAGCAGAAACAGCGTCAGCAGCACCAAGGCCACCCGGCTCAGCCCGACCGAGGGAATGACTTGCCGCAGCCACAGGGTCCCCAAGGTTGGCAGAGCGAGAAGCCCTGAAATCAGGGCCTGGCCGCGCTTGATTCCGAGGAGGGGGATACTGCTCAGCGTGACCAGCGTGAAGAGCAGCTCCCATAGGCCACGCCCGACGAGGCGCTCAGTGAGCAAAGGGCCGATGGAGACGAGGACCAGCAAAGACACCAGCAGGCAGACCGAACGCCCTTGCCCGAGGCCTTGAAGCCTCCCGTAGACGCTCCCTACACGCTTCATGGGCGCCGCCAGGATACTCGAGCCGTGCCCGGCGGGCCAGCGGGTAAGGCGATCGTTCCCTTCGCATTCTTGCGAGGAATGCGGCGTCGATGGCGTCAGCGCTCCTCCGGCGACCATCAGAAGGATGTGATGAGGAACCCGACGATTCTGAAGTCCTGGCTGTTCGTGTTCCCGCTGGCCGCTGCCCTGACCGGCTGCACGTCGCTCGACGCTAAGACCGGGGCAGGCAGGGCCGCTCCAGGTTCGCTCGAACTAAAGGTGGGCTATGGCTCCGAGCAACCGGTCGAGCTGCAGGTCCCGGTGCCCGACGTGAATGCGGACGTGACTCAGGCCATCAAGGAGATCGAGTCCCGGCGGAAGGCTGATCCTCTGACGCGAGACAGCCAAGAGCAGCCTGCCGGGCCTCCCAACCTCGATCACGACGTCACTCAGGGCATCCAGTCACTTGGAGTGGACAAGGCCCTCGGTCGCTGAGCCGTCCGCGGGTGAGGCGCGCGGGGGCTAAGACTGGCTCGACAGACCCAGGCCGTGGCTGATGTAGGGAGGAAAGGTGTATCGCCCCCTGATCGCCTTCGTCGTCCTTGCTGCGACCTACCTGGGCCTCGTGATTGGCCGCTTGCCAGTCTTCCGAGTTGATCGCATCGGCGTGGCGATCATCGCGGCGACGGCCATGGTGGTCTCCGGCGCGATTGCCTGGGATGCGGCCGTCGCCTCTGTCGATGCCCACACCCTGGTTCTCCTCTTTGGGATGATGATGCTTGCCGCGTACCTGCGACTCTCTGGCTTCTTCGGTCTGGTGGTTGAAAGGTCCATCGCCCTCGCTCGGACACCTATCAGCCTGCTCGCCGTCATCATCGTAGCCTCCGGGGTACTGTCAGCGCTATTCGTGAATGATGTCGTGTGTCTGGTTCTCGCCCCGCTGGTCCTTCAAGTGACGAAGCGACTCCGGCTCCCGCCCGTGCCCTATCTGCTTGCCCTTGCCACCGCCGCGAATGTCGGAAGTGTGGCGACGGTGACGGGGAACCCGCAGAACATGCTCGTCGCCAGTTTCTCTGGCATCGGATATCGCCAGTTCCTGCTTCGGGAGGGGCCCATTGCCGTCATCGGGCTCGCCTGTGTCTTCGCGGTCGTCTGGCTCACCTACCGGCGTGAGCTGCGGACGACCATGGCGCCTCATGCGATCGAATCCGTCACGGTGCACTATCCACTCATGACCAAGACTCTCGTGGTCGTGGCGGTGATGCTGGTGGCGTTCCTGATCGGGGTGCCCGTGGCCCTGGTGGCCATCAGTGGGGCTGCCTACAGTCTTCTTACGCGCCGAGTGAACCCCGAGAAGATCTACCGAGAGATCGACTGGGACTTGCTCGTTCTCTTCACGGGGCTGTTTGTGAGGGTTGGAGGGGTCGAATCCTCCGGTCTGGCTGGCGATCTACTGAAGACAGCTGCGATCGCGCCAATCCAGCGACCGGCCGTCCTTGTGACCGTTGCGGCTGTCCTCTCCAACATTGTCTCCAACGTCCCGGCCGTTCTCCTCCTCAAGCCGGTCGTTCTGAGCCTCGGAGAACCGACGCGGAGCTGGCTGCTTCTCGCGACCACCTCGACCTTGGCAGGCAACCTTACGATCCTCGGGTCCGTGGCGAACGTCATTGTAGTGGAGGTGGCCCGTCGCGAACGGATCGACATCGGCTTCGTCGCGTACGGTCGGGTAGGCATCCCCCTCACTATCCTCACTCTTCTCATCGGCTGGCTTTTGCTGGTCACCGTGCCTCTCTGAAGCGACTGAGCGTACGCGGTACACCGCGA
>Ga0066710_100002655_pt1 | contig 14611 bp, 10 predicted proteins | sample GraSoiAngelo_159_FD_79666 | JGI IMG/M metagenome (GOLD analysis project Ga0066710, IMG submission 79666) | Grasslands soil microbial communities from the Angelo Coastal Reserve, California, USA - 14_1009_16_40cm | ecosystem: Environmental > Terrestrial > Soil > Grasslands | place: USA...
CATCATACCGGCAAGACTTTCTCGCCGCGAGCGAGATGAATCATTCGCTCGACCCGTTCAATCGGAATCAATTGTGTGGCGCGCGGGCTATTCATGCGTGTTCAGTTTGGAATTCCACCTCGGAAGATCAAGGCGGTATTGATTCACGGCCTTTTCAAAAACCTACCGTTCCCCAGCCATTCCTCGAAGCGTTCGATCCATTTGCCGGCGGGTTGGGTGTTGTTCGCCCGCAACCCAAAGCCGTGGCCGGTCCCGCCGTAGATGTGCAGTTCGGCGGGCACTTTGAGTTGTTTGGACTTGCGATAGACGGTGGCCAGGCCTTCCGAGATGTCAGGCCGGTCGTTGTAGCCGCAGACCAGAAACACGGGCGGCGAGTTCGTGGCGGGATCAATCCGGCGCGAGCTGCCCGGGTAGATCAGCGCCTGAAAGTCTGGTCGGGAACTCTGGCGCGCGACGGCGTCGGTGGCGTCGGCAGCGCCGGAATCGAAGCGCATGGCGGAGAGGAAGGCCAATTCGCCGCCCGCGGAAAAGCCCATCACACCAATGCGGTTGGTCGTGATGCCCCATTCCGTCGCGCGGCTGCGCACGAGGCGGAGTGCGCGTTGCATGTCGGCGAGCGCATGGTCGTCCACAGTGTAGCTGGAATTGGTTTCGCGCGCGAGGCGGTATTTGAGCACAAACGCGGCGATGCCGTGTTCGCTGAGCCAGCAGGCGATATTGTGGCCTTCGTGATCGGACCAAAGCTCGCGATGTCCGCCGCCTGGTGCGACAATCACCGCACAACCCGTGGCTTTGTCCGCAACCGGCAGATAAGGCGTGATGGTGGGTTTGTGGATGTTCGAGAGGACGCGCTCGCCGTTGTCGGCGATGCGGACTTTCTCGTCGTCGGTCTTGCCTTCCGAGCCAGGCGCGCCGTTCGGCCAGAGCAGAATTTCCGTTGGCTCGGCGGCGTGGTTGGGGGCAGCAATCAACACCAACAAACCAAAAAGAAAGCGCACGGTTAGGAGCGAAAGGCTGATTTGTTTGAGCAAAAGCGGCACAGGTGTGACGTGATGGCTGCCGCTACTTCACGCATTCAAGGCAAATCACCGGCGGTCGGGAAAGCAGCTCCGTCCAGTAACCTTCCTCGCAAGCCGCTTGCCCTTGCGGTGAAACGCGCGGTTCATGCCAGCGGATGGAGCTGAATCCGGCGGAACGACAAGCCTCCTCGTGAGTGGCAACACTGAGATGGTAGTTCTCGATTACCCGCGAGATCACCAATCACGCCCAGCAGCGTGAAGGACTCCACATGCGCCCGCCACGGCTGGAGCTTGGCACGCTTGTATTGTTCGGCGATGAAATCGTAGTTTGTGCTCACGGCCGTTCGTCACATTCTTGCCGTTGGAATGCAAGCCACAAACCAAAACGGGTTCGTCCCGATCATTTCAATGCCGATTGTTGCTGACATTGTGCGCGTCGGTGGTAAAAAGAGTAGGGCTGCGTAATGGGGGCCAATTGAGAAAGCTGAAACCAGCGCAGCGCAAACCGTCAATGTTCGTTCCTACGAAGGAAATCCTATGAACCAAACAGGTAAATTTCAACGAAGCTGGTTGTTGTTAAAGAGTTCGCTCTCGATCATAGCCAGAAACAAACAGTTGTTGGTCTTCCCGATTGTCATTTTTTCACTGACCGTCGTCATCGTCCTGTTCTTTCTTGCGCCGGCGGTGTTCCGGCCCACGGGTTATTCCTACACTCAACCGGAACACTGGCAGGCGATCAGCCATTCGCTGTTCACGCAATCCAAGGATGCTGCCGTGCAGCGCGGTTCACAGTTCGGCTTCACCCCCGCCGCGCTCGCCTACCTGGCGCTTCTCTATTTTGTTGCGATGTTTTTCGCCACTTTTTTCAACGTCGCGTTTTACAATGAAATCCTGGCGGCGTTATCCGGCCAAACGGTGTCCATCGAGCGCGGCCTGAAATTCGCCTGCACGAGGTGGAAGGCGGTCCTGATGTGGACGTTGTTCGCCGGGCTGGTGGGTTTGATCATTAAAACAATCGAGCAACGGCTGGAGATCGTTGGACGACTCCTTGCGCGGTTCATCGGCCTGGCATGGAGCATCGCTTCGGTGTTTGTGATCCCCATCATCGTCCGCGAGGAGCAAGGCGCCAACCCGCTCAACCTGCTCAAGAAGTCTGCCGGCATTTTGAAACGCACGTGGGGCGAAGCATTGATTGGTTATGCAGGCCTGGCCTTTGCCAACACGCTGATCCTGATCGGCTCGATGGTCCTCCTGATGGGAGCGCTGTTCGCTTCCATCGCGCTGAACAATTTCTGGCTCATCGCCCTAACGGGTGTGCTCTGGCTCTTCACCCTGTTTGCCTGGTCCTATCTGACGAGTGTGGCCAGCCAGGTCTATAAAGGCGCGCTCTACCTTTACGCGGCCGAGGGCGTCATTGCCGAGCCGTACAGCCAGGAGCTGCTCGACATGGCTTGGAAGTTCAAAAAGAGTTGAAGCTCCAGCCCCACCAATCAGACCTATGAAAGCCGTCAGTGCCGACAACCTGGTCGCCGAGCTCCGCCGATTATTGATGCCTTGGGGTGTTGCACTATTGCTGCCCATGCCCATGCTGCTCGGCGTCGGCGATGCAGGGGCGGTTGACATGGCCATCGTCTATCTCGCCCTGGGAGCGGCATGGCTGGCGGCAGAGGCGTTCCGGGAGGACGGAAAGGCTTTGACTTTTTCCCGATGGAAGACCCGGATGATCGCCCTCTCCATCTGCGTTGCCCTTGATGCTTTCAGCTTTACGATCCTGGGCATTTCGGCTGGCGTGAAGTCGAACATCCCCCTGCCGGTTCTGGCGGTTTTGGGTGTGACCCCGGCTCTCGGGTTGGTTCCATGGCTCACGCTGCGTCTGCACCAGCCGTATGGCGCCATCGTCCTCGGGGCGTTGATTGTTGGCGTGATCAAAATTGCCGCGTGCGGCGTGGCCAGAATCGTTTATGGCCCGGATTTTATCGCCCTCGGATACGTGGCAGGAGATTGGGAGACGGCCAAGCTCATGATTTCGATCATGTGGGCCGGTACTGTAGCGGTTTCGATACTTAGCTTTGTCGCCTGTTCCAGGCGCGTTGCCGGCGGCCAGTTGGTGGACCAAAGTTTCCGGCCGTCGAAGGCGTAACAGAACACGCCCACGTTGCCGAAACAGGCGCGGGTGTTTCGGATGCGAAGGTGTGCTTGACGTGCAATGGAGACTCAGTGGTGTGCCTCGGCAGGCTTCCTGCCGCCACAGCTCGCGACCGGACTTGAGGTCGAGGCACAAGACCAGGCAGCGGTGCGTGGCTTTCGATACTAAAAGGGCCGTGGCAATTTTCAACGTATGGTCGCGATGCGTTGACTTGTTGGACGTGCGCATCCCGGATTTTTTGGAGGCCCCTCTCAGAGACAGATGGGAGCGCGGAATTTATTCCGCAGCAACGGTCCGTTGTCAACGATCTGGCGGAATGAATTCCTGTATCTACTTAGCGGTGCTTGGAGGTGACGCCTACTTAGGTGCTGCCGGCATCTTGCCGGCAGATCGTGCTGTCACCAATCGTCTCATTATGCCGGCAAGATGCCGGCCGCACCCCAGAATCATTTTTCCTCGTCCGCAGTCCTCTGAACGGTTATCCTCCAAACCGTGGTGAAAGTACAAATTGTTATCAGACCACCAACCGTCCTAAACCCGAAGAATTCTCAGCCTATGAAAACGAATGCTTCAGAACCAAGGAAAACGAGCATGAACCAACGGGCGCACCTTGATCCTGCCACTGGAGCGCTGGCCTCCGGCCCGGCGCCTTTGCACGAGCCCGAACGGGAAATGCCGGGCCGGAGACCGGCGCTCCACCACACGAGTTCCCCGTTGGTGGCAGTGTCAAGATGCGCCCCGAACCAACCCCAGCCGCCCGGCCTTTCCCGGCGCAAGTTCATCCAGGCCGGGGGAGCCGCAGCCGCGGCATTTACGATCGTGCCGCGGCACGTGCTGGGTGGGCAGGGATTTGTCGCTCCCAGCGAGAAGATTACCGTGGCTTACATCGGCTGCGGCACGCAGGGATTAAGGGAGATGCTGAGCATGCTCACGATGCCGGAGGTGCAGGTTGTCGCCGTCTGCGATCCGGTCAAAGACGGCCACGATTATGTGGACTGGTCGAGAGATGGCCTGCGAGCCTCCATCGGCAGCGCGCTGGGCAAGCCTGATTGGAGACGGGGCGCGCCAGGCATTCCCGGAGGACGGGACGTGGCAAAAGAGATTATCGAGACCTCCTACGCAAACCAAAGGGCTGCGGAAAAGTTCAAGGGATGTGCTTCCTACGCCGATTTTCGGGATCTTTTGGAGAATGAAAAGGACGTGAACGCGGTCAAAATCATGACGCCCGATCATCTGCATGCGACCATTGCCATCGCGGCCATGAAAAAAGGCAAGCACGTTTTGTTGCACAAGCCGATAGCCAATCGACTTCAGGAGGCTCGATGGGTCATTGAGACTGCGCGCAAGACGAAGGTCGCCACGCACTTTCTGCCGGCCAACGACGGAGCCCAGATCCGTGCTATCAAGGCCTGGATCGACGACGGCGCCATTGGCACGCTGCGGGAAGTGCATAACTGGTCGAACCGGCCGATGTGGCCTCAGTATCCGACGATTCCGACGGACACGCCTCCCATCCCGGAAGGCTTTGATTGGTCCTTATGGCTGGGGCCGTCGCTCGATCGACCTTATCATCCGAACTACACCCATGCCGTGTTTCGCGGCTGGTATGAGTTCGGAGGCGGGTCGCTGGCCGATATGGGCCATTACAGCCTCTGGCCGGTGTTCACACAGTTCAATCTGGACGCCCCGATCTCCGTGGAATCAAGGCCCAGCCACGCCGCCATACTCAGAGGCAACGTAGCCGTGACACTAAAAAACGACTACTCCTTCCCGGCCGCCTGCACGATCCGGTTCAAGTTCGCGGCCAAGGGAGACAAGCCGCCGCTGGACATATTCTGGTATGACGGCTCAATTAAGCCACCGACGCCTGAGGAGTTGGAAGCAGACAACAAAGAACTGGAGCCCGAAGGGATGATGTTCGTCGGCGACCGCGGAAAGATTCTCGCGGGGTTCCGCGGCGAGAACCCGCAGATCATTCCCGAGAAGAAGATGCGCGAATTCCGGGAGGCGAAGAACTTGCCTGAAGCGGCTCCGCGACAACGCGGCCAGGGTCAGGGCCGGGGTGACGCCGCATGGGTTGCGGCGTTCAAGGGCGGCAAGCCCACGTACGGGGATTTCCTGCTGGGCGGACCCATTTCGGATGCGTTCAACCTGGGCGCGGTTTCATTGCGCCTGGGTGGCAGGAGGCTGCTCTTTGACGCTGCCAGTATGAAAGTCACGAACCTGCCCGAAGCGAACACGCATCTCGGCCGCGAATATCGAACAGGCTGGGAGCTGACTGGCGTCTAACAACCCGTGCAAAAACTACTCGGTCGGTCAGCGTATCCAACCGCTTTGGAAGCTACGAGAGACTGGCTTGGCTGTTCCCTCTCCCGTCGGACGGGAGAGGGTCAGGGTGAGGGTCGTTTTGTTTGAGAAGCGAAATCACATGACCTCAGATAAGCGGCTCGTCTCCGAGCGGTTCCCCCGCTCCTCGCAGTACCACCCTGAATGGGTCCTGGCCAGCGTCAGCGGAGGGGCGAATTCACTCTGGATGACCGAGTGGCTCGCCGCGGCGATGGACTTGCGGCCCGGCATGCGGGTGCTGGACCTCGGCTGCGGACGGGCGTCGTCGTCGATCTTTCTGCGCCGCGAATTTGGCGTGCAGGTGTGGGCAACCGACCTGTGGTTTAGCGCCTCGGAGAACATCCAGCGAATCCGCGATGCCGGCGTCGAGGACGGTGTTTTTCCGATCCATGCGGATGCCCGTTCGCTTCCGTTCGCCGCGGAGTTCTTCGACGCCATCGTGTGCATTGCTTCCATTAGTTACTACGGGACGGACGACCTGTACCTGAGCTACCTTGCCCGGTTTGTGAAACCGGACGGCCCTGTGGGAATTGCGGGTGAAGGGTTGGTGCGGGAAATCGAAGGGCCCGTTCCCGAGCATCTTCGCGAGTGGTGGACGCAGGATGTCTGGTGCCTCCATTCGGCGATCTGGTGGCGCCGGCACTGGGAACGGACAGGCATCATGGAGATTGAACTGGCCGACATCATGCCCGATGGCTGGCAACTGTGGCTGGACTGGCACAGGTTGGTAGCGCCTGACAATGCAGTGGAAATCAAGGCGCTCGAGGCTGATCGTGGCAGCTATCTCGGCTACGTTCGCGTCGTGGGGCGACGCCAGGGCCAGGTGAAGCTGGCAGATGACATCGTGTCCTTGCCCGCGCAGTACACGAAAAAGCCTTTGCTCCGGAGCGAGTAGTAGAGTGATTCAGGGTGTGTTCGAGAATGGTAGCCGCCGACGTAAGAAGGCGGATTTTGGCGCGAAAAACACTTCCGCATCGTTACCTCGGCGGCTGCGGCTCTTGCGACGATTCTTGAACTCACGCTGAGCAGTGATTCTGAGAGCGTGTTAGACAATTAGGGCTATGCACTTGACTCCACCAAACCCTGCCTTTGGTGGCGGGACCCGGCCTCCGAACACCATTACTTGCGGGAAATGGAGTCAAGTGCATAGGCCCATTGAAAATTGACTTTTGGGTAGGACAGGACACGGACCTGTTTAGCGTGGGGAGCGCAGCCGCCTCGGCTGCATCGGTCGGCGCCCCGCCGACCGAACCGTGTGTTCGGCGAGGGCGCCGAACACTGCACGCGAGGCGCGTGCGCTCACCCACGCTAACCAGATACCTGGCCCGTGCCACCCGGCGCCCCGCCGGGTGGAAGCGCAGCACGCAACAAACACGGCCTCCTCTCGCTGGGCTCGTCGTTCTGTTCCGGTCGGCGAGGTATCTGTTTAGCGGTGGCTTGAAGGTGACGACTAAGGTGCTGCCGGCATCTTGCCGGCAGATCGTTCTGTCCCGCATCGCGTCATCATACCGGCAAGATGCCGGCAGCACGTTAAACAGATGCTCGGCGAGTCGCCGACCGGAACGGGCGGGTCGCCCGTGCCACCTATTTTGAAACAGGCTCTGAGGGAGTAACGGGGGACATCCAGGTTATTCGAGCCGAACCAGGCGCTGAACAATGCCTGTCGCCCGCCGGAAGGAGAGCTGGCCCTTGTAGAGCGATTCCGCGGCGGAGAGTGTCTGCGTCGGTCACCGCACCTATCCGCTGGCCTTCGCCAGTGCCCCGCTGTGCGCTTGAATCTTCCGAACCGCTTCGATGATGTCATCCATGTCCCGGCGGTCGGCCAGGAGCAGGTTCTGGGGCATCGCGACCGTCGTCGCGCAGACCTGCTGATTGCCTTTCAGGTCGTGGAAACTCTCGCTATAGGCTTTCAGCCGCTCGGCGCTGAAGAGACGCTTGAATCCGCGCGAGTTGATCGCCTCGTCGAGCAGGCCGTCTAAATACTGTTCGTGATAGCCGCCCGAGCAGGGAACGCCCTCGGCGTTGAGCGCTTTGAGGAACTCGTCGCGGGCCAGCCCGCTGAAATGCTCCGCGTCGTATCGGAATGGATAGAGATGCCAGACCGCCCGGCTGTTTTCCGGCAATCGCGCCGGTTGGATGCCGGGAATCTGCTTCAGGTGGTCGCTCAGATAATCCGCGTTCTCGCGTCGGCGCGCGGTTTCCTGCACCAGCTTGTCGAACTGTTGCATGAGAATCACGGCTTGGAACTGCTGCATTCGGTAGTTGCTGCCGCGGGTGAAGAACTGCTTCGCGCCCTTGAAGCTCCCGGTGGCGCGTCCGACATTGTGGAAGGCGTGGCACCGGTCCAGCAGTTCATCGCTGTTGCCGGTGACGGCGCCGCCTTCCCCGGAGGGGATATGCTTGGAGTTCTGGAAGCTGAAACAGGCCAGGTCGCCGAGTGTGCCACACTTGCGGCCTTTGTATTCAGCCAGCCAGGCCTGGCAGGCATCCTCGATAACCGCGAGCTTGTGTTTGCGTGCAATCGCGTTGATGGGGTCCATGTCGCAAGGCATGCCGTAGATATGCACCGGCAGAATGGCGCGGGTTCGCTCGGTGATCCGGCTTTCGATCGAAGCCGGGTCCATGGTGAGCGTGGCCGGGTCGGTGTCGGCGAATACCGGAAGGGCTTTGTTGATCAGGATCGCGTTATAGGTGGCGATGAATGTGTAAGGTGAGACGATGACTTCGTCGCCGGCGTCCACGTCCATGACGTGCAGGCTGACCAGCAGAGCGGTCGTACCGCTCGCGGTGGCCAGGCAGCGTTTGGCGTCGAGCAGTTTCGCGTAGCCCGTCTCGAACTCCGCCACATGCCCGCCATCGCCGCGGTACCATTTGCCGCTGCGCAAGACTTGGAGGACCGCTGGCTCCCATGACTCCAGCCATTTCGGCCACTCAGCCCAGCCGCCCTGATGCACGGGCGCGCCTCCGAGCAGCGCCGGTTTGGCGGCATCGGCGCCGAACGCCAGGGGCGCCCGGCGCGAGCTTAGCCAGGTGAGGGCGGCCGAACCGGCCGCCGCGTGCCGAATAAATCCACGTCGTGTGAACAAGTTTTTCATACGTTTGTTTCCTTCATTTGAACTGCTTTTTCAGTGGCCGGCCTTTGTAGAAGCATTTGATCTCGGCCTTGGGGCGAAACGATATGCCTCGCATTTCCAGTTCGATTTCAAGGCATTCCTGGTAAATCTCTTCCGCGAGTCCGTAACCGCGGTCGTTATAGACCTCGAACGCCACGCGCATAAACCGATACCCTTCGTCATTGTAAATCTCTGCTTTCAAAGTTTTTGTTCCATTAGCGTTTATTAGCACAGATTAGCGGTTTGGAAAAGAGGTTACAAACCGAATGAACCGCTAATCTTCGCTAATAGCCGACCGAGCGTTCAGCGGTTGCACTATGACAAAGAATGTCCGGAATTTCACGGGCCGAGTGTTGTGAACAGCGCAAACGCAAGCAACCCTTTCATTCCTCTTTCTTCCAGGGAGCCCGCCTGTAAGCTCTGCGGCAACCGCATTCCATGAGCGAAGTGACACCTCAACTGCGCCGCGACCAACCCAGGCTGATCCCTGCGCTCGGGATTTTCAGCGCCACCATGCTCGTCGCTGGCGGTGTCATCGGCTCCGGAATTTTCCGCAAGCCGGGTGTGATGGCGGCGCAGGTTGGATCCCCCGAACTGCTGCTGGGTGTTTGGCTGCTGGCCGGGATCGTCTCGCTGCTCGGCACGTTGAGCAACGCGGAGCTGGCCTCAATGATGCCGCGCACGGGCGGGCAGTACGTTTTTCTCCAGCGCGCTTACGGACCTTTCGTCGCGTTTCTGTACGGCTGGGCTTTGTTCGCAGTCATTCAGTCGGGATCCATCGCCGCGCTCTCCTACGTCTTCGCCGAATACACGACGCGACTGACGCCGCTGCCGGAGGCATCGGCGCCGCTGGCTGCGGTCGCTTTTCACCTGCCATTGATTGGCGACGTTGCGCCGTTCAAGGAACTCGGCGTGAAGGGGCTGGCCACGGCGGTGATTCTGGTGTTGACGATTGTCAACTATCTCGGCGTGCGCTTCGGCGGCGTGGTGCAGAATGTTTTTTCCATCGCCAAGATGAGCGCGATGGTCGGGCTGGCAGTCGCGGTCGCGGTGACGCCGGGGGTTGGGCACGCCGCGAACCTGACTGCGGACAGCAACGTGATTCGTCCGACCGGTCTCGCGTGGTGGGCAGCAGTCGCGGCTGCGTTACAAGGCGCGTTTTGGGCTTACGACGGCTGGCACAAAATCACCTACATCGGCGGCGAATTGAAATCGCCTCAAGGCGATTTGCCACGCAGCCTCATCCTGGGAATTCTGCTGGTCACGGGACTCTATTTGCTCATGAGCACCGTGTATTCGTTGGTGCTGCCGATCGACGAGATGGCGCGCTCAAAACTGGTCGCCGCGGATGTTGCCGAGCGCTGCTTCGCGGGGGGCGGTCGCTGGATCGCCGTGGCCGTGATGCTCTCCACCTTCGGCGCGGCCAATGCCGTCATTCTCACCAGCGCGCGAGTTTACTTCTCGATGGGTGGAGACGGAATGTTCCCCGCGTTCCTCGGGCGGGCGCATCGGCGTTTCCACACGCCCGCTGCGTCGCTCGTGCTACAGGCGTGCTGGAGCATCCTGCTGTTGTTCAGCGGAACTTTTGACACGTTGACGGACACGTTGATTTTCGTGAGCTGGTTTTTCTATGTCGCCAACGCCTGGGCGGTCATCGTGCTGCGGCGTCGCGAGCCGGCGGCGGCGCGGCCCTTCAAAGTGTCCTGCTATCCACTCGTGCCGGTGGTGTTCGTGTGTTTCGGCCTTGTGTATCTCGTTCTGACGTTGTGCAACGACGTGGCCGCGTATCGCACCGCCGTCGCCGCCGGCCAACCGGCATTGTTGAACTGCGCGCTCGGTCTCGCGCTGGTTTTGAGCGGAACGCCCATCTATTTCTACTACCGATGGAGAAAGCCTCAAATGTGAGCGTATGGCTCTCGAAATAATCGCTTGCCGAACGCGTTCTTCCTGCACAGGCTGCGACACTCCAATGAAACGCCGGCTCCAACCGTTGTTGTTCGGTTTCATCGCTCTATTCCTCCCCGCGTTTCTCCACGCTGCGGTGGCGGAATATGATCTCATCATTCGCAACGGAAAGATTGTGGACGGTTCGGGCAATCCGTGGTTCTACGGCGATGTCGCGATCAAGCGAGATCGCATCGCCAGTGTCGGGCGGGTCGCGGGCGAAGCCACCCGGGTGATTGATGCCGCGGGTCTCGTGGTCGCGCCGGGTTTCATCGACATGCACTCGCACTCGGATTGGGTGCTGCTCGAGGACGGAAACGCGCAGAGCAAAATCCGTCAGGGCGTCACGACCGAAGTCATCGGCGAATCAACTTCCGCCGGACCATTCAAAGGAAAACTCTCGCCGCGCAAAGTTTCGGTGAAAGGCGAGATGCTCGAAATTCGCCGCTTGAGCGATTACTTCGCCGCAGTCGAACGCGCGGGGATTTCGGTGAACGTCGCATCCTATGTTGGCGAAGGACAGGTTTGGGAAAGCGTCATGGGAACTTCATTCGATCGGCCCGGCCCCGGCGAGATGCAAGAGATGAAGCAGCTCGTAGCCGAGGCGATGCGCGACGGCGCGTTCGGTTTGTCCACGGCGTTGATGATGCCGCCCAGTTCGCTCGCGACCACCGAGGATTTGATCGAGTTGTGCCAGGTCGTGCGCGAACATGGCGGCATTTATTCCACTCACATGCGCGACGAAGGGCTGGGCGTGTTCGACTCCGTGCGCGAAGCGATTCAGATCGGCGAACGCGCCGGCGTGCCGGTGGACATCCTGCATCTGAAGATTGCGGATGAAAAATTCTGGGGGCGTATGAAGGAGGTCGTCGCCTTGATCGAGGATGCACGGCGGCGCGGCGTGAACGTGCAGGCAAATGTCTATCCCTACACGCGAGGCAATAACGATCTTGTCAGCATCATCCCGCCCTGGGCGCATGAAGGCGGGCGATCGAAGCTGCTTGCGCGCCTCGGAGATGCGCGGCAGCGCGAGCGGTTGAAGCGCGACATACGCGACGGCCTGCCCGGCTGGTACAATCACTACACGGCGGTCGGCGGCGACTGGCGGCGAATGCTCATCAGCGCGAACAATCCTTACAAGGGACTCACGATGGACCGCGTGATCGCGATGAAGAGCGAAGGCAAAACACCGCCGCCCGATCCGCTCGACATCCTGCTCGATTTAGTGATCGAACAGAACGGATCGGTGAGCACTGTCTATGCGCATCACACGGAGGAAGACATGAACCTCGCCCTGAGCCAGCCGTGGTGCTCGATTGGTTCGGATGGTTCGGCGCTGGCGACTGAAGGGGTGTTGCGTCGCGGCAACCCGCACCCGCGCAGCTTCGGCACGTTTGCGCGTGTGCTGGGCGTCTATGCGCGCGAACGCGGCTTGCTCCGTCTTGAAGACGCGGTGCGCAAGATGACTTCGCTGAACGCGGCAAAGATCGGCCTGCCCGATCGCGGCCTGTTGCGGGCGGAAACGTTCGCGGACATCACCATCCTCGATGAGAAGCGCGTCATCGACCACGCGACGTACGATGAGCCGTTCCAATACAGCGAAGGAATCGAGTATGTCATCGTCAACGGCCAGATCGTCATCGACAAGGGAAGGCACACCAGCGCGCGACCGGGCCGCGCTTTGCGGCATGCGTCTTTGGCGGTGGCAGCGCAAGGCACAGCGGCAGGCGAAGGCCCGCCCGTGAGCCGGGGCGAGAAGCTAAAGCAGTTGAACACCACGCACGCCGGGGAAGGCCCTGCCTGGCACGCACCGTCAGGAAGCCTGTACATTCTGTCTTACGACGGCGGATTGCTCGACTTCGTGCCGGTGCCGAAGGATGAGGTGACGAATTGCGCGTTCGACGGGCCGGATTTGAAAACGCTTTTCATCACCGCGGGGTCAACTTTGTGGAGCCTTCGAGTAAACACCCCCGGGCAAAACTGAACCTTCCATGAACCGACCAAGCCCCGGCCGCTCTCACCAGTCCGCTGGCCGGCCTTTTGATTGAACAGACTGCAATTCTTAAATCCGAATGACGAATGACGAAATCCGAAGGAATGACGAAATCCGAATGACGAAACCGGCGACCGCACAACTGAGAGTTTTTCGACATTCGGGCTTCGGATTTCTTTCGTCATTCGTCATTCGTCATTCAACGACTTGCGTCCCGCCTGTCATGCGCGGGTGGCCCATCTTCAATCTCCCATCTTCGATCTGCGGTCTCCCATTTTCGATTTGGAGATTGTCGCCCGCGCGTGAAGTCGAGGGGTCAACTCGATACCAGTATCCGAAGCATTTCGGGGTGGATGATCGATTTTATGCGAGGTTCTTTGCCTGCGTTTGGGTTGCGGCGAGCCATGAAGATATTTTGCCGATACCAACACTCAATCAGCGGGTCATCCCAAATTGTCCAACGAGGTGAATCATCGCAAGTGTATCCCTCGGAGTTGAACAGGGCCTGCCAGTACTTCGGCCATTGGCAGTTTACATGATGTTGTCCGGACTGCCCCGGACAGGCAGCGGAAAACAGGATAACATCCGAGTGCCTGGTAAGCGTATGGATAAGGATTCCACCAGAGTCCGGGTCCAAGTGCTCGGCAACCTCCAGGCAAATGGTAACCGCGAAGCGGCGGCCCAGGTCAACTGGCGCGCCCAAATCCCGGCAATGAAATTTATCAGATGGAAATAGAAGTCGGTCTCGAGGTATCTCGACGCCATCAATACCAATGACGTCCGAAATTCCGCTGTCGATGGCGGCGCGGAGCCAAGTACCGGTGCCGCAACCCACGTCCACGAGGCTTTCAGGCAATCCAACGGGGAATAGTTTGGGCAACGCAGCTCGCGGACCGTCAAGGGTGTGCCGATTTGCCGAATGATCGTAATCAATGGTCATTGAGAAGAACGATTCTGGCTCGAAACCGTCTAATGACAACCAACAAAGAGCGCCATCTACATCGCCGATAATCGGAGCACATAGGAATTACGCATTTACCCGGAAATGATTTTCGGGCAAATTCACAGTGCCATGACTCGCTGGGCGTCAATCCTGATTGCCGGATCATTGTGGGTCGCCGGGGGAAACCCGCGCGCGACGGAGGTTGGACTGATTAAAATCAATGGCGCGATTGGCCCCGCCACCGCCAGTTACATTGCCCGAGCGATTGATGTCGCCGCCGCGCGTCATGACGCCTGCCTCATCATCCAACTCGACACGCCCGGCGGCTTGCTTGATTCGACCAAGGACATCGTCCAGAAATTTTACGCTTCGCCCGTGCCGACGGTCGTTTACGTGTCACCTTCCGGCGCGAGCGCGGGCAGCGCCGGGGTGTTTATCACGATGGCGGCGGACGTGGCGGCGATGGCGCCGAACACCAGCATTGGTGCCGCGCATCCGGTTTCCATCGGCATGGGCGGCGACGCGGAAAAAGCCGATGACGTGATGAAGAAAAAAATGGAGAACTACGCTTCCGCCTTCATCGAATCCATTGCCGACCGCCGTCATCGCAACGTGGAGTGGGCCAGGTCCGCCGTGATCGACAGCAAGGCGGCCACTGCCGAAAAAGCACTCGACCTCAATGTCATTGATCTCATCGCTACCGACCTGCCCGACCTGCTCAATCAACTCGATGGCCGCACCGTCGGCGACAAGACGCTGAACACCGCGAACGCTGAAGTTTTTGAAATCCGCATGACCGCTCGAGAACGATTCTTTCAAGTGGTATTGCGACCGGAAATGATGTTTGTGCTAATGCTCATGGTCATTTACGGAATCATCGGCGAACTAAGCAATCCGGGCGCGATTCTGCCAGGCGTCGTGGGCGCGATTGCGTTGATCCTCGTGCTTTACATGTCGGCGATTCTGCCCTTTAACACGGCGGGGTTGGCTTTGATCGGCCTCGCGGTGGCGCTGTTCATCGCGGACGTGTTCGCCCCGACGCATGGCATTCTGACGGGGGGCGGCATCATTTCGTTTTTCCTCGGCGCGCTGATGCTGTTCGACGGC
>Ga0066710_100002656_pt1 | contig 14610 bp, 7 predicted proteins | sample GraSoiAngelo_159_FD_79666 | JGI IMG/M metagenome (GOLD analysis project Ga0066710, IMG submission 79666) | Grasslands soil microbial communities from the Angelo Coastal Reserve, California, USA - 14_1009_16_40cm | ecosystem: Environmental > Terrestrial > Soil > Grasslands | place: USA...
GATCGGAGTTCGTTGTCCATCGAAGTAAATATGAGCTGCGTTAAAGCTGACGGAAAGTCTGCACTAGAAGCTGGAGAGCGTTGGGCTTGGGTTCGCCGCACCTCCTTGGAAGATCAGCATTCCAAGCGTCGATCGAGGAACGGCCCCAGAGACTCTCTCCTGTTGCGACACCGGATCACGGCGCTTGCCCTGCGGACCGCATTGCAGCTCACAGGGTCCTACTCGAACGGGATCCGAAACGCACTCAGCCCTATGGTCCGCCGTCTGCAATTCGAATTCGCAGACCTTCCGACGGCCTTTGAAGGGTTTCGGATTCTACACCTTGCTGATCTGCACATCGACGGACTTGACGGGCTGGCCGAGAACATCGCCAAGCTCGTAGCAGGGCTGGAGGTGGACCTCTGCGTCATGACTGGCGACTATCGCTTCCGCGTCGAGGGCCCCTGCGATGCGGTTTATCCGCGCATCCGGACGATTCTCGCGGGTGTCCGGGCGCGTTGCGGAGTGGTCGGCATACTGGGTAACCACGACACGCTCGAGATGGCAGTGGAACTAGAGAGATGCGGCGTGCGAATGCTGATTAATGAACCCATGGAGATCGCGAGCGGTGCCTCGAGTATCTGGGTAGCAGGAGTGGACGATCCGCATTACTATGGCTGCGATGATCTAGCCGCGGCGCTTGAGGGCGTGCCTCGCGAGGAATTCAAGATTCTACTCGCCCACTCTCCTGAGCTCTTCTCGGAAGCGGCCGCAGCCGAAATCAATCTCTACCTTTGCGGGCACACCCACGGGGGCCAGATCCGGTTGCCGTGGATCGGAGCACCGCTACTCAATGCGGCTTGCCCGAGGGCTTATACTCATGGCCTATGGCAGCACGACCGGATGCAGGGTTATACTAGCGCGGGCCTCGGGTGTTCGATGTTGCCGGTCCGCTTTAATTGCGCCCCAGAGATCGCCGTGATTGAGATGATGACTAAGCTGCCTCAAGTCATGACCACGGCGGAAATCGGACTCGCGATTACTCAAGAGTGCGATGAAGTAAGCTCCTCGTCTTCCTGACCCGCCAGGCCTCCTCTTCCCACCGCCATCCTTCGTTCATTCTGCCGCCGCGGTCCGTATTTCCGACGTTGCCGGCGCCCTCTCGAGCTGAAGGTTCAAGTGCCCGGCTATAACGCGCACGGTGGTGCCCGATTTCCCACCCGACGCCCGATCCATCACCAGAAGCCCCCACGGACGACCGAATTCCTCTTTCGTATTCTGAGTGACGGACGCCATATCGCTCGCCAGCTCCGCACGAAGAGTTTTGAAGGCCGTATCTTCGGGATTCGTATTCGGGTTCTGGGTAAAGAAGTTTCGGATTTCGGCTAACTTCTCCCCCAAACGTCGCATTGATTGCGACCACCAGCGGATCAGCGTGTAGTCCGCGGCGAGGACCGCGATTTTTTCCGGGGACAGGCCAGGCAGCACCGTGCTGAGAGCAGCTTGGACTGTCTCCCTCATTCGATTCCAAACCGAATCATCCTGAAGTGGAGGCAGGCGGAACGCATCAGCTTCCTGGGTATGGATCAGGCATTTCAACGCTTCCCGGCCCAGCTTATCGTAATCGTCCTCGCTGCGAGGCTGTCCCGCCTGATCCAGGAACAAGGCAGTGGCAAGCGTATCGCCGTAATTGGTCTCGGCATAAAAGGTGGATCGTCCGAAGTCGCCCTCGCTGCTCAGTATTTGTTGCTTCTGTTGCCCCGAAAGCATTCCCAGGGCCTGCGGCACATCGAGGAAGTCCCGCATCATTTTCCAGGTTGTTTTCGCCTGCAACTCGAAAAAGCAGCAGGTAGAGTTAAGCTGAGGCGCCCGAGCCACGAATCGGGTTCCTCGGTAGGCGGCGGTAATTAGGAAACTCTCGGCGAGCACTCTGCGCAGTTTGTCGCGGTCGGCGCCGAAATTAACGACCGAGCTCTGAATGCGCTCGGCGTTGGCCGAATCTGTGATCACCAGGTCTCCACTCTCCGGCTCATAAAGGATCCTGCCTTGAAGTGTCAGCTGACTGACAGAAATATAGTTGTAAATACCCAGCAGATTGAGTTTCAGTCTGTGTCTGCCTTCGCGAACCGAAGTGAGCACACTTCGCACGGGACGGACGCCCGGCAGGGGTGAATGCTCGCTTTCAACAAGGGCGCTCAAATCAGCCCGTAGCGCGTTTAGGAGAGCTTGCTGCCCGGCGGCGTTCAAGCGGTCCAGGTCGATTTCATAGAGGAACGCCGCTTCCTTCTGAGACGCGAGGCCCAGCTCGGTCGAGACCGCCAACTCTAGTTTCTTCTCGATGCCGGCCTTGATCGCGGCGGCAATTCCAGTGATCTGATCTTCGTTCAGTCCGGCTCTATCGAGTTCCGCAATGTCCGCCTGGGCATTGCTGCTGACTGCCCCGAGGAGAGCCGAGATCAGCTCAAAGCTCCCCAGGCCTGCCCCAACGCCTGCATTCGCCGATACTCCGACGCGCAAATCGGACCCGTGTTCCCGGTAGTACGCGAGCCGAAGCGTGCCCTGGCCGATCTTCTGGACCCGAATTTGATAGCCCCCCGAAAGCTCAAAGGACGCGGCGATCTTGAACGAGGCGCCTTCGATCACCTGGAGACTGGCCGGAACAACCGGCAAGGCGAGTGTCGCTAACGGGTTTACGGAACTCAACAGGTTAGCGGTGGCTGAAAACTTCAGCGTCCCAGTGCCCTCCAGAGTCACGATGGTCCCGGTGGGCAGAACTTTCAGGTCTTCGATATCGGCAGGAATGCAGTACTCTTGCAGAGTCTCATTGAGCGCTGCAAGAAACTTGGGCTCCGAAGAAGTAGTCGTAAACGGTCTGTAGTTGGCCACAGAGACGTCGGTGCCCGGGGTCACCCCGAAACTCATATGGCCCGCCGGGGCGCCGAGATCCGCAGATACCGATGCAGTCATGCCAAGCGAAACGTAGGCCTGGTTGGCAAGGACTGGAACAGGATCTCCAAAGCGGTCCTGGGCAAAAAGTGAACCTTTCTGATACACGCCAAGCGTCCCCGAAACTCCCGCCCCGATAGTCAGTTCTGGGCCTTTGGTTCCGATGCTTACGGGCTCCTGGAAAGCCACGCCGATGGCGGCGGACTGAAGAGGGAAATCCCTCAAGGGAACGTTCTGCAGACTCCGAATATTTGGTCCAGCCGCGTGCAAACTGGGGAGACTCTTGAAGTATCTTGCAAAGCAGGAGGCGGGAGTGGGAGTGACGTCGAGGTTCAACCCGAAATCATCCGTCAATTTGATACCTGCCATCGAATTGTCTCCTCTCTTCCTGGTGCGCGACGGAGATTACCGACGGAGATTACCAGGGTTCGCATGCTTCCGTTGCCATATCCGAATCAGACGCCCGGATGTGGGCTGATACCCAGTAACTGGTCGACGATCAGAGGAACATAGCGTGCGAGTCAGAAGTTTGCAAGCCATATCGATAGACAAACCGGCATTAGTTAGGTAGCATAAGCCGCTTCGAACCATAAGCCGATTCGTCCGGATACTCAAAAGGGCTATATTAAAGGGAGCAGCAAGGCAGATTCTTGAACACCAGAGCGTGCTTGTAGCACAAGCAGTGTCTGTCTTGATCCTGGTGCAAGGCCTCGAGACGCCCCCTTGTATTGCGCTTTCAGGTCTCTTCCTCCCAAGGCGTTAGTTCCGGCGGAAGGTCTATCCAGGGACACGTTATGCGTCAGAATCCCCACACTCCGCGTCTGAAGACTTTCGTTATAGCTCCTCAAGTCCGAAAGGAAATTGATGCGCAGACCGGAGCAGAGCAGCCGCGACCTATTCCCTTGATCATCAGCCTTCAGGAATCTAGAGCCCATCCGGAGCGCGGAATCCAGGCGGCCAAAGAAAAAGTGGCGGAGTTCCTGAAATCGAGGAACATCGAGTTCCGTCAGAGTGACTTCTATGTCTTCGCTTCGCTTGTGCCGAAGGACATTCAGGACTTGGCGGAGATGAGCCAATGGGTGTACCAGATCTGGAACGACGATACCTGCTACGCGCACCTGCTTTCCTCGGTCGATACAATCAAGGCAAGCGCCTGCTGGAGGACCTTTGGGGGACGCGGCCAGGGAATCACCTGGGCAGTGATGGACACCGGAATCCGCCCGGACCACCCGCACTTTAATTTCGACCCTGCACGGCCCACAGTCGATCCGAGCTTGAGTCAGAATTTCTCCTTCTCCGGCGAGGCTAAGGATTCAAAGGACGTGAACGGCCACGGAACCCACGTGGCGGGAATCATCGCAGGAGCCGCACCCAGCCGTGCCGACAGTCAGCCCTACCATGCGGCGTCGTTTTTCGAAGATCCGGATTCACCGCAAGTGTCGTCCTTGCCAGCTTACCCCTCCGGTATTGCCCCCCTGGCCGGGCTGATCAGCGTTAAGGTGCTGAACGATGACGGCACGGGGTCTTCTTCCAACGCTATCCTGGGCCTGGAATACCTTCGCAAGCTCAACCAGGCCAATCGATTGATTCAGGTTGACGGCGTTAACATGAGCCTCGGTTATCCCTTCGACCCCAAAAGCTACGGCTGTGGGCACAGTCCGCTGTGCGAAGAAGTGAATCGTGCCGTGGATTCAGGATTGATCGTGGTAGTCTCCTGCGGGAACTGGGGATACGGCACCACTAAACTCGATACAGGGCAGGAGGTGCCGGTCTACCTGGGTAATTCCATCACCGATCCGGCTAATGCAGAGCAGGCCATCGCGGTGGGCTCGGTGCACAAGACGGCTCCACACCACTACGGGGTATCCTACTTCTCCTCCAGAGGCCCGACTGGCGACGGACGTATGAAACCTGACCTTGTGGCGCCTGGCGAGAAAGTGGTTTCCTGCTCGATTCACCTCGACAAGGGTTACGAATACGAGGAGGCCAGCGGTACCAGCGCTGCTGCTCCTCACGTGTCGGGGGCGATTGCGGCTTTTCTCTCTATGCATTCGGAGTTCCGCGGTGATCCGGAGCGAGTGAAGCAGATTTTCTTGAAGAGCGCTCGTGATCTGGGGCGAGAGCGGGCGTTTCAGGGAGCGGGTCTGGTCGACCTGCTTGCGGCTGTGATGGCAGTTTGAAGGGGCGGGGGTCGCTTGGCGCTGTGCCACGCGTGCCGCTCGTGAGATAGGGCACGGCACCCTTTGCCGTATAGTAATTCTCCTACTTGAAGGTGAGGATGCTCGATGGGACGAATCAGACAATTCCGTGACCCGGAACTTTCGCTCTGGCAATCCGCAGTCGACCAGATGATAGCCAAGCGAAGAGCGGGCGTGCAAGCCCAAGCTGTCGGCACCCCGCGGGTGATAGGCGAACGGCCGGACACGGGTGACTTGATCATGCGGGAGGCGGTGGCCTACTGCGACTCTGTCGACAGTGGCAAGCCGCTGACGGAGGCGGCTGCTCCCGCAGCGACGGAGGGCCTTGTCCACACGGCGGGATTCTGCTCGCTGACGGCTTTGAGATTGGCAAAAGCGATCATTGTCGGCAATCAAAACGACATCGAGCGCTACAAGGCCGAGCTGGCGAAGTTCAGCGACTGTGATCCGGGCTACTCGGAGGCTGCCGCCGCTTACGCTGCTTATTTCGTGGCGCAGGGGAAAGAGATTCCCTACCGCGTGCACCAGAATATCGGAGACTTCGTCATCGAGAACAAGCTTCCCGATCAGGCTATCGTGGCCATTGTGGGTGATTGGGGCACCGGACAGGACGCAGCTAAGCGCCTCCTTAAGCAGATTGCGCGCAAGAACCCGGATGTCGTGATCCACGTGGGCGATATCTATTACTGCTGCACAGAATTCGAAGCGACGAACTACTTCTACAATCCGTGGAGCCAGATCCTGGACCTCGCCAAAGTTTCCACCTACACGCTTGCCGGCAATCACGACATGTACTCCGGAGGGGCGGCCTACTACAAACTGATCGATAAACTGGGTCAGCCTGCCAGCTATTTCTGTCTGCGGAACCAGAATTGGCAATTAGTCGCGGTGGATACCGGGTACAACGACCACTATCCGGCGGGCGGCGGGGGTGGCGCTACATTCCTCCGAGATACCGAGGTGGCTTGGCTTCAGGACAAAATCAAGAATGCGGGCGGCCGCAAGACCACGCTTCTCTCGCACCACCAGCTATTCACTGCCTACGACAATATCGCGGGGCACGAGGTCAACATGAGGCTATACGCCCAGGTCAAAGACCTTCTGTCCGGCGTCGCGCTGTGGCTTTGGGGACATGAACACAACTTTGTCGTGTATGGGTCCCACATGGGGCTGGAGCGCGGGCGCTGCCTGGGCCACGGTGCCTTCCCCGTCGGCGAAGACGAAGTGGTGAAGCGGCCCAGGTTCGCGGATGTGCCATTAGTTGCCGGACCCACCGGAAGCCCACTACAGTTGGGAATCACCGATGCTGTTTGTAATCATGGCTACGCCATCATGCAACTTTACGGAACCTCTGCGACCGTTTCTTATTACCAGGACAGCGACGAAAACACTCCCATGTACCACGAGACGATTCCGTAGGGCCCCCACGTCGCGAGTGTGCGGGAATCCGAAGGGATAGGCGATTCGGCCTAGAGAACCGCACTCGCCCATGGCGGTCCCCGATCGCGCTTTCTCAAGATAACATCGTGATGCGGGCGGGCATGGCCCATGATTCTCCGGGTGAGGACAATGATGGCGCTGCAGACTGTGTGACATTCACCTGTTGCGGGGTTGGTTCTTCCCGCGAGTGATCCGCTAAGCCATGCTATCCAACTTCTCGCTTGATGCGCACCACGTAGGCGTGATTGTTCCGGATCTCGAGGCCGCCATGCATGCGTACGCTTCGAATTTTGACATCAGTTTCTCGGTTTTCGAAGTGGACGAAACCAGTTCTACGTTGACCAACGTCAGCAAAAGCTTCAAGCTGAGGATTGCCTTCGGCCAGATTTCCCTATCGGCCCTCGAGTTGATCCAGCCTGTTTCTGGCCAGACAATTCATGCCGAGTTTCTTCGGCAGAATGGGCCGGGTGTTCATCACCTGGGCTTCTACGTGGAGGATTTGGAAGCCGCCAAGAATGGGCTGGAACGCCGCGGCTATTCGCTCCTAGCGGCGGGAGAGATCAAGAACCTTGGAGCCTTCGCCTACTATCGGGCAACGGACTTGCACTGTGTGGTTGAGCCCCTTCAGCTGTCCGTCGGATTGCCGTTGTTCCTCGCCGAACATGCAACCTTGCGCGTTGCAACAAAGTGAAGTTCAACGGACCTGAACTCATGGGTCTGGTTTGAGGATTGCAGAATATTGTGGCGTTTTCGTGTAGCGCCGGCGTGTCACCATATTATGCAACCTCAGTAGGGTCGGTGCGAATCACGTCCAGAATGACAGGCTTCAGCTTTCACGAGAAGGCATAACGGCCAAGTGTAACCGCCGAAGACTGACATTCGCCGACTGCGGCGAGGGATCGCAGCCGCGGGAATTCAGAGTCCCTGGAACCAAGGGGGAAGGAGAGCAGCATGCTAGCAAAGGACTGGGGTCAGCGGCAACAGAAGTACGACGTGGTTGTCGTGGGTTCGGGATACGGCGGCGCAATCACGGCGGCCAGAATATCCGGCGCGGGCCTGAAGAAGTCCGTCTGCATTCTGGAACGCGGGCGCGAATGGCCGGTCGGCCAATTTCCGGACACACTTCCGGCCGTGACGGCCGCCACGCGGAATCCCCTGACAAATCCTCTCGGCCTCTACGACCTCCTTACCTTCGAAGATATCGCCATCATAAAAGGGTCCGGCCTTGGAGGAACATCTCTGGTGAACGCCAACGTGGCCATTGTTCCCGACGAGGACGTATTTCTGCAGAGCGCCTGGCCGCGGACCATCAGGCTTGGCGTGCTTCAGCCCTATTATGACGAGGCCCGCAAGGTGCTCGCTGCGACTCCCCATCCCCGCGCCACGCAGCTCCTCAAGGTTCAGGCACTCGAGCGCCGGGCAAGCCAGATCGGGAATCATGCCTTTGGTCTGAATATCGCCGTCAATTTCGATATCGACGGACCCAACCCTTATGGCGTGCAGCAAAAGCCCTGTATCGATTGCGGCGACTGCGTGACAGGATGCAACGTGGGCGCCAAGAACACGCTTTACATGAATTACCTTCCCCTGGCGCAAAGGAACGGTACGGACATCTTCACGCAGGCCCAGGTGGATTGGGTGGAGAAGCTTTCCGGCGGAGGATGGCGAATACATGGCCGTCGCTACGGTGATCTGTTTCCGGAATCGTTCACACTTGATGCCGCCTGCGTGATCCTTTCGGGCGGGGCGCTGGGCAGCACCGAGATCCTGCTGCGGTCGGAAGTCCATGGACTGTCGCTCTCTCCCAGGCTGGGGACCGGCTTCACGGGCAACGGCGACTTCTTCGGGATCGCCTACAACTCGGCCTTTCGCACGAACGTACTGGGATTTGGGAATCATCCCGACAGTCCCTGGAGGCCCAACGCCCCTGGGCCAACTATCGTGGGAGCCATCCGTTACAATCCGAACCTGCCGTCGAGTCAGAGGATGACCGTCGAGGATCTGTCTTTTCCCAGCGCCTACGTCAGCGCGGCGATGGTGGCTTTCGGAGCCATGGGTGGCGAACCCACCGAAGTCGGCCATGAGTCTGAGGAAGCAGCAAGGCGGGCGCGCGATAATCCCCTCGACCCTTACAAGCCCGACAACGCACTGAATCACACCATGTTTTACCTGGTGATGGCGCAAGATAATGCCAAGGGAAGCATCCGCCTGAATACCAATTTTCTCGATCCGAACGGAAGAATCGAAATCCGCTGGGATGGCGCAGGCAGCCAGCCGATCTTCACCCTGATCAATGAAGAGCTGCGCCGGCACGCGCGGGTTCTGGAGGCCCACTTCATTGCCAACCCCGTCTGGCACTTCCTGGACCTCCGGCGGCTGATAACTGCCCATCCACTGGGAGGATGTCCTTTGGGTGAGGATCACCTTCAGTGCGCAGTAGACGAATTCGGACGCGTGTTCACGGGGATCGGCGGGGTGAATGAAGGTCTGTTCGTCGCAGACGGTTCGCTGCTTCCCTCGGCGCTGGGCGTGAACCCGTTCCTGACGATTTCTGCGCTCTCCGAAAGGATTGCCGAACGGCTCATCCGCCATCTGGGCGGTGAGGCGTTCCCGGCTCCGCCTGCCGCAGTCGCCGTGCACCGCATCGATCCTGTGGAGGCAATCAACTCCGATGAGGCTGACCTCGAGCGCATCTTCGCCCGCATCGAAACGCAGCCGATGGAGGTGATGGTCAACACCGGCCAGTGGTCGGTCGACACCAGCCAGGGCCTCGTTCGAAACGATGCGGCATGGAAGGGCTTTTTCCCGCGCGGCCATATTCTGAATCAGCTTTCGACCGCGTTGTTTGCAGGGTTCAAGAAGAAATTTACGCGCACGCCCAGCGGCATCACCGGAGTCACCAGCGACTCGGACGGGCGTATCAACGTGAAGAACACGCTCGAGGAAATCAAGCTTGACCGCGCGACCGGCACGCTCGATGCTGGTCGCTACATTCTGCTGCGTTACACCGATCCACCCTGGCAAGGCTTCTACGATATCTTCAAGGTCGTCAACCCTGACCTGCTGATCGGCCGGGTCTACTTCGGCCAGTATCCGAACGGGACGCGCATGTTCACTTTTCCCATGACCCGTGTCTACGGCCTGGACAACTTGACAGCATCGGATTACAACCTGCTCTACCAGCGTTCGCCCGCCCCGACCGCCAAACAACTCGCGGGCTTGTGGGAAATGCATGCCGTCGCCAATGCCAATGATACGGGCGCCGTCGCGTACCTGAAGTTTGATCTGAAACCCGACGGCAGGCTGGAAGCCCGTTATCGTTTTCTAGGGATGATCGAAGGCCTGGTCGAGCCCGTGCTAGGGCAGGACCATTTTCAGCTTAACGACTTCACTCCCTTTCACGACGAGATCCGGCGCGTCGACGACGATTTCATGGTCGGCCGCTATACGACTGCCTCTCCGCCGGGGCTTTCTGACCTTTTCGGCCCCGACTCACTGGGCGTGTTCCATCTGGAGACGAGTGGCGGCGGCACCCAGCAGTTCTCGTTTTACTACACCTTGCGTCGCAGCAAGGCCGCTGATATTCCGCCTGCCGGGTTTCTCGAGCCGCTGCTTGACGTCCGGCTGCCTGACGGTCTGGGCATGACCTTTGACGAACAGATGGTCGGGTTCTTCTTCCCGGGTTTTTCCCCAGCGGCTGGCCATGACGGCGATCTCCAGATCGAGGCCAGAGTGCCTGATGCGGGAAAACCCAGCGGGAGCGTCGATTGCAGCTTCCAGGTGCACATGACGATCCGCGATTTGAACGAATTTTTTTCGAGTCCGGAGCACGAGGCGCGGCTGAGCGGCACGATCCACTTTGCCGACTTTGCTCGACAGGGCGAGGCCAGCTTCACTGTCGATCCGCTGCAAAGCTATTTCAACTACCTTCGCGTCAACCCGCAAACCCAGGAAGCGGAAATGCAGTATCACATCTACTTCCAGGACTCGCAGAAAAAGCAGCATCTTTTTCACGCGCGCAAGTATATGCAGCGCGATCCGCACGCGCAGGTGGCGGGCGTCCGTGAAACTCTGCACGACTACACCACGGCCTATTGCCACCTCACCGAGAGCGCGTCCGCGAAGGAACTCGGGACCGGCCTGCTCAAATTCAAGACGTTCGAGAGCCTCGAGGCATTCGGCAGCTTCGCCAATTTCCTCGGGTCCTTCCACGTGACGGGAACGGACAACCCGATCCTGAGGGCGCAAGCGCAGCTTCGCTTCCTTGCTTTCACCAATGAATTCGTTGTCCGCGAGTACGAGCCCTTGAGCGTCGTGGGGGGAATGATGGCTGACGAGGTCCGGGAAGCCGTCCTGCGTGGCGCGCAAGTCCCCGACGAGTTCAGCACGCGGCCCGCCCAGGAACTGCAGAGCATCCTACGCGACACGCCCACTCAGCCGCTTGAGACTCTGCTCAACCATGGAGGGGTCGTAATCGATTACGAGAATCGTCGCATCTGGCGCGACTCCTTCTGGAAGGGCTCCTTCGCCAAAGACTCGTTGTTGGGATGGGAAGAGCGGTTCCGCAACGCCGGACTGGGCGGCGGGGTCGCCGGTACGGGTTCGCTCTTCGCCGGCGGCAGCTTCTGGAAGCGGTTTGACTCAATCGAGAACGGGCAAGCGACCGGTTACGTGGTGAATTACCAGATCGATTTTCTTCCAGGGAAACCAGTGGTCAAGCGCGTCTCTTATCCTGACAACAACCGGAAATACTTTCGCGCCGGCGACGAGGCGTTGCTTCTCAATTACACGAATGACCCTTATCGCATGGTTTACGATACATTCAAAGCCATCGACAAGAACAACTGTATCGGCGTCATGCACCTGGGGGAATTTCCCCATGGCGTCGAGTTTGCCACTTTCGTCATGGCGCGGAATAACTATCCCTTCGAGAAGATGTCAGTTCCCGACCACCAAGCCATTTTCAACGGCGACCGCGTTCGTGTGCCATCTGCTGCCGATATCGCCGGCGCGTGGGATGGTCATCTGGTCTTTCTTACCCGGCCGGATATCAGCCTCCTCAACCAGCTGAATCCCGTTGCCTTCCAGCTCAGGTTCATTCCCACGACAAACGGAGTTGGAAGGGCGGTATCAATTTGGAATCCTGAGCGGCCAGATGCAGGTGCAGTTTACGGGCGAGTTCGTGAGGCTGATCGACTTGACCTCATTTCACGATGAAATTCGGATGATTGACGCGAAGACGATGATCGGCAAATGGGTCTCGCCAACGTCGCCGGAATGGCTTAAGAATGCCGCACTCACCGAAGCGCTGCATGGGTATCTCGAACCCGGGCAGGACCGGCTTGCGTTTTATTATGTTTTGACGAAGGTGTGAGGTTGCTTTTGTTAGGCGACGGCGGAGTTGTGCCTGGTCGCCCAACCGGGAGGGCTCGATAACCTGCATTGTCGAGGAAGCGCGCGAGCTGGCCCCAGCGCTACTGCCTCGCCGGCTGGAACTGGGAATCACTGAATTGCCGGAGCAGGAAGCTCCATTCACAGCCAGCTCCCGCTGGCCTTGGTCCCGATGCCATGGCCGGCTTAGGATTCCACTCGCAGGAGAACTGGTTTGTTGCTCGTCTGAATGAGTCGGACTCGGCCGGCAAGCCGGCCATTTGCCCCAAGGACCAGTTCAAACCCCCATGTGGCTCAGACTCAGTGTGGAGACGACGGGGGCGAACCCCTTGAAGGTCCTGTCATCGTGTAGAGGAATTTCTGCAAGGTGCGATCGCGAAGCGCGTTCGTTTCCACCAGCTGCCGCTGCGCCTCGTCATGAAGTTTGATCTCCTGCTGGGCCCTTTCGGTCTCGCCGAGGTGACGAGCGATATTCGCCATCCGGTAATGGGCTTCCGCGGAATCCGGCCTGAGGCGTAGGCATTGTTCTGTTTGCCGTTCGGCCTCCCGCCACTGGCCCGTCCACTCCAGCGCCTGGCCGAGGGCGCAGCGCGCTGTAGGGTTAGCCGGCGCGAGCCGTGCCGCCCGCTGCAGTTCCTCCACGATGCCTGCCGAGGGAGAAACAGCACCGCGATCGTGTTCCACACGCAGCCTGAGAGCCCCACAGTAGACCAGCGCTTCAGTACCCGAATGGTTGGCAGCATACCGGCAAATCTGGCCGATGGCGGCTGGATCAGGCGTGACTGCCTGCTGCAGCTGGATTTCGCCTAGATAACCGAGAACAAGCTCGGACCCCGGGTCTATCTGCCACGCTTCGAGCAATGCCTTGATGGCTTCCGGATACCGTTCCAGAAAATACTGCGTCAGCCCGAGGGATACCCGGAGCCGGCTGGAGTTCGGAAATGCGCCCGCGGCTTGTTCAAAGACAGCCAGGGCAGGTTCGAATGTTCCGTGCCGCAGGAGTTCTACGCCCAGAGCCAGACGATACTGTTCCTGGTCCGGAGCCAAAGCGATCGCTGCCTGATACCTGTGCGCCGCATCCAGGCTGTCGCCCCGCGCTTCTTGAATATCGCCGATCAGGTTTTCGAGAGCCGCCGTGTCACCCAGCGACTTCGACCGTTCAGCGCTCTGAAGCGCCGCATCCGCCTGGCCCGCCTGAAACTGAGCGAGGGCCAGATCAAAGTACAGGTCAGGCCGTTCTGGACCAACTTCAATCGCCCGCCGAAATGCCTGCGCGGCATCGGCGTGCAACCCGGCCCGAGAAAGAATCTCGGCCAGCCGCACCCGGAAATCCAATCTCTCGGTTGTCGGCAAGTCGAGAGACCGTAGTTCATTCAGGGTACCGCGGTGGTCGGCGCGGGCACCCAATTCCGCCCGCAGCAATGCCAGACCCGCAACCGGGGTGCGTGTGGCGCGGAATGCGGTCTGGAGATGAAGGATCGCTTCCTGCCAGGCGCCAGCCTCGCTCTCGGCAATGCCAGTGGCGAGTTGCAGGTTTGGATCGCCGGGCGCCAGCTTGAGGGTCAACTCCATATCGCGCGCGGCCGCCTTCGGGTCGCCCCTACCAAGATCGATGGAGGCTTTCAGCCGCTCGTAGGCGATATGCTGGCGGACAGGCCCAGGCGCCGGTACGCCGGCAAGGGCTCGTGCCGCTTCTGGGTAGCGATGCAATCTGGCGAGCGACCCGGCCCATTCCAGACGGACGACGGGTGCGCTGGGTTGCAGCTCGACCGCGCGGGCCAGCAAGTGTTCCGCCTCTTCTGGGCGGCCTTGCCGGTTGCGCAGGGATGCGAGTGCGACCAACGCATCAACACTCCGAGGATCTTCTCGACACGCTGATTGGAATTCGGTCTCGGCCCGTCCGAGATCGCCGCTCGACTGATAGACGGCTCCCAGTGCGATCCGGGCGGTGACGTCGTTGGGGTGCCCTTTCAGCCAGTCCGACAGCACTCGCGAGGCGCCTGCTGTGTCGCCGCGACCAAGCGCTTCCTGCGCTCGGGCGATCACCCTGCTAGTGACATCTTGGGCTGTCGGCTGGGCAACGCGCGGCTGGTCTTGGGCGGAAGTTATCCCTGGGCGGGCTAGGGTGAGAACGAGCACAGCGACGGACGCGAGCAGCTGTGGCCGCGAGCCGATTGGACCGGTTTGGGAATGCTTCCGCAGCATTCAGACTCGGGACGCGTTGCCGCTGGGAGTCGCTGATATTCCTTGCTTCCCCTCAGCGGCAGAATTCTCTAAGCAATTCTAGACCAGTTCCACAATCCGATCAGGCTGAACTGAATTAACTGTAGAGCCGTTTTTGAGGGCGCCACGTGTGGGCCTGAAGTCTCGCGCCAAGCTGGATTAAGACAGTACCGCCAGGCCGGGAACCTTGACAATGACACCTGGCTCCGTTATGGTGAAATGGTTGTAGTAAATAGGGATCCGGCTGAGACAACGGCGATGTTTGGTGGTGGCCGGAGGCTGCCCGGTGAGACCGACTCGAGAGCGTCCCGAAAACCTGCGGTGCTGTACAAAACCAGATCACAAATCCAGGCCGTTAAGTTGAAAGCAGGCAAATTCACGGGCATCTGAACCGCGACGAACCCAGACTGCTTGTCCTTAAGATCACGGACAA
>Ga0066710_100002657_pt1 | contig 14609 bp, 12 predicted proteins | sample GraSoiAngelo_159_FD_79666 | JGI IMG/M metagenome (GOLD analysis project Ga0066710, IMG submission 79666) | Grasslands soil microbial communities from the Angelo Coastal Reserve, California, USA - 14_1009_16_40cm | ecosystem: Environmental > Terrestrial > Soil > Grasslands | place: USA...
GAGATGGACGCCTACGAGCGCGTGCTCACTGATGCGATGGCGGGCGATGCCACCTTGTTCGCCCGAGAGGATTACGTCGAGGAAGCCTGGCGCATCGTTGACCCGGTGCTCGAGGCCGGCACGCCGTTGCACGAATACGACCCAGGGACATGGGGTCCGGCACAAGCCGAATCGCTCGCCCCACCCGGCGGCTGGTCCAACTCTGTCGTGACCGGCTGAAGACCCTATGATGGAACGACGCCGGCTCGGTTCGACGAAGCACGAGGTCGCGGTCATCGGCCTGGGAACCTGGTATCTCGAGCGCGGCGATCGCGCCTCGGCGATCGCCGCGTTGCGCCGGGGACTCGATCTCGGCATGAACCACATCGACACCGCTGAATACTACGGCGTCGCCGAGAATGTGACCGGCGAGGCCATCGCCGGGCGACGCGATGACGTCTTCCTGGTCTCAAAGGTCATGCCCGGCAATGCTTCCCGGACCGGGACGATGGCCGCCTGCGAGCGCTCGCTCGCCCGTCTCCGAACCGACCATCTCGATTGCTATCTTTTGCACTGGCGGGGCGAGCACCCGCTGGCCGAGACCTTCGCCGCCTTCGAGCAGCTCAAGCATGATGGCAAGATCCTCTCCTGGGGTGTGAGCAATTTCGATCTGGCAGATCTTGAGGAGGCATGGGCGCTCGCGGGCGACGGTCGCCTCGTATGCAATCAGGTACTCTACCACCTGGAACAGCGCGCGATAGAGCACGCGGTCATTCCCTGGTGTGAGCAGCACGGAGTCGCCGTGGTGGGCTACAGCCCGTTCGGTCACGGAAACTTTCCTGGGCCGCGCACCAAAGGCGGCCAGGTCCTCGTGGAGATCGCCCACGCGCACGGGGCGACTCCGCGCCAGGTCGCCCTCCGCTTCCTGGTCCGGCAGCCCGCGCTCTTCACGATCCCCAAGGCCTCCAGTCCTGAGCACGCCGCCGAAAATGCAGCGGCCGGGGCTCTGCGGCTCACCGACACCGAGCTCGCACGGATCGACCGCGCCTTCCCGCTCGGCCCCCGTCCCCACAGCCTGCCTATGCTCTAAGACAGAAATCCAAACAAAGAAAGGAACACACCATGAAACGAACCGCATCTGCAATCTGGCGCGGCGGTCTGAAAGACGGCCAGGGCACGATCTCCACCGACAGCGGCGTGCTCAATGAAACGCAATACTCCTTCTCCACGCGCTTCGAAAGCGGCGCTAGGACGAATCCCGAGGAACTCATCGCCGCCGCCCATGCCGGCTGTTTTTCGATGGCGTTCGCGGCAGAATTGGGCAAGGCCGGCCTCACGCCGGAATCCATCCACACCACGGCGACGGTTACGTTGGACAAAACCGACGCGGGGTGGACCGTCACGCACTCGCATCTGAACGTGAGGGCGAAGATTCCTGGCGCGGACAAGGCCAAAGCCATGGAAATCGCCAACGCGGCCAAAGCCGGCTGCCCCATCTCGCGCTTGCTCAACGCGAACATCACGATCGACGCGAAGTTGGACTGAGCAGGAAACACGAAACACGGAACACGCAGCACGGAACACGTTAACTGTTCTGAGCAACCCCATCCATGTCCCGAGGCCACCCGGCTATCAACTATCATCTATCCTCTATCAACCTGCCCTCGGCGGCCGCCTTTTCCCTCCCAAAATCCCCGCCAATACCACGCCGACAATCCCCGCCAGGAAGATCCCATCAAATTTTCCCGCCCCGCCGATGGATGCGACCGGCGCTCCCAGGCCGCGAATCTTGCCCAGGTTTAGCAGGTCCGCTCCCACCAGCGTGCCGAGGCTGCCGGCGATGTAAGCTAGCGGCCCCGCCCGCCACCGGGAAATCGAAACGGCCACCACTGCCGCAACCAACGGCGGAATGAAAATCGGGACGGCAATCCCCACGCCCGGCACCGGCTTCGCCAGGTGATGAACCACTGCAGCCACAATGGCCACAGCCAGCATGCTCGAACCAAAGAGCCGGTGCTTGCCCATCAGGTAAAGCGAGAGAAAGAAAGGAACCACCGCCCCGCCGAGATTTACTGCGATGACCGTGCCCGGGTGGCTGACCACTACCGGGACAACATATTCCACTCCGAAGAAATCCACGAGCTGGCCGGAGCGCATCTGCTCGCCCGGCAACTCGGCAATGGGAATGTTGACGTAACTCCCGAGCAGGCACAGCAGCAACAAGCTGAACATGTAGCGCCGGCTCACCCCCATGCTCTCGAATACGTACCGCAGGATGCCGATCTGGATCATGACCACGAGCAGACCGAACAGGACCCAGAACAGCACGAAGAACGGCAACGCTAGCGGAATGTAGTGCATAGCAGCCTCCAACATTGTCCAGTTCCCCCGTTCTGCCAATCAAACTTCTGTTATCCGCAAAAGATTTAAACTCCTGGAGTGCAACTGAATGAAAAGAGGCGTCCTGGGATTCGATTTCTGAGAAATTGAGGAATGGCTGTTGACTTGGGCGATTTGTTTGATACTTTCAACACTCCTTTGGTCAGGTCCTTGAATGAAAACGTATTTGCCGAAAGTGAATTTAGACCAGCGCAAGTGGCAGGTGATTGATGCCAATGGCGCGGTGCTCGGCCGGCTGGCCGTCCAGGTGGCCGATGTCCTGCGCGGGAAGAACAAGCCGATCTATACGCCCCACCTGGACGCAGGGGATTTTGTCGTGGTCATCAATGCCGAGAAAGTGCTCCTCACGGGCAAGAAGGAGACCAACAAGCGGTTTATGAGTTATTCGGGGTGGAAGGGCGGCGAGAAATACAAGTCCGTGGCCCAGGTGCGCGCGAAGCAACCCGAGAAATTGATTACTCACGCAGTGCGGGGCATGGTCCCCAAGAACCGGCTCGGCCGCGTGCTCATGACAAAATTGAAAGTCTATAAAGGCAGTGCGCATCCGCATGCCGCGCAGAAACCCGAACCCTTGGCTGCCGCTAAATAACCCGCCGACTCCGAAGGCCTTTGCGGCCAACTCTCAACTGTTTTTCCAGCCATGTCCGATATCAAAATGCCCGAGCACAAAGCTCCTGAATACAACGGCACCGGCCGGCGCAAGACGGCCGTGGCCCGCGTGCGTCTGGCCAGCGGCACCGGCAAAATTGTCGTCAACGGCCGCGCCTTCGAGAACTATTTTCCCCTCGAATCCCTCCGGGCCCTGGCGACTCAACCTTTAGCGGTGACGAGCCTGGCGGACAAATACGACGCGCGCATCACCGTCAGCGGCGGCGGGCCGAGCGGCCAGGCGGGAGCCGTCCGTCACGGACTGGCGCGCGCTTTGCTGATGGCCGACTCCAACTTGCGGCCAACGTTAAAATCCGAAGGCTTGCTGACACGCGACTCGCGAATGCGCGAGCGTAAGAAGTACGGCCAGCCCGGCGCGCGCAAACGGTTCCAATACAGCAAGAGATAATTCCGCTGGAATTTGCAAAGCCCCGCTGGTTTATTTCAGCGGGGTTTTTTGTTCTTGGTTAAGTCATTGAATGGTAGAACCGATAAATCGTGGAAACGTTGAATCGTAAGAGCGTTGCCATCGTTGGCGCTTCCGGCTACTCGGGGGAGGAGTTGGTAAGGCTGCTGCTCTCTCATCCCGGCGTTGACCTGACTGGCGTGACCTCCCGGCAAAATGCCGGGAAGACACTGGCGCAGGTCTTCCCAAAGTTCAGCAATCACCCGACAGCCAGCAGACTGCGATTCGACGATCCCAGCCCGGAGCAGCTCGCTAAATCAGCCCGGATCATCTTTCTCGCGTTGCCGCATGGCGTGGCGGAGGAATATGCCGAGCCTTTGCTGCAGCACGGTTGCCGGATTATCGATTTGAGCGCGGATTTTCGCCTCCGCAGCGCCGCCCTTTACGAGGAATTCTACGCGCACGCTCATGCCGCGCCCGAATTGCTCACCCAGGCCGTTTATGGACTGCCGGAAATCTATCGGCAGAAAATCAAACAGGCCACGCTGGTCGCTTCGCCCGGCTGTTATCCGACGAGCATTCTGCTCCCGGTCCTGCCTTTGTTAAAAGCAGGGCTGGTGAAGTCCACCGGGATCATTGCCGATTCCCTCAGCGGCGTGAGTGGCGCTGGACGCAAGGCCGAGCTGGATTATCTTTTTGTCGAGTGCAATGAAAGCGTCCGGCCTTACGGCGTGCCCAAACACCGGCACCTTTCCGAAATCGAGCAGGAACTGTCGCTGGCGGCCGGCAAGCCCGTTACGATTCAGTTCACGCCGCATCTGATCCCGGTGAACCGCGGAATTCTCACTACGATCTATCTCGCGCCGGAGCAACACTTTGCCGATGCCGGCGGCATGAACAAACTGGGCGAGCAGATTTCCGCGTGCTATCGGAAGGTGTATGGGAATGAGCCCTTTGTGCGCCTGCTCGATGGAGCGGCTTTGCCGGACACAAAAAATGTTTCGGGCACCAATGTGATTGAGCTCGCCTGGCGGCTGGACTCGCGCACGGGCCGTTTGCTCGTCATGAGCGCCGAGGACAACCTCGTCAAAGGCGCCAGCGGTCAGGCGGTGCAGAGCATGAACATCATGTGCGGATTCGCCGAGACGGCGGGATTGGTGTAGTGTTTAGTGACACCATATAGCTAGCCTATGAGCTCGAGTCGGCGCCAATTCGTGAAAAGCTCGCTTGCGGCAGGCGCTTTCCTTAGTGTCGGCGACTTTGGCTTTCTATCACTCCTGCCGAGAGTCTCCGCTGCGGAAGCGGCGCTTCCCACAAGTGTGGTGCGTTTCCGGCCGGAGATCGAGCCGCTGGTGCGGTTCCTCGAAGACACACCGCGCGAGCGGCTGTTGGAAGAAGTCGCCGCAAAAATCCGTCACGGCCTTTCTTATCGGGAGATTCTGACAGCGCTGTTGCTGGCGGGCGTGCGCAACATCAAGCCCCAGCCGGTCGGTTTCAAATTTCACTCGGTTCTCGTAGTCAACTCCGCGCATCTGGCCAGTCTTTCCTCACCCGATTCGGATCGGTGGCTGCCGATTTTCTGGGCCCTCGATTATTTCAAGTCAGCGCAGGCGGAAGATGCCCGCGAGGGCGATTGGACGATGGCTGCTCCGGATGACTCAAAAGTTCCCTCGGCAGTCAAGGCACGGCTGGCATTTCAGCAAGCCATGGACGATTGGGACGAGCCGGCCGCTGATGCCGCCGTCATCGGCCTGTCGCGAACGGCGGGCGCGCAAGAGATCTTTGAGATTTTCTGCCGCTATGGCGCGCGCGATTTTCGCGAGATCGGGCATAAAGCCATTTACGTCGCGAACAGTTGGCGCACTCTCCAGGGTATCGGCTGGCAGCATGCCGAACCCGTCTTGCGCTCGCTCACGCTCGGTTTGCTCGACCGGACAGGAGATCCGAACCCTGCCAAAGCCGATCTCGAGGCCGATCGCCCCTGGCGACATAATCAGTCGCTCGCACGCCAGATCCGGCCCGAGTGGCTCGATGGCCAGGCCAGCTCGTCGGCCAGCGCCGAGCTGCTCCAGGCCCTGCGCCACGCCAGCTCGGAAGAAGCCTCGGCCAAAGTGGTGGAATTGCTGAATCGCGGCGCAGCGCCGCAATCGATTTGGGATGCGCTCTTTGATTCTGCCGGAGAGCTGCTGATGCACCGGCCGGGCATTCTCTCACTGCATGCCGTGACTTCGACCAATGCCCTTCATTTTGCTTTCCAAAACAGCTCGCAGGATGAAACGCGACGCTTGCTGCTTCTGCAAAATGCGTCTTTTCTCACGATGTTTCGGGGAGATTCCGGGCGGTTGAAGACGGTTCATTTGGACGCGCTTGAGCCGGCGATTGAAAAAGGAGCGGCTCCGACGATCGATGAAATCTTCGCGGAAATCAACCGGGATCGTTTTAAGGCAGCAAGCAAGACCCTCGCCTGGCTGAAAGGAAATAATGACCCGCAGGAGTTCATCACCGCCGCTCGGCGCTTGATTTTTCTAAAGGGAAACAATTCCCACGATTACAAATTCAGCTCAGCGGTGCTGGAAGATTTCCAGCACGTATCGCCGGATTGGCGGGAGCGCTATCTGGCGGCCAGCGTGTTCAATCTGCGCGGAGCGGGCGACACCGACAATCAGCTTGTGAAGCGCACTCGAGCGGCGCTCGCAGGCTGAATCCGCTTAGCCTGCGTTTTGAAATTGTAGGAGCCGACGTGAGGAGGCTCTGATCTGTGCGACAAGGCTCTGAAATTTGAGCCTCGTCACCTCGGCTCCTGCAATCGACACGATTTCTAAGCCCCGCTGTTATCCTAACCAGCGCGGCAGTTTTTCGCCGCGCCACACGTCCCTCACCGGCTGCCTTTTCCGAATAAGCGACGCTTGCTTGCCTTTCACCATTACCTCGGCTGGAAGTGGACGCGAGTTGTAGTTGGAGGCCATCACGAATCCGTAAGCGCCAGCACTCATCAAAGCCAGGTAGTCGCCGGCAGCGACCTTCGGCATGAGCCGGTCCCGGCAAAAGAAATCACCGGATTCGCAGATGGGTCCGACCACATCGGACTCCATAGGGGCACCGGTTTTTGGTCGGAGAGGCACGATTTCGTGGTAAGCCTCATAAAAGGCCGGCCGGATCAGATCATTCATGGCAGCGTCCACGATAAGAAAGTGTTTGCTGCCGGTGTGCTTTACGTATTCGACGCGGGTGACGAGGATTCCCGCGTTGCCCGAAATGAACCGGCCCGGCTCCAGCAGTATGCGGAGCCCCAGCGGCCGCAGCAGCGGAAGCAGGCGGGCTGCGTATGTCCGCGGTGTGAGAATGTTCCTGGCAGCGGCCGAGCGCCACCAGCTCAGGCTGCCGCTAGCCAGCGCCGGTTCATAAATGATGCCCAGGCCCCCGCCGATGCTGAAAAATTCCAGGCCGTGACGGGCCTTCAAGCGTCGCACCAGCGGCAGGACTTTGCGGACCGCATCTTCGAAGGGGCGGACCGCCGTGATTTGGGAGCCGATGTGCATCTGCACGCCCCGCAGGCGAAGGTTTTTCAACCGACTCGCCCGGGCATACACCTCTTCAACCTTTTCGAACGCGACGCCGAACTTGTTTTCGTAAGTGCCGGTGGTGATCTTGCGGTGCGTGCCTGCCGCCACGTTCGGATTCACGCGGACCGCCACCGGGGCGACTTTTCCAAGGCGCCCTGCCAGTCGGTTGATGCGCTCCAGTTCGGGCTGGCTCTCCGCGTTGAAGGTGTAAACGCCCTGCCGCAGGGCAAATTCGATTTCGTCTTCACTCTTGCCGACGCCGGCGAACGCGCAGCGGCGCGGATCGCCACCCGCCGCGAGGACACGCCGTAATTCCCCGCCGCTGACAATGTCGAATCCGCTGCCGAGCCGGGCCAACGTGCGCAACACTGCAAGATTGGAGTTGGACTTGACCGCGAAGCAGATTAAGGCATCCACGCCCGCCATGGCCTGCTGCAGCTTTTGGAAATGATCCGTCAGCGTGTGCTGCGAATAGACGTAAAGCGGCGTGCCGAATTCCTTCGCGAGCGCTTCCACAGCGACGCCTTCGCAATGAAGCCGGCCGCGGACATAGCGGAAGTCATGCATGTGGAAAAATGGTGAGCCAACGCCTTATTCGCAATCAATTTCTCAATGGGAAGACGGCGCTTTCATTTGTCTCGATTTAAAACTCGAACCGTCCCGGGTTTTGCTTCTTTGCCACGAGAGTATTATCCTTTTCGCATGAAAACCGTGAGTTTGAAATTAAACGCGGAGCAGGTATCCTGGCTCGATGAGCAGGCGGGGGGGCAGCGACGCTCGCGTTCGGCGATCGTACGGGACTTAATTGACGAGCGACGTTCGAAGCGCGGCTCAGCCTCACTTTACGCGCGCACGAAAGACCTCTGTGGATGCCTTCGAGGTTCCAAAGCTCTGTCTACTCGCCCACTGAGGGGGTATGGCCGGGACTAAGGTTCTGGTCGATAGCGGACCATTAGCCGCTTACCTCAACGCTAATGACCAGTGGCACCTTTGGGCGACGAAGCAGTGGGAGGCTATCTTCGAACCGATGGCTACCTGTGATGCGGTGCTTTCGGAAACCACCTTCTTGCTTCAGGAGGACGGTCTGTCGATAAGTCCGCTATTGGAGTTAGTCGAACGTCGGACACTAATCCTCGCGTTCAATCTTGCCCAGGAATTCGGCGCAGTATCGCGACTGTTGCGAAAACATGGTGACCGACCGATGAGCCTGGCGGATGGCTGCCTTGTGCGGATGAGCGAGTCCGCCGACAATTGTCGCGTCTTTACGACTGACAAAGATTTCCGGATTTATCGCCGGCATGAGCGCGCTCAAATCCCGTTGCTGGCGCCGTTCTAACTCGCTGGCCGCCAGGTCACGGCTTCCCTTGCTCTTTGTCAGACGCTTGGCAAACTGAAGCCGAATGCGCGAGAAGTTTCGGGTCTGGACGGAAAATATCGAGACCTTCTGTTTGGAGGTCATCCTGGAAGAGCGGCGCGGGACGGGCGCGACGCTGGTGCGCGCACTGGCGTACGGTTGCTCGAAATTGTTCCAGGTTGCCATCCAGGCCCGCCGCTTTCTCTACAATGTTCGGATTCTGCGCGATTCCACACTGGGCGTTCAGGTCATCGCGATCGGCAATCTGACGGTGGGCGGCACCGGCAAGACGCCCGTGGTTGAGAAATTTGCGCGCGAGCTGCGGGATCAGGGCCGGAATGTGGCGATTCTATCGCGCGGCTACCGATCCAAACCGCCGCCGGTGCACCAATGGCTGCTGAACAAGCTGTTGCTCCGGGATGATACAACACCGCCGCGTGTTGTTTCCGACGGCAAGTCGTTGTTGCTGGATTCAGAGATGGCCGGCGACGAACCCTACATGCTGGCGTCGAATCTCAAAGATGTCGTCGTGCTCGTGGACAAAGACCGCGTCAAAAGCGGCCGCTATGCGATTGAAGAATTCGGTTGCGACACGCTGCTCCTGGACGATGGCTTTCAATACTGGAAACTGCGCGGACGGCGGCAGGACATAGTATTGGTCGATTGCCAGCAACCGTTCGGGAACGAACGATTGCTCCCGCGCGGGACCTTACGCGAGCCACCGTCGAACCTGGCGCGGGCCAACACGATCTTCATTACCAAGAGCGACGGCCAAACCGACGGGTTGCGCCGGCGCATCGACCAGTTCAACCCCAACGCGGGAGTCATCGAGTGCATTCATAATCCGCTCTACCTGGAAGATGTATTCACGGGCCAACGCATTGGGCTGGAGTTCCTGCGGGGGCGCAAAGTGGCGTCGTTTAGCGCTATCGCGCAGCCGGAGAGCTTCGAGAAAAGTCTGGTCCAATTGGGGGCGGAACTGGTGTACACCAAGCGATTCGCGGACCACCATCGGTTTACCCAACAGGAAGTCATCAATGCCATCAATCGCAGCAAAAAGCGCCAAGCTGAGACCATCATCACAACCCAGAAGGATGCCGTTCGGTTCCCGAAGGTCGATCGTCGCGATTTGCCCATCTATTTCATGCGGGTCGAGATCAAAATTGTGAGCGGCGCCAACGATTTTCATGACTGCGTGCGCAAGATCTGTTTCCGGTGAGGCGCCATGAATCCGGTGCTTTAGCCATCCATCCAGCATCTGTTCGCCCGTGGATTCTCAAAGCTCCATCCTGCACTCTCCTCATTCGTTCTCCGAACCACGCCGCATCCTGGTGCGCGCCGTCAATTGGTTGGGTGACGCGGTGATGACCACCCCGGCACTGATCCGCTTGCGCGAGCGATTTCCACGGGCACATATCACTTTGTTGACGCACGAGAAATTGGCCGAACTGTGGCTTCATCATCCCAGCCTTGACGAGATCCTGACCTTTGCACCCGGCGCAACCCCATGGTCTGTAGCGCTACGTCTGCGGAAAGAGAATTTTGAAGCAGGCCTGATCTTGCCGTACTCACACCGCTCCGCACTGGAAGTCTGGCTGGCCCGAATTCCGCGGCGGATCGGTTACACTCGGGCCTGGCGGAGCCTGCTCCTGACGGACGCTGTTGACCCGGGCCAGGGGCATGTGGTCACGCGAAAACGCTCGGTCGCAGAAATTAAGCGACTGATCCGGACTTCGCCGACTCCGAGCGTTTCGAGGGACGCTCCCGGTGCAGTGAGGGCGGGTGAAGGCGGCGCACGAGCTATTGGCTCAGGCGCTCACCAGATTCATGAATACTTGCGCCTGGCGGCCGCGCTCGGAGCCAGTGCGCAGCCGGTCCAGCCTTATCTCGAGGTGCGCGATGACGAACTGCGCGCCGCACGGGAGAAATGGCTGGCCGGGCCGCGAACTTCGACCGATCGATCACAGGGCGCACAGGCTCAGCTCTGGCTCGGGATCAGTCCTTCGGCTGCCTATGGACCAGCCAAGCGATGGCCAGAGCAAAATTTTGCAGCCGTTGCGAGAGAGGTTTCGCAGCGCACTGGCAATTGCGGTTGGATTGTCTTGGGCGATGCCAAAGATGTGAGACTGTGCCGGGAAATCGAGCGTGCCTCCGGGCCCGCGGTCATTAACCTGGCTGGTCAAACGACTCTCCGAGAGCTCATGGCATTGCTGAAACTCTGCCGGGTCCTGCTCACCAACGACACCGGCCCGATGCATGTGGCGGCGGCGTTGGGCACGCCAGTCGTGGTCCCGTTTGGCAGCACCGCGACGGAACTCACCGGTCCTGGGTTGCCTGGCGACCCGCGGAATTACCTGCTCCGGGCTGCCACACCTTGTTCGCCGTGTTTTCGCCGCACCTGCCCGATAGACTTGCGTTGCCTGACCGGGATCACGCCTGCACAAGTGGTGGACGCAGTCTGCCAGGCAATCTCTGGCCCTTGAGACTCAACCGGCTGCTCGCATGCGATGGTCCCCTTCCACCCACTCATACAACACCGGCAATAAGAGCAACGTGAGAAACGTCGAACTGAGCACACCCCCAATGACCACTGTCGCCAGCGGTCGCTGAACCTCCGCTCCCGCGCTGTGCGCCAGGGCCATTGGCACGAAACCAAAGCTCGCCACCAGCGCCGTCATCAGAACCGGACGCAGCCTCGTCAGCGCCCCTTCCCGCACCGCCTCTCCCAAATTTTGCCCGCGCTCGCGCAGCTGGTTGAAATAGCTGATCAGCACCAGCCCGTTCAGCACGGCCACGCCGCTCAGGGCGATAAAACCGACCCCCGCCGAAATGCTGAACGGCATCCCTCGCGCCCACAGTGCGAAAACCCCGCCCGTTCCCGCCAATGGAACGCCCGTATAAATCAGCAAAGTCTGGCGCAAGCTTCCCAGCGCAGCAAACACCAGAACGAAAATTAAACCCAATGCCACCGGCACGACCACCGCCAGGCGCGCTCGCGCTTCTCGCAGATTTTTGAACTGCCCACCGAACTCAATACTGTAGCCATCGGGAAGCTCGACCTTCTTTTTGATTTGTTGCTCCGCCTCACGCACGAAGCCTTCCACGTCGCGCCCGCGCAGTCTAACCAGGATCGCGGCCCGTCTCTGCCCCGAGTCCCGCCGAATCGGATCAACACTCACGGCGCTCTTGAACTCCGCCACCTTGCTCAGTGGCACCAGTCCGCTCTCCCCCACTCGCACGGGCAGGTCGCGCATCCCGTCCAGGTTTTCCCGTAACTGCTCCGGCATCCGCACCACGATTTCATAGCGCCGATTCTCACCCAGCAGCGCCCCAACCGTCTGACCCCCCACCGCGATCGCAATCGCCCGATTCACCTCCGCCGCATGGACATTGTAGTTCACCAGCGCCGCTCGGTTCACCTGCACGTCCAGCATCGGCGCCCGCCCGGACGCCTCAAATTCCGCCTCCCCGGCGCCGGGAATTTTTTCCAGAATTTCCTTCACTTCCCCGGCCACCTTCTCAAGCACGTCATAGTCATTCCCGAAAACCTTCACCGCCAGATCCGACTTCACACCCTCCAGCAGCTCGTTGAACCGCATCTCGATTGGTTGCGACATCACCACCGACTGCCCAGGCACCGCCCCCTCGATCACCTTGCAAATCGCTTCCGCGACTTCATCCTTGCTCCGCCCCTTCTCCGGCTTCGTGAAGATGTACAAATCAGTCTGGCTTGGCGGCATCGGGTCCGTCGCCACCTCCGACGTGCCAATCCGCGAAAACACCCGCTCAATTTCTGGCACCTTCGCCAGCAGCGCCCTTTCGGTTTTCTGCTCCATTTCCAGCGATGCCGCCAGGCTCACGCTGTTGGTCCGGAACACCATCGCCAGATAAGACCCCTCGTCCAGTCTCGGGATGAACACCGCGCCTAGCCGGCCGAAGGCGAACACCGATACCCCAAACAGCACCACCGCCGCGCTCACAAGCCACCAGCGATACCGCAGCCCGGCTCGCAGCACGGGCGCATAGGCGCGCTTGCCCAGGCGCATCGCCAGGCTCTCGCCCTCTCCCAGCGGACCCGCGAGGCAAAACGAACACAGCGCCGGCATCACCGTCAAAGCCAGCACCAGCGCGGCGCCCAGGCAAAGCATCACCACCACAGCCATCGGGTGAAACATTTTCCCTTCCACTCCGGTCAAGGTCAGAATCGGAACATAAACAATGGTGATAATGAGCACGCCGAAAAACATCGGCTTTGACACCTCTGCGCTCCCGCTCAGAACGGTGTGCATCCGCTCCTCTTTCGTAAGCTTTCGGCCCAACTGCCGCTCTCGCCCTGCCAATTGTCGCACGATGTTCTCTACAATCACCACCGCCCCATCTATGATTAGCCCGAAGTCCACCGCGCCCAGGCTCATCAGATTTCCCGAAAGCTTTCCTTGCACCATCCCCGTCACGGCAAACAGGAACGAGAGCGGAATCGCCAGCGCGACGATCAATGCCGCCCGCCAGTTGCCCAGCAAGGCCAGCAGCACAACGACAACCAACACCGCGCCCTCGAAAAGATTTTTCGCCACCGTCCCAACTGTCCGGTCCACCAATTCGGAGCGGTCATAAACCGTCCGCACCACTACCCCGGCAGGCAACCTGCCCTGGACTTCTTTCAGCCGCTCGCCCACGCGCTTCGCTACGACGCGGCTGTTTTCCCCCGTCAACATCATCGCCATGCCAATCAGCGCTTCTTCCCCATTCTCGACCGCCGCGCCCGTGCGCACCTTCGACCCGATGCCCACTTCCGCCACGTCTTTGACCAGAATCGGCTTTACCCCAGCCGCAAACTTCAGCGGCAGTTCGCCGATCTCCTCGGCCGTCTGGACCCGGCCCACCGCCCGCACAATCAGTTGCTCCTGTCCTTGGTTCACCACGCCGCCGCCCGCGTTCTCGACGTTTTCGCCAATCACCCTCGCCAACTCGTCAAAGCTCACGTTGACATCGCGCAGCTCGTCCGGTTTGGGCATCACCACGATCTGCTTCTCGTAACCCCCCATCGCATTGACCTCCGCGACCCCGGGCACCGTCCGGAGCATCGGCTTAATGATGAAATCCTGAATCAGCTTCAACTCCATCAACTGCTCCCGCCGTGTTGCGGGTTTATTGGTTGCCCCCGGCCCGTAATCCACCACGTATTGGTAAATCTCGCTCAGACCCGTCGTGATCGGCGCCAGCTTCGGGGCAAGCCCAACCGGGAGCTTCTCAGCCACGCCCTGTAATCGCTCCCCGACGAGTTGGCGCGCTCGGTAAATATCCGTGCCGTCCTCAAAAATGAGAGTGATTTGCGACAAGCCGAATCGCGTCAGTGAACGAACCTCAGTCATCCCCGGCACGCCCGACAATTCCGTTTCCAACGGAAACGTAACCAGCTTCTCAATTTCCTCCGGGGCGAGGGCCGGGACCTCCGTATTGATTTGCACCTGGACATTTGTGATGTCCGGCACCGCGTCAATCGGCAGCCGCACCCCCGCCACCACGCCGGCGATGATCAATCCGGCTGCCGCCAGCAGCACGAACACGCGTTGCCGCAGCGCCAATTCAAGAATCCTGTAGATCATGTCAGGGTTAATGGCTTTGGCCCTGTGGCTCACCCTTGGAGACAATCCGCCCTGTCAAAATGTCCAGGTCTTGCGCGGCTTGCAGGGCATCCTTCCTCGTATCCAGCAAAGCGTCCACCGCTTCCAAATACTGCTTTTGCAGTTCCACATACGTTGCCACCGGCACTGCCCCGAGCCGGTAATGCCGGTCCGCCAGTTCCGCAGCTTCCCAAAAACGCCCTACCGCGTCAGGCCGCCACTTGCCAATTTCCCGCACCTTGCTCTCGTAAGTCAGCGCTGCCGCGAGCACCTTCCGTTCGACTTCCCGTTGCGCCACCAACAGCGACGTTTCCGCCTGGATTTGCCGCGCCGCCGCCACCTCGATATTCGCGCTCTTCCGATTCCACAACGGCAGCGGAAACGACACCCCCACCCCAATCACCCGGTCCCGCTCCAGCGCATTTTCTTCCGAAAATGAAGGCCCGACGCTAATCGCCGGAAACCGTTCATTCTTCGCCAGCGCCACCCTGAACTCCTGCTGTGCCAACTCCGCCGCTCGCACCCGCAACTCGAAATTGTTCGTCTGCGCCAGCGCCACCAGAATCTCGTTGCTTCCAGCGGGAGGAAACCCGAGTGCCGGTTCTGCCACTGCCAGCGCCGCCCCCGGCGCAGCA
>Ga0066710_100002658_pt1 | contig 14609 bp, 11 predicted proteins | sample GraSoiAngelo_159_FD_79666 | JGI IMG/M metagenome (GOLD analysis project Ga0066710, IMG submission 79666) | Grasslands soil microbial communities from the Angelo Coastal Reserve, California, USA - 14_1009_16_40cm | ecosystem: Environmental > Terrestrial > Soil > Grasslands | place: USA...
GCCCCAGTCCGCGATGGTGTCGGCAACGCGCGAGATCAGCTGCTTGACACTGGTCTCCCGGCGGGACGTGCCCAGCGCACCGCGGAAGTACTTGCTCACCACGACGTTTGTGGCCATCTGTGACCAGAACGCCGGGACCTCGCAGTCCTTCTGCTCGAAAACCGTCTCGCCCTTCTCGTTGGCGATGGTGGCGCTGCGCTTCTCCCAGGCCACCTCGTCGAAGGGATGGAACCCCTCCGTGGTGAAGCGCCGCTCGACGCGCAGCCCGCCGTCCTTGAGCTCCACCGCGGCGCTGAGCGCCTCGGCCACCGCCTTGGGCGAGCTGCTCTTGCGAGCACTGCGGCCGGCCGGCTGCCGGCGGGTCGAGGGGTCAGGTCCCTGGGGGGTGGAGACAGACGGGTCCACGATCTTTCCTCGCAATTCGGTTGGGCGCTTGGCGGATGCTATGACGTAGGGAAGATGGCGCCCCCTGCGGGTCGGTGCACCCCGACCACGATCACCTAGAAACCCCCTGATTATCCCACATCTTGGGGTCGGCCCGCCTTGGAGCCCCCATATCTTGAGATAGGACCATCCGCGCGTCAAGGGGTCGGCGGCGGCTCGGCGGCACTCAGGATCGCCCGGTACTCGGCCGGCACGTCCACCCGGATCGGCAGCCTGCGATCGCCGGCGATGAGCAAGAACTCGCCCCTCGTCGCGGTCTCGAGCAGACGCCGCTGCGCCTCGGTGAGGCCGAAGGCTCGCTCCATCAGGGCGGTCTCGGCGGGCCGGTGGCCGCCGAGCAAGACCGTGGCGCAGTTGGTGGCGATCACGGTGCCCTCGCCGCTCGCCAAAAGGTCCTGAGCATTCTGGGTGGCCACGACCAGCGACGCGCTGTATTTGCGGCAGCGTCGCGCCAGCTGCACAAGCAGTGCCCGCATCGCGGGATGCGAGCACAGTGCGCCGACTTCGTCGAACACGATATGCCGCCGCCGCCGATCACGCCTTACCAGCTGCCACAGCCAGCGACCCACCACGAGCGTCGCCGCGGCCACATGCTCGTCCGGCATGCCGCGCATGGATATTGCACACACGCCACCGCCGATGCGAAGCGTCGTGGGGCGGTTGAACAGCACGCCCAGCGCTCCCGCGCAGTAGCGGCGCACGATGGTCGCAACGCGCACGGCGTGCCTCTCGAGGTAGGGGATGCAGTCGCCGAGGACCGCGACGCGCCCCTGCGCGCCGGCGTCTCGCAACGCCTCACGCGCGGCCGCGTCGGTAATCGCCCGCTCGAGGTCGTCGAGCCGGTCTCCGCACAGCACGCTGACCAGGGACACGACGCCCGCGACCGCCTCGTCGGCCGCGCTGTCTGTCTGCCCGGGGACATCGAAGACGTTGATGCTCGCCGAGCCGCCTGGCTCGAGCGCCAGGTACGTACCACCCAGCGCGCTGACGACGCGGCGGTACTCACCCTCGGGATCGATGATCACCGCATCAATGCCACGGGTGGCTGCCTCGAGCACGAGGCATCCCAGCGCGAAGCTCTTGCCGTGTCCAGAGGTCGCAAAGACGGCGATGTTCGCGTTGGCGTGCCACGCGGTGTCGAATGGCGCGATGCGCACCGGCAGGCCCGAGTGCACTGCCGCGCCGATGCGGTACCCGTCCCGATCCTGGCAGGTTGCGTGCAGCCACGGGACGCAGGTGGCGGCAGCGCCCGACTCGACGAGCTTGGTCGCAGACAGCGCGTCAACGCACAGCGGCAGCGTGGTGACCATGGCGTCCAGCTGTCGAAAGTGAGCCGGCTCCGCGGCGGCGAGCGCCGACGAGAAGGCGCGCGCTGCAGTGTCGCTGTCGCGGCGTAGTGCGCCCAGCGTCGCTGCGCGCACCGCCACCGTGAGCGAGCAGTGCAGTGGACGTCCCAGGCTCCCCGCCAGGCGCGCTCGCAATGCGAGCGCCGAGTCGAGGCCGATGTCGACCTGCGCGTCACCGATCGCTCCGCGCTCGGCTTCGAGCAGCCTGTGAGCCGAGAAGTCGCGCAGGCGGCGGGTCAGCGTGTTGAGCGCGGCATCGAGGGCGGCGGGGCTCAGGTGCAGTGCGATGTCGCACGCCACGGGGACCGTCACCAGGGGGGCCAGCCAGCCGGGCCGGACCGCGTGTCCGGGGAACCTGCGCAGCGCCAGTGAGCGAAGCACGCACGCTCCGGCGCGAACGTGGTGCGGATGCTCGGTGAGAGCAGTGCCATGCGCGAGCGGCAGTCCCGCGGTCAGGGCCTTGTGGAGGGCCGCGCCCTCGAGCCGATGCGCGCTGATACCCATCGCGCGGAGCCACCCGTGCACATGCTCAGCAGCCTCATCCAGCGCCGTCGCTGTTGGCGCCCGTGTCGCCAGCAGGATGGTGCGCGTGAAAACGGCGCGCGCACGAAGTCGTGTCGCCCAGTGCCGCCGCATCGCCGCGTCGAGTCCCGGATGGGCTGCGCGGAGCGAATCCTCCCCAGCCGGCTCGTCCTCGACGCGGCGCACCCGCACCACGATCTGCAGCGGCGACTCGAGGCTGTGGCACATGCGCAGGAAAGCCGCCGACGCGGCGGCACGCCGCGCCGTGTCGAGCGACGACAGGTCGATGGCCGAGCTCACCATGACCGCTGAGCTGCTGCCGTCGGGGTGCACGACCCGGTCGCCGCGCACTCTGTATACCGCGACCGGCTTCACCCCGCTGCGGGGAAGCGCAGCTCACGCCCCAGGCGGCGGGCCAGACGCTGCAGCGCGTCGGCTGCCGGCCCGCTGCTCTCCAGCGCAACGAGGCGATGGTGGTTCTCGGCGACCACGACCGAATCGTCGTCGGGGATCTCGCCGAGGATCTGCCCACGCAGGTCGGCAATGGGCTCGCTCACGTCGGTGTCGGCGCGAGCGCGGTTGATCACGTAACGCAGCGAGTGACGGAGCCCCAATCCGCGCAGGGACTCGGTGGTGCGATAGGCGTCGTGAATGCCGCCGGCGGTCGGCGTGAGCAGCACGAAGACGTCATCGGCACACATGAGCGCGGCCGTCGTCAACGGCGACAGCTCCGCTGAGAGATCCATGATGACGACGTCGAATCCCTCGATGTCGAGCTCGCGCAGCACCTCGCGAAGCAAGGCTGGATTGACCGGCCATTCCGACGAGAGTGGTGCCGCGGGCCCGAGCAGCACGTGCACGCCTGAGCGATGGCGAACCATGTAGTCGAGCAGACGCCGCTTGCCGGGAGGCGCGAGTCCGAAGTCCAGCACAGTGCGGTGGGGCATGCCGAGGCGGACCGACACGCTGGGGCTGCGCAGGTCGAGGTCGAGCAGCGCCACGCGCATGGGCTGCGCGCGCTCGCCGGGTGGCGCCGATCCGCTGGCGAGGAGGCAGGCCAGCTCGGTGGCGAGCGTGCTGCGTCCCGTGCCTCCCTTCAGGGAGAAAAAGGTGAGGCGCCGTGCTCCGCCCTTCCGGCCGGCAGTCTCGGCTGGGTGCGTCTGCGCGTTGCGGGGCGGCCCAGCCGTCTCTCTGAACAGCGGGATGATGGGCACCTCATCGAGAGGAGCTGGCTCAGCCGCGAGCTGGAACGTCGGCCGGTGTGCTCGCAGCGCGAACCGCAGTGCGAACCGCAGTGCGAACACAGCCCAGTCGAACCCCGGCCGCCCGGCGATGCGAAGCCACCCCAGGCTCGCGGCCAGCGCGACGACGAACAGCGCAAGCGGCATCGCCACTGGGGCCGGCACCGGCGAGCGGACCAACGCGTAGGCGGTCAGGATCGCTCCGACCACCGCGAGCAGTGGCCCGGCGGCCAGCCCAAAAGCCAGGCGATCCGGCGCGTCGAACCCCTCTGCGAACTGGAATTCGTCCACCAACACCCCTCTCGGCCCGCGGCCCTTGTGCATCGACAGAATCACACAGGAGTATAGCCAACGCCATGGTCGACGCGACGGACAAACGCTAGAGTTGACGGGCGCGTCAAGTCACCGCCCGGGTTCGCGGCAGCTGCCGCCCTGGAGCGGGGGGCCGCAGGATGACACGGAGGTGCAGCAGTGGCGACGATGGTCAAGCCTGAGGTGGAGGTGGCGACCTACCAGCAGTACATCGACGGTGAGTGGGTCGGTGCCGCCAGCGGCGCAACGCATGAGGTCATCAACCCCTCCAGCGAAGAGGTGATGGCCATCGTGCCATCGAGCTCTCGCGAGGACACGCGCCGCGCCGTTGCCGCTGCGCGCCGTTCCTTCGAGGCGGGCGAATGGCGGCACAAGACGCAGCTGCAGCGCACCCAGATCATGTTCGAGATTGCGCGACATCTGCAGACGGTGTCGGGCGACTGGGGCCTGCTCGAGGCGCAGAACGCCGGAGCAGTGATACGCAAGACGTCTGTGGTCGACGTCCCCATCGCACTCGAATGGTTCCGCAGCACTGCAGAACAGGCGTTGTCAGTGCCGTGGTACGAGCCGCTCCCGTGGTTCGATCAGCCTTACGTCTCCTGGAACTTCGTGCAGCGCGAGCCGATCGGCGTCTGCGCCGGCATCATCCCCTGGAATTACCCGCTCATCTTCGCGATGTGGAAGATCGCGCCCGCGCTGGCGATGGGCAACTCGCTGGTGCTCAAGCCTGCGTCCAACACACCGCTGTCGGCGCTGGAGCTCGCCCGCGCCATCGACGACACGGGGTTGCTGCCCAAGGGAGTCCTCAACGTCGTCACCGGCCCGGCGAGTGAGGTCGGCGCCGAGCTGGCCGAGAACATTGACGTCGACAAGCTGGCGTTCACGGGATCGACGGCGACCGGCCGCAAGATCCTCGCGGCCGCCGCTCAGAACATCAAGAAGGTGACACTCGAGCTCGGCGGCAAGTCGGCCAACATCGTCTGCCCCGACGCCGACCTGGACCTGGCGGTTGACGGCACGCTGTTCGGCACGTTCTTCCACCAGGGGCAGATGTGCGAATCGGGTACGCGTCTGTTCGTGCACGAGGACATCTACGACACATTCGTCGACCGGCTTGTCGACGGCGCAGCGAGCCTGCGAGTCGGCGACGCCGCGGACTTCGACTCCCAGGTCGGCCCGGTGATCAGCAAGCAGCAGTACGACATGATCCTGTCGGCAATCGAGCGCGCTCGAGCGGAGGGCGCCACCGTCGCCGTCGGCGGCGGACGGGCGGCTCACGTCGGGGAGCGCGGCTACTTCGTCCAGCCCACAGTCCTCGTCGGCGTCAAGCCGGAGTCACATGCTGCCACCGAGGAGATCTTCGGTCCCGTACTCGCGGTGCAGCGCTGGAAGGATCTTGGCGAGGTCATCGCGCGTGCCAACCGCAGCATCTATGGTCTGGCCGGTGGAGTGTGGTCGCGTGACACGCGGGGCGCCATCGACATCGCCAAGAACCTGCGCACGGGGACCGTCTGGATCAACGACTGGCACCTGCTCAACCCACAGGCTCCGTTCGGCGGTTACAAGCAGAGTGGCGTCGGCCGCGAGCACGGCATCTACGGTTTGAAGGAGTACACCGAGATCAAGCACATCCACGTCGATCAGGGCGTGCCACGCCGCGATCGTTACTTCTGGGACGTGCTGCTCGGATAGGACTCGCGGCGGCCGTACCGCGCGACGCCGTACGCCATCAGCGCGCCGCTGACCAGGAGAAACGCGCCGCCGGCCATCGTGCTCGTGTCCGCGCCGGTCGAACCTGGCGGCTGCGGCGGCGTGCCCTTGACCCCGCTGGTCGGCGTTGCCGCGGGCGTGGCCCCGCACGGGTTCGACGCGATGATGATCACCTGGGCTGGTTGACCCGACGCGGAGCCGATGGAGCTCCCGCACATCGAGCCGGCGGTCACGAAAGCCGAGCCGGCACCCCCGCCGCCACCAGCCCCCTCGGTCACCAGTGGCGGAGTTGCGCTCAGCACCGTGGCGCCGCCACCGCCGCCACCACCGCCGTAGCGACCGCCGCCGCCGCCCCCGCCCGAGTTCGCGGAGGTCCCGTTGCCGCCGCCGCCGGCACACGCGATCGACCCCGCCCCGCCGCCCACGCCGTTGGTGGTCCCAGCGCCGGGCGCCCCGCCGGCACCGCCCGCGGAACTCCGGCCGGCGCCCCCTCCCTTGCCGTCCGCGCCACCGCTGCTTCCACCGCTGGCCCCTGAAGATGAGACCTGAGACGACGATCCGCCGTGGCCCCCGTTCTCGCCGTTGCCGATCCCCGCGTTGCCGCCGCCTCCGCCGCCACCGGCCACGAGCAGGCGCGAGCTGAGCGACGCCGCAGACCCAGCGGCGGAACCGCCGGCGCAGGCTCCCGTGCCCATGGCGATGGTGCGGACGTCGGTCGCGCCACCGCCACCTCCGGCGAACAGGTTCGCCACCTCCGATGCGGGCGCCGCAGTGAAACCGCCGGGCGAACCGCCGTTGAACCCGCCCGCACCGGTTCCAGAGCTGCCGGTGCACGAGGAGCTGCCCACCAGGCAGACGCCGCCGGCTCCGCCGGCGCCGCCGACCTCGACGAAGATCACCTCGCCCGGAGTCACGCGCAGGTTGGATGTGATGAGCGCGCCCGCTCCCCCGGCACCGCCGAGAGGCGAACCGGCCGGCGCGCTGGGGGCGCTGCCCCCCGCGGCGCCCACCGCAACTATGTGGAGACTGGACACGCCTGCCGGCACCGCGTAGCACTGCTCGCTGCCCGTGAAGCCGAACGTCGCATTGGCCGACATGCAGGCGGCCGCGAACGCAGGGCTCGAAACCATCACCCCAAGCGCGATCCAGCCGGCGAGGGCGACCGCAGGCAGTCCGGAACAGAGGCGGACGAGAGCGCGGGCCGGCCGCGTGGTGGGCATCGATGCGCTCATACCTTGTTGGATCGCCTCCATCGCGTCGAACGTCCCTTGACTACCAATGTGAACGCTCGGGCAGGGGTCGCTCTTGCGTGGCACGCAGCCAGGCTCCTGCGCCAGGGCAGCCGAAGTCGAGCGGGGCGCAGCCGCGAGCGGCGGCCGCGCGCCCAGCCGGCGGTGTCAGTGCGTGTGCAGGACGTTGGATTGAGACGAGTGCAGTTCGGCGGCGGATTCGGCGCGGCGATGGTACCGCCGCTCGGTAGGCGCTGCGAGAACGGCTCAGTGCGGGACGAGCGTCGTCAGGAAATCGCCGATCGCCGCCGCCACCTCGGCGGGGCGCTGCACCGGGATGTCGTGGACGCCGTCCACCCAGACCACGCGAGCCCGGTCGCCCAGCACTGCCCGCGCGTGGTCCATGGCCCGCACCTTGGGGAGGTCCTCGTGATCGGGATGGCCGGCCGGGATCAACAGCACGGGACAGCCCAGCCTGCTCATGAGCTCGTACCCGTCGAGCTCGAACAGGTGGCGCGCGATCTGCATGTGATGGTCGAGCATCAGGCGGGCACGGAGGCCGCCGTCGCCGTTGCCGTCGTCTTCGAAGTTGCCGAGCATGATCGCGGCGGCGGTCTCGGGATCCGAACCCTCGCTGATCGGTGAGGAATCCATCCAGGTCCGCAGCGTGGCCGCCGTGATGCCGTGGAGCTGCGGCGGTCGCATCATCTGCTCGGCCATCTCCCAGGTCGGGCCGAAATACGCTTTGAGCTCCGTGGCGCCGCCGTCGACGCAGATGACGCCCAGAGTTCCCTGGGGAGCGACGACGCCGTATTCCAAGGCGACGGACGCTCCCCAGCTGTGCCCAGCGGCCACCAGCGGTCCCGGGTGCAGGTGCGCGGCAACCTCCACCAGGTCGTCGGCCACGGTCTCGAAGTCGTAGCCGTCCTCGGGGCGGTCGCTCAGCCCGTGGCCGCGCAGGTCCACGGAGATGACCCGGTGGCGGGGAGCGAGACGTTGGGCGACCAGGTCCCACCAGCGCGCGTTGCTGGCCAGACCGTGCATGGCCAGCACCGCGGGCTCGCCGCCGGCGAAGTCTCGAACCGCCAGCGTGGGACCTGACGTGGCGACGCGGCGTTCGGTGAGTTCAGCTGCCAACACGAGCGATTGTCGGCGAACGCCGGCCATGAGCGGCGTGCTGCCCCGCTAGCATGGACTGAGGCGGGTGGTTCCCCGCCGCCTGCGGAGACGAGCCCTGCCCGCCATCGAGCCATACACGCGGCGCCTGCTGCGACACGTCCAGCCGATCATCGTGGCGAGCCGCGCCCCGCTGGCGCTGTACCCGGCGGACCCCTATCGCGGTACCAGCGAGCGCTTGACCAAGGGCCCCGGAGGCCTGGTGACAGCGCTCAGCTCGCTCGCCGGCGCAACGCACGCCACCTGGGTGGCAATCACTCGCGATGATGCGGACCGCTCCCTGGCGGAGCGCGGCGATCCGGCCCCGCTCATCACCGAGGACGGCACCCGTTACGACGTGGCCTTCGTCGATCCCGGTGCGGAGGCGTACGAGCTCTTCTACAGCGTCATCAGCAATCCGCTGCTGTGGTTCATCCAGCACTACCTGTGGGACCTGGCCCGTGAGCCGATCGTCGACTCGGCGATCCAGCGTGCGTGGAACGACGGTTACGTGCGCGTGAACAGAGACATCGCCGACCGCGTCGTCGTCGAGGCCGAACGATCGCGCAAGCCGGCGCTCGTCTTCGTACAGGACTACCAGATGTACTGCGTCCCGCGCCTCATCCGCGAGCGGCTCCCGGAGGTGCGCATCCAGCACTTCGTGCACATCCCATGGCCGACGCCGCAGTACTGGACCATCCTGCCCAAGAATATTCGCGACGCGGTCGTGCACGGCATGCTCGGCGCCGACATCATCGGCTTTCAGACGCCGCGTGACGTGCGCAACTTCCTCATGACGTGCGAGGAGAACCTGGGCCTCACCGTCGACCTGCGCGAGCGCACGGTCTTCTTCGACGGGCGCGCGATCTGGGTGCGCAACTACCCGATCAGCATCGATCCCCAGTCATTTCTCGCCCATGCCGACCGCCCTGAGGTGCGCGCGGAGGAGGAGCGCATCCTGCAGTGGCGGCCGAAGTACCTGATATTGCGCGTGGACCGGACCGACCTCAGCAAGAACATCGTGCGTGGGTTCCTGGCCTACGAGCGCATGCTGGCCGCCCACCCTGAGCTGTACGGGCAGGTGCTCTTCTGGGCGTTCCTGCAGCCGAGCCGGCAGGACATCGACGACTATCGCGCCTATCTCGGCCATGTGCTCAGCGTGGCAGCGCGTATCAACCGTGGCTACAGCCGCGGCGGCTGGGCGCCCATCCGCGTGGAGATCGAGGACAACATGGAGCGCGCCATTGCGGGCTACCGCTCGTTCGACGTGCTCCTGGTCAACCCGATCTACGACGGCATGAACCTGGTGGCCAAGGAGGGCCCGCTGTGCAACCGGCGCAACGGTGTGCTGGTACTCAGCGAGAACGCGGGCTCACACGAAGAGCTCGGTGAGTTCGTGCTCACCGTGAACCCCTTCGACATCGACGAGACGGCCGATGCGCTCTACCGCGGCCTCATGATGGAGCAGCGCCAGCGCAAGGCGCGAATCACGCGGATTCGCGAGACGGTGCGCACCAACGACGTGACGCGCTGGATCTCGCACCAGCTTCAGGACCTCAGAGAGCTGATCGGCTGAGCGAAGCCGTCAGTGCCCGAGCCCGGCGAAGCCGACGATGAAGAGCCAGCCGACCACGGCGCCGACCGTCACCCAGAGCGCGATCCAGCCTCGGTCGCTGATGCGGCGCCGCTGCCGCAGGTAGCGCCTGCGGACGGCGAGAGCATCGGCCCCGTTGGGCTGCCCGGGGGAGGGGGTGCGTCGTATCTGTACCGAGGAAGACATGAGGTACCAGTGCAACGAGGACCGCCGGGTGCGGTTACGCCCGACCTTCGGGGGAATCCGCCTGAGGCGGGATTATCAGGTAATCCACCATCTTTGTGTCGGGAAAAGCACGTTCGTGCGTGTAAACTAGACTGATGCCACCCCCAGCTCGCGTTTCCGGCCTCGGCGCTTAGATGGCAGTACCGGCGGAGATGGCAACGACGTCGGCCGCCCGCATGATCGATCTCGACAAGCCCCTCTACACGATCAGCGTCGCCGCCGAGATCCTCGAGACGCATCCGCGGACGCTCATGATGTACGAGAGCCTGCATCTTGTGGTGCCTCGGCGCACATCAACCAACCGGCGTCGTTACTCTCAGCGCGACGTGCTCACGCTGCAGGCCATCCAGCGGCTCACCCGCCGCCACGGCCTCAACCTCGCCGGCGCGCGCTACGTCATCCAATGCCTGCGCCTGCTCGCAGAGCACGGCATCCCGCGGCCGCCGGACCTCGCCGACATCGACATCGAGCACGTCAACCTCTGACGCATATACTCGGCTGCCATTGGCGGGGTCCTCAGGCCCCTGGTCGGGTGCAGATTGGGCGACCTGATGCGCGGAGGTGCCGTGGACGTCGACGACGAGGATCTTGCAGCCCTGGGGCGCAAGGTCGTCGACGACACGGTGGCGCTGGTGCGTGCCGAACTCGACCTGGTCAGGGCTGAGCTCGGTGAGGCCCTGCGCCGGATGGCCGTGGCTATCGCGCTCGTCAGCGCCGCGGCCGTTTTCTTTCTGATAGCGTTGATCGAGGCGCTCGGCGCGCTTCCTGCCTGGCTCGGGCCCGCGTTTTTCGGCAACCCGTGGCTGGCCTGGCTGCTCGTCGGCGGCGCGCTGCTGATCATCGCCCTGCTGCTGGGGCTGGTCGGAACCATGCGCGTACGGCGCTCGTTGAGCCAGGGTAAGCACACGTTCGGCACGATCAAGGAGGACGGCCAGTGGCTCAGGGGGTTGATCAGGCGCGGCGACAGCGGGAGCTGACCAAGCAGCAGCTCGAGGCTGACGCGGCGCGCATCGAGGCCCGGATCCGCCACGAGCTGGACTGGCGCGGCCGGCTGCGTCGTGATGGCCCCCGGATCGCAGCCCTGGGCGCTGGTGCGCTGGTCTTGATCGGCGCGATCGTCTTGGTTCGCTCGCGCGCGCGCCGCGATCGCAAGCCGGCGGATCCCGGACCCGCGTCCCTCGATGACGTTGCCAGCGAGCTGCGCGAGATCCGCGACCGCCTCGAACGCCGTGGCGGTGAGTCCGGCCCGGTGTGGCAGAAGGCGCTGCTGCGCGGCGTGACGGCGGCCGGAGCCGCGGCGGGCACGTATGCGGCCAAGCGCATCATGGATCAGCAGACTCATGCAGGAGCGGGAAGGGCCGAGGCGACTGGTGTCAGCTGAGCCGCGCCGCCGCCGCGCCGGGCTGGGGGGCGCGAACGGCCGGCGCTTCCGGATCGGCCGCCGCTGGCGTCGCGTGCTGCTGTGGGCAGGCGCCGGAGCGGGCCTCATCGTGGCCGTGCTCGCCGGCATGGTGGTGTTCGCGGCGATGACCCTGCCGAACATCGACGACATCGGCAAGGCCACCGGAACGATCCGCATCCTCGATCGCCACGGTGCGCTCATCGCCGAGGTTGGCCACGACGCGACCACACGGTCGTCGGTCAGCTTCGATCAGATCGCACCCGTCATGCGCGACGCGACACTCGCCGCGGAGGACCGCAATTTCTACAGCGAGGGTGCGTTCGACCTCAAACGCATCGTCAAGGCGGTAATCGACGACATCGTGCTCCGCTCACCGGCTGAGGGCGCGAGCACGATCACCCAGCAGCTCGCCAAGCAGGCCTTCTTCGGGCAGCAGGCGTCCAAGGATCCGCTGCGCAAGATCCGCGAGGCGCTCCTCGCCAACGAGATCGGGGGACGCTACACGAAGGACCAGACACTCGCGCTGTACCTCAACATCGTGTACTACGGCGAGAACGCCTACGGCATCGAGAACGCCGCCGAGCGCTACTTCGGCAAGCACGCCGCGCAGCTGAACACCGCCGAGGCTGCGTTGCTCGCCGGGCTCCCCGAGGCGCCCTCGTACAACGACCCGTACGAGAACCCCGACGCCGCCTACGCGCGCATGCACTACGTGCTCAGCGGGCTGGTCGCGATGGGCAAGGTGACCGAGACCGACGCGGCAAGCGTCGACCCGCTCGCCGGCGATGCGGCGACGCAGCAGCAGGTGCAGCGGCAGATCAGCGCCGACCTGCAGCACGGCAAACCCAACATCACAGTTGGGCCGGCGCCGCACTTCGCGCAGTACATCGAGGACCAGCTGCACGGCGGCCAGCTTGCGCAGGACCCCAGCTACATCAACGGCGATCTGGTGGTAACGACGACGCTAGACCTGAGTCTGCAGCAGCGCGCGCAGAGCATCGTGGCGGCGGGCGTGAAGCAGCTCGGCCACGGAGCCAACAACGGCGCCTTGCTCATGATCGACGCGCGCACCGGCGAGATCCTGGCCATGGTCGGCTCGGCTGACTACAACAACAACGCCATCGCCGGGAAGTACAACGTCGTGCTGGGCCAGAGGCGACCGGGCTCGTCGTTCAAGCCGTACGTCTACGAGACGGCCTTCCGGGAGGGCGTGCTGAAACCGGACAGCATCCTCGACGACACAGCTAAGGAGTCGCGGGCGCTGGGTGGTGTTCCCGACTGGGACGGCCGGTTCATGGGCCGCATCACCGCTGCGCACGCGCTGCTCGCCTCGCGCAACGTTGCCGCCGAGCAGGCGATGGAGATGGCCGGCATCCACAACGTCATCACCTTCGCGCACGGGCTGGGCATCACGACCCCGATCGCGCCCAACGCCAGTTCGGCGATCGGCTCTTCCGCGCTGCGCATGATCGATCATGCATCGGCGTATGCGGCGTTCGCGAACGGCGGTCATCGAGTCACGGCCCACGGGATCATGCGAGTCGTCGACAAGTCCGGCAACGTGATCGCCGACTACTCGCAACCCGCCGACCAGGGCACGGTGATGACGTCCGCGCAGGCGTGGACGGTCACGTCGATCCTGCGCGGCTATGCGCACTACTGGGGCGTCCCCATCAAGTGGGACACAGCCAGTAAGTCGGGCAGCACCGACAACACCGTGGACGCGTACTACATGGACTACACCCCTGACTGGGTGGTCGCAACCTGGGTCGGCCACACCGAGGGAGACAACCCGGCCGACATTCCCATGCAGGGTGTGTTCGGCAGCACGTCGGCGCACTACATCGCCGCGCCGTTCATCAACGCATTGCCGCGGCCGCACGCGTTCACCCCGGTCCTGGGCTCGCTCCCCGACTGCGCCACCCAGGATGCGTCCTTGGTCCCGCAGTCGTCGTGTCCTACGCCGACGCCGAGCCCGACGCCCTTGCCAACGCCGACGCCGTCGCCGACCGAGACGCCGTCGCTGTGTCCGACGCGGGCGCCCACCACTCCTGGTGCACTGCCGGTGACGACACCGACACCGACCACCTGCCCCTGATCGGGAGGGCGGCTAGCCCTTGCGGCCGAAGAGGTCGGTAAGGCTGCCCTCGTGACCGGCGAGCACGCTGTGGAGCTCGAGCAGCTCATCGCCGCTGATGGGCTCGGCGGTCTCGGGAAGACCCTCGTCGATGACGGGCTTGCGATCCTCTTCCGCTTCGGTCTGGAAGATGATCTGCAGCAGGTTCTCGTCGTTGCAGGCTGCGCAGGTGACGCGCACCAGCGCCCGGTTGCCCTGTTGCGCCAGCACGTTGATCCCGCAGTTGGCCATGTTCTCGCCGCATGCTGAGCAGCGGTACCGACGAGCCTGGAAGCGAAGCAGTTCGAGCAGATCCATCCCCGCCCAGTATATGCCGCCGGTCGGGGTGCCAAACGGGCCCCGGGGTACACTCGGAAGCCGCTGGGGAGTGGCCAAGTGGTAAGGCAGCTGACTCTGGATCAGCCAATCCGAGGTTCGAATCCTCGCTCCCCAGCCAATCGAGCGCGAGTGTGTGAGTGGGTGGCGCGCACATCTGCTCGATTGGCCGGGGGCCCCTTCCTTTCCATAGGGAGAAGGCAGATCCTTCTCCCTCGACGTCGGGCGGAGCCCGACGTCTTCACCCTCATCATCGGTGCACAACGGCGCACCGATGTGCGCTTCGCGCACGGGAGGGAGCGAGGATTCAGTCACCTCGGATTGGCTGATCCAGAGTCAGCGATGTGGGTCGGTCAATGCGTGGTTCGAATCCTCGCTCCCCAGCACTCTCTCCCCAGTTTTCCAGGGGGTAAATCTCGCTATTCGAACTCCATGGTCACGTTCGGTAAGCTGCCGCGACGGAGCACTCGACAGCCTGGGGTTTCGCGAGCGCGCTATAAGCCGTCGCCCGCACTAGTGATCAGTCGCTACCCACGCGGTCTTGTCAGCCCCTCGGTGTCGTTGAGTGCGGATCCCGGTTGTGTCTTCGAGTCGAGCGCAACCGCGGGCGTCGATGTCCCAGGGCCCATCAGTGCGACTGTGGCCGACGCGTTCGGGGCGAACAGACGGACGGTTTGGCTCTTGCCCTTCAGTGGAACCGTGGCGCGCTCAGCCCACTCCTCGCATCCACGCGTCAGCTGCGTAAGCGTCGCGTCTGTTATCAGCACATCGTCATCCGTCTGCCGCGTAGCCGACTCGACACGCGAGGCAGTGTTCACGGTGTCGCCGATGACAGTGAAGTCGAGACGCCCACCGCCGCCGATCGTCCCGACCACGGCTCGGCCGGAATTCACGCCGATGCCGACGCGGATGCGACCGCTGTAACGATGACGCACCAATTGCGCGATCTCAAGGGCGGCCGCGACGGCACAGTCGGC
>Ga0066710_100002659_pt1 | contig 14607 bp, 16 predicted proteins | sample GraSoiAngelo_159_FD_79666 | JGI IMG/M metagenome (GOLD analysis project Ga0066710, IMG submission 79666) | Grasslands soil microbial communities from the Angelo Coastal Reserve, California, USA - 14_1009_16_40cm | ecosystem: Environmental > Terrestrial > Soil > Grasslands | place: USA...
CCTTCCCGCTGTGGGGAAATAAGGCCTTGAGTAGCTCCGACCATCCGGACGCACGATTCTCGACCGTGGAGATGGCACGGGCCAAGACCCGAGCATCGCCGGAGCGAAGCTGCTCAATCCATGCCTGAATCTCGTAGGTCAAACTGCCAGTGTAAAGCAGCCAACAAAGAATTAAGAAATCGAGGGCGGACGATAATCATCAGTTCATCGAGAACCCACCAGCGTTTTCCTTTCGGCACTGCTAGTTCGTAGTTTTTGCAATCGCTTCCGGTATTCCAGGGCTGCTCTTTCAGCGTCCTCTTCCGAGGCACTATTGGTCGCCAGGTGTCCAAGTTCATGGGCCAACCAATGACCCAGCCATTCCTGACCATCGTAGCGGTCCGCATCCACGAAAACGCTCCGGGTTGGCAGATGGGCAAACATTTTGCTCCCCATCCCCGTGGGCACGTGGAGTTGGTACACTTTGGCGGCATAGAGATACTGCCAGTGGGGAACGAAGCGTATCCGATAAGGAAGGACCCGCGGCTGCATTGCTTGAATCTGGCGTCGAATGACGGCTTCGCGCTCTGCCGTTACGCCCTGTACTGTGTAGACGTCGTTGTTGATGGCCTGGATTTGTGCTGCGGGTGCAATCGCCAGGAAAAACGGGACCAACCAGATCGTCAGTTTCACGCTCCACCTCCGTGGTGGAGGCGAACTTGAGGGAGGAAGGGAGGAAGCTCAATGGACGGCGGCTTGATTGCCCGTTGATTGGTTCTAAGCAGCTAATCGCAACGATTTCAGTGCGTTGCAAGGACGCCTTATCTCGATTCGAGACTGCTCGTGCTAGACTCGACGCCTGAAATCCGGGGGTGATCCCCAAGAATGTCCCGTGAGAGTCGACCTCCCGCCCGGCTGCGCTTCGGGATCTTTGAGGTCGACGTGCGCTCCCGCGAAGTACGCAAGCAAGGCGTCCGCATAAAGCTGCTAGGAACAGCCCTTCCATGTCCTGAAGGTGCTGCTGGAGCGACCGGGTGAGATCGTCACCCGCGAAGAGTTGCGTTCCCAAATCTGGTCGGCCGACACCTTCGTCGACTTCGACAACAGTCTCAATACCTCGATTAACAAGCTGCGCGAAGCACTGGGAGATTCGGCGGACAGCCCCCGCTTCATCGAAACCGTGCCTCGGCGGGGATACCGCTTCGTCGCCCCGGTCAAGGGCGACACAGAGAAGAAGCGTGAGGCGGTCGGTCACGCACAAGGGTTCCGCGGGTGGAGGACGGGCGTGGTCGCGGCGGCCGTCGTCATCGTCGTGACGGTTGGACTTTTGTGGCGCAGCCGGCAACCGCGGCGCCTGACGGAGAAGGACACTATCGTTCTCGGAGACTTCGCCAATTCGACTGGCGATGCGGTATTTGACGGAACGCTTCGCGAAGGGCTTTCCGTCGAGTTGGAGCAGTCGCCCTTCCTGAGCCTGTTGTCAGAGGAAGGAATCCATCACACATTGCGGATGATGGGACAAGCGGCGAATGCGCGACTCACACCCGAGATTGCTCAGGAAGTTTGTCAGAGGACAAGCAGCGTCGCTGCACTGCAAGGTTCGATAGCCTTGATCGGAAGCCGATACAATCTGATTCTCAAGGCGGTCAATTGTGCCAGCGGAGATTTGCTGGCGACCACAGAAGGGCAGGCGAACGACAAGAACCACGTTCTCGATGCGCTGGGGAAGGCTGCCTCGGAAATGCGGAGGAGACTGGGAGAGTCTTTGAGCACGGTACAAAAATACAACACACCTCTCGAGCAGGCGACTACTCCATCTCTTGAAGCACTACAAGCTTACAACTCCAGTTTGAACGCTCCCGATGGTCCGGCCGCGATCGCGCTGCTCCAGCGAGCCATTCAACTCGACCCGAATTTTGCTCTGGCTTACTCGGACCTGGCTTATCTCGCTGAGCCTGCTTTGGCGGCAGAAAGCGCCCGGAAGGCCTTCGAGTTGCGAGCTGGGGTGAGTGAGCGGGAAAAGCTCCACATCGAAGTAAATTACTACTATTTTGGGACCGGCGATCTTGTGAAAGCACGGCGCAGCGCGGAAATTGGCGCATTGACATACCGGCGCGATCCCGACTTTCACGGCAACCTTTTCCTGTGCTTAAGACCTCTCGGAGAATATGAAGCAGGCCTCAAAGAAAACCTGGAATGGCTCCGTCTCAGTGTGCCCGACGATTGGCCGCCTTACCGGCTCCTCGCTTTCGGATATCTATACTTGAACCGCATCGAAGAAGCTGAGGTTACAGTCAAAAAGGCGAAAGCGAAGGGTCTGGACTCTCGTCTTACCCCGGTTCTCTATGCAATTGCCTTCTATCGGGGCGACACTTCTGAAATGGCAAGGCAGGCAGCCCGGGCTGCCGGCAAATCGGAAGACGAACACTTGCTATCAGTCTTGGAGGTCGACACAGCTGCTTATTTCGGACATCTGCGGAAAGCGCGAGAATTCTTACGGCAGGCAGCCGATTCCGCGCAGCGAGCAGGGGAGAAAGAAAACGCGGCAACCTACTATGCAGCGTCTGCCTTACGGGAAGGGTTGTTCGGAAGCGCAGAGAGAGCAGGACAGCAAGCCAATCTCGCGAAGAGAGGTTCGACGGGGCGAGATCTGGATTATGGGGTGGCGCTGGCCCTTGCCTATGCAGGAGACGCGAGCCAAGCGCGAGCCCTGGCTGATGATTTAGGCAAGAGGTTTCCGGAGGACACGATCGTACAGTTCAACTACCTGCCCACGCTTCGCGCAAAGCTTGCGCTCGTCCATGCAAACCCCCAGGAGGCGCTGGTTATTCTTGGGGCTGCCTCTCCTTATGAACTGGGGTTGCCCGCGTATGACTTTTATAACTGGCCCAATTTGTATCCTGTCTATGTGCGAGGAGAAGCGTATCTTGCGGCGCACCGAGGCAGTGAAGCGGCAAAAGAATTTCAGAAAATCCTCGAGCATCGTGGCATTGTGCTCAACGAACCCATCGGTGCGCTGGCGCATTTGCAACTCGGGCGCGCCTACGCGCTGCAGGGCGACACGGCCAACAGCCGCGGCGCATATCTGGATTTTCTGACGTTGTGGAAAGATGCCGACCCGGACATTCCCATCTTCAAGCAAGCCAAGGCGGAGTATGCCAAGCTGCATTAGGAGTCAGCGGCAGGAAAAGGTTCAGTCCTTCAGCAGCTGCCGCGCAATCACTAGCCGCTGGATCTCGCTCGTGCCCTCGCCAATCGTGCACAGCTTCACGTCGCGATAAAACTTCTCCGCCGGATAGTCCTTGATGAACCCGTACCCGCCGTGAATCTGTACCCCCTCGTTGGCGCATTTCACCGCAACTTCGCTGGCGTAAAGCTTGGCCATTGATGACTCCTGCGTCGTCTTCATTCCGGCATCTTTCATCGACGCCGCACGAAACGTCAGCAGCTTAGCCGCGTCGATCTCGGTGGCCATGTCGGCCAGCTTCCACTGGATCGCCTGAAAGTCGCTGATGGCCTTGCCAAACTGCCGGCGTTCCTTGGAATACTTCAACGCCGCGTCGTAGGCGCCCTCGGCCATGCCCAGCGACAGCGCCGCAATCGAGATTCGTCCGCCATCGAGCACGCGCATGGCGTCGGGAAATCCCTGTCCTTCCGCGCCCAACAGATTCTCGGTTGGGATCACGCAGTCTTCAAAGATCAGTTCCGCGGTATCGCTGGCCCGCAGCCCCAGCTTATTTTCTTTCTTGCCCGGATGAAATCCCTTCGTGCCTTTTTCTACTACAAATGCCGACAGGCCGTGCGTGTGCGCCGTGCGGTCCGTAACCGCGAGTACGACCACTACATCCGCGTAATGGCCATTGGTGCAGAAAGTCTTTGTTCCATTCAGCACCCAGTTGTTTCCTTTGCGGACCGCAGTCATGCGCGCGCTGCCTGCATCCGATCCTGAGGAGGGCTCGGTCAATCCCCAAGCGCCGATGAATTCCCCGGTTGCCAGCTTGCTGACGTATTTCTTTTTGTGCGCCTCATTCCCGGCCAGAAAAATATGGTTCGAGCACAGCGACGTATGTGCCGCCACGATAATGCCGACCGAGCCATCCACGCGCGAAAACTCTTCGATGATCGTGACGTACTCCACATACCCCATGCCCGCGCCGCCGTACTCCGTTGGGAACACCGCTCCCATCAGCCCCAGCTTGCCGATTTCTTTAATCGTGTCCAGCGGAAACTCTCCCGCCTCGTCCCACTTCATGACGTTGGGGCCGATCTCCCGCTCGGCAAACTCGCGTACGGTCTTCTTCAGCTGCAACTGCTCTTCATTCAGTAGAAAATCCAAGGCGCCTCCGGACTCCGCTGCGGGCATGCTCGGCCCACGTCAAACGACGCTTCAAGTGCTCGAATTTTTGATTAGAACATAGCGCCGATAAGGGACAAAGTTACCGCAGGCAGGAAAACCAGGATGCGGGAAAGACAGCATGATTACTGGAGATTTCAGCTTCGAATGCCCGCGACCCAACCGACCGGATGGTTCGGCAATCGTCGCATTAGGATGCTTTTCTCGCACTCGAACGAAACAATCGGCTGAAAGCTGACAGCTGATGGCTGACAGCTGAGTCTGCTATAGTTCCGTTCAAGCTCGGAAATTCCTCAACCAATGGCCCGCCGAGCTTCCAAATCGCATGGAACTGATCTCGCCCACAGAGCTGGCCAAGGAAAAAGTGCTGGCGGTTCAGGAATACACCCTACTGGCGATTCAGTCCGTTGCCAACGTCTTCCGCAAACCGCTTTATCTTGCCGACATGGTGCAGCAGGCCGACCTGATCGGAGTGGGCTCGCTTCCCATCGTGGTGCTTATCGGCTTCTTCACCGGCGCGGTGCTGGCTGTGCAGAGCGCCAATACTCTGCAGCGCTTTGGCTCGATCTCATTGATCGGGCAACTGGTGTCACTCTCCATGGTGCGCGAGCTGGGACCAGTGCTCACTGGCATCCTGGTAGCGGGACGCAACGCTTCCGGCATGGCCAGCGAACTCGGCTCCATGGTGGTTACCGAGCAGATCGACGCCATGCGCGCCCTGGGCACCGATCCCATGAAGAAACTGGTGACTCCCCGAGTCATCTCCACGGTGTTCATGTTGTTCTTCCTGACCATCATTTCCGATTTCGTCGGGTTGGCCGGTGGACTGATGGTCGCAAAGGTTCTTCTCAACCTCGACGCGCGGCAATACTGGAGCAACGCCTGGCAGTCCCTGGTTTTTGAGGATGTCTTCATGGGGCTCGTAAAGCCAGTCTTGTTCGGCTTCATCATTGCCACCGTTGGCTGCTATTACGGAATGACCGCCCGCGGGGGAACGCAGGGCGTCGGCCGCGCCACCACCCAGGCGGTAGTTACGGCCTCGGTTCTGATCATCGTAGTCAACTTCTTTGTCACGCAATTCCTGATGAATGTTTTGAAGTACAAGTGAATTCACATGTCTGCTCCGACCTTGCCCCTCGATGCTGCCGCCACCACAACGACAGACCACTCCGGCATCGCCATCCTCTTCGAAGGTGTCCGGCTCGCATTTGAAGAAAACGAAGTGCTTCGTGGAGTTTCTTTTCGTCTCCCGCTGGGAGAAACCAAAGCGTTATTTGGCGTGGCGGGATCGGGCAAGAGCACGATCCTGAAGCTGGCGTTGGGATTACTGAAGCCGGATGCCGGGCGAATCGTCGTCCTCGGCAACGATATGACCCAGATGCGCGAAGAAGATCTGTTCGAGTTGCGCGGGAAGATTGGCATGGTATTTCAGGAGAGTGCGCTGTTCGACTCGCTTACCGTACGCGAGAACGTCGCCTTCCGGCTGATGGAAGAGCGCGGTATCTACGATCCAGACATTGACCGCCGCGTGCGGGAGGCGCTCAGCTTCGTGGAACTCGAGCACACGGTTGACATGTTTCCTTCTGAACTCTCCGGCGGCATGCGCCGACGCGTGGCCATCGCCCGCGCCATCATCACCCAGCCAGAACTGTTGCTCTATGATTCTCCGACGGGAGGCCTCGATCCCGTCACCTCGAATACCATCGTGGAATTGATTGTGAAACAACGCGACGTCTATAAGACCAGCTCGCTACTGGTAACCCACCGCCTGCAGGACGCATTCACCATGGCCACGCATCAGTTCGACAAGCAGGCCAACCGCTTGCAGGAGTTGCCGCGAGGCCAGTATTGCGACGTTCCCATGAGCTTCCTGGTTTTGCGCGACGGAAAAGTAATCTTCGACGGCGACATTCACCAACTCGTGCACACGAAAGACGAATACATCAAGGAATACATCTCGTAGCAGTGGTCAGTGGTCAGTGGTCAGTGATCAGTCGCCAGTAAGACATCGATTGCAGGCGCTCTTTCCGACCACTGATCACTGATCACTGATCACTGGCCACTGCTCCTCGCCATTGCCCTCTCCACGTCCTCCGCCCTGGACGGCAGCGCCCCGCTCAGATTGATCAGCTTGCCATTCTGATCGACGTAGAAGTCATCCTCGATGCGCGCACCCAGATTCTCTTCCGGAATATAAATCCCCGGCTCAATCGTGAACACCACCCCAGGCCCGAGCGGCACGTTGTAGTCCCCCGGATCGTGCACATTCAGCCCGATGTAGTGCCCCAAGCCGTGGATGAAGTACTTGCCCAACGGCTCGCCATGAAGGTCCTTACCATGAGTATTGATATATTCGTAAGCGACTTTGAAGAGTGAATCGGGATCGTTGCGCCTCAGGTTGGACTTGCCCGACTGGAACGCCGCGACCGCCGCCTGCTGCGCGCCGAGCACGATATCATAGATTTCGCGCTGACGCGCGCTGAAGTGGCCATTCACCGGCAAGGTACGCGTAATGTCAGCGGCGTACATCGAGTACTCACCAGCCGCATCAATCACCACCACATCTCCAGCCTTCATGGTCTTGGAATCGTCGGAATAGTGCAGCACCGTCGAATAGAACCCGGAGCCTACAATCGGCGCGTACGCCGGGCGTTCGCAACCGCGCTTACCCCACTCATATTGCATCAGCGCCGAGGTCTCACGCTCCGTCACATTCGGCTTCACGGCTTTGAACGCCGCGAAGTGCGCCGCCACCGAGGCATCCACCGCTTTCCGCAGCAGCGCCATCTCTCCCGCATCCTTATCGGTGCGTAGTGACGACAACATCGGCTTCACATCCTGAAATTCCAGAAACGAATTTGTTCGCTTCATGAATTCCAGTGGCGCGACGCTCGCCGAAGTCTCTCCATGCGACGCAATATCGGTGTATATAGCCGGGTGGGCGCCCGTAAGGACCTTCGTTACCTCAGCAGGCAACTTGCCCATCTCTTCAACGTGGTCGAATCCCGTGATCTTCGGAGCGTCAGGATTCTCCGGCCCAAGCTTGGGTCCGGTCCACTTCTCTTGAATCAAGTTGCGCGTCGGCAGAAAGAGAGTCTCAGAATAGGGACGAGCGGGCGCATTGCCTTGGGCCTCGGCCGCCGCAGCGATCAGCACCGCCGCCCCAGGTTCAGTCAGCCCGGAAAGATAGAAGAAGTTGTCTTCCTGACGAAAACCATAAATTGCGTCGCCGGTTGAACTCTCCATCGGCGCAAAGAGCACGACGACGCCACCTGCCTTTTTGGCGAGCGCCTCGCGCCGCGCATGATAGTCGGCATTCGCCTGGCGCTCAAGAGCAGAACTCGCCGCAATCGTGAGGCAAAAGAAGCAAAAAACGAGGAAGAGCTTACGCATGGGTCGTTCCATCAGGTCCGAGTACTCTTCCCTCACTTCTGCGCGCCGGTCAAACTTTTCTTGGCCTGAAGGAAGGATTCCACATTGCTTTTGTCTATCAGGTCCGACCCCGTATCCACGAAGCTGGGGATGGGCGCAAAGGTGTCCTTCGCCCAGTCCGCCTCGAGCGTTGCGGGTTTGTGATGGTAGAGGTTGTCCAGCATCTGCACGCCCACAAACGTCATGGTGTAAGGCTTCTGCGCGATAGTCGCCGCGATCGCGCCCTTCTGAATCCCCTCCAGCGTTTCGGAATCCGTATCCATCGCCATCACCACTTTGCCGGTGATGTGATAGCTGCCCAACACGCCCGCCACCTCCTTACCCGACTGTGCTTCCAGGCAAACGAAGGCGTCAATCTTATCTTTCTCTTTGCCGAGCATCTGAGTGGTAGTGTCGAACGCAATCCGAGGATCTCCCTGGATATCCACCACTCGCGTGATCTTGATCCCAGGGGATTTTTCAAGCGCTTCGCGATAACCGCGCAGGCGGTCTTGAAGATTGGGCTGCTCCGGCATGGTAAATACAACCACGTTACCCTTGCCTTTGAGTTCCTGCGCCAATCGCAGTCCTCCCGTGAAGCCCGCCTGGTAGTTATTGGTACCGATGAAGAACAGCCGCTTGCTGGCCGGCGCGTCTGAATCGATGGTGATGACCGGAATGCCAGCCGCAATCGCTTTGTTGATGCTGTCCTTCAGAAGAGAGGCATCGGTCACCGACAGCAAAATTCCCGTCGCCTTCTTTCTGACCGCTTCATCGAGCGCATCGCGCTCGGCCTTCGCATCGTAATTCTGCGGTCCCGTGAAATCCGAGCGAACCTTCAACTCTCCCGCCGCCTTGGCAAACCCGGCCCCCGCCGTCTGCCAGTAAGGAACCTGCAGATTCGACGACACGAACACGTAGTATTCATCAGAATCGTGAGCCGCGCCGCAGCTCAGGACAGTCATCAGCAAAAACGCAATGCACAGAAATTGAAACATCCTGCGCGAGAGGAACATGGGATCCTCCTTCGAACAATCAGGAGCAGCAGAACCGCCGTGCCCCGATGAGAAGTTCAGCGAGTGAGGATTGTAAACGAGGGGTCAAGGGAAGGCCAGCGGTGCTATTGCAGCGCCTTGTCAAGAACGCCGGAAATCACGTTTTCTTCGACTTCGCCCGACGACTTATAAAGCGCCGCACCCGAGCTATCGAGCACGACCACGTGTGGAATATATCCCCGGTAATACTTGCTCTGCAGCTCTTGCTGAGGCGGAGAGACCTTCTTGTCCAGATCGACAACCACAAACTGAACCCGCCCCTTGTACTTCTCATAGAGGCTCACGGTACGCCGCGCCTGGCGCTTGGAGTTGTAGCAGCCCTCCCCGTACAGGATGACGTAGGCCGGCTTGCCCGAAGTCACGCCCGCATCGAGATTGTCGCCGGTAATCAACAGCCCGTCGTTGACGTCGCTGTCGTAATGCAGTTTGGGATTCAGCTTTAGATTGTCAGCCGCGAACGCGGTGGTAAGTAAGCCGAGGAACAATAGTGCCGAGATGGCAAACGCTTTCATGAGTCTCATTCTCTTGTGAACCCCTCCCGATGAGATTGGCTTACAAAGCGTGCGCGCTCCGGTAATCGACCCTAAACTCCCACCGGAAACGGCTTGGTATGGTTCGTGGTCCTGAGCGATACTCCCCCAAACCGTCCTTGCAGCAACGACATCAGCCCCGTGTACCAGTACCCCACCACGAACAGCAGGAGGAACGGCACGGTAATGTAGTTCTCATTCTCCACCGCGTAGTAAACGGTAAGCGCGAAATACGCTCCGACCAGCAATTCGACCCATGGGACCCATCCCAGCCGCTTCCGGTACTTGGTCACCCCAACTCGATCCTGCTTCGTTTCCACCCGGTACTTCGGCGTGCGCGCAAACGCACTCTCCTTGCCGATGAGCGCCTCGATCACCGCCTTAGTGTTCGTAATAGTCAATCCAATCCCGAGAGCCATCAGAAACGGCAGATACAACAGCGCCCGCGGCCAGCTTCGCGGAAAAAGTTCCCGCTGCGAAACCAGATAAAAGCTGGAGATCGAAAAAGTCGACGCCATGAACAGCGGGAGGTCGATGTAGAGCATCTGAAACCATCCCTGGTAAAAGCGAATGACCATCGCCGGCAGCAGCAGCACCGACAGCATGATCATCAGCGGATAGCTCAGATTTGCGGTCAGGTGATACCAGGCTTCAATCTTGGTGTGCAGCGGCGCATCACTTCTGAGCACCCGCGGCAGAATCTTCTTTCCTGTCTGAATCAACCCCTTCGCCCAGCGCGCCTGCTGAGTTTTGAAAGCCGTCATTTCCACCGGCAATTCAGCCGGACACTCCACGTCCTGCAGATAAATAAATTTCCATCCCTTGAGCTGCGCCCGGTAAGAAAGATCGGTATCCTCCGTCAGCGTATCGTGCTGCCAGCCTCCAGCCTCCTCAATCGCCTGACGCCGCCAGAGGCCCGCCGTGCCGTTGAAGTTGAAAAACAGTCCGGTGCGTGCCCGCCCCGAGTGTTCCAGCACGAAGTGCCCGTCCAGCAGGATCGCTTCGACCTGCGTCAAAAAAGAATAGTTGCGATTGATGTGTGTCCAGCGCGTCTGCACCATCCCAACTTTGGGATCGGTAAAGTGATGGATCGTGCGTAGCAGAAAATCCTCCGGCGGCGTGAAATCCGCATCGAAGATCGCAATGAATTCGCCCCGAGCCGTCTTCATACCCTCAGCCAAAGCCCCCGCCTTGAATCCTTCGCGATTGGCTCGATGTTGGTAGACGATCGGATGTCCGAGCGCGGCATAGCGCTCGACCAACCCGCGCGCCACCTCGACCGTCTCATCCGTCGAGTCATCTAGCACTTGAATATCCAGCTTCTCCCGCGGATATTTCAGCTTGCAGATCGCATCCAGCAGCCGCTCAATGACGTATTGTTCGTTAAAAATCGGCAATTGCACCGTGACGCGCGGCAGATCGTCAAAATGTCCAGCCGCCTCCGTAGTCCGATTCTTCTTGTGCTTGTAGTAGAGATACACCAGCACATAACGGTGCGCCCCGTATCCCGCCAGTAATATCAAAACGCTGAAATACGGAATCAGCAGCGCCAGGTCAAACCCATTCGCCTGATAGAGCCCACGAAACGTGGTGTCCAGAAAATGCTGACGGATGTAAGGCACAATGCCCTTGGGCGCGGCCAGCATCGCCGGCAGAAAATCCAACAAGATGTGATCAGAAGCGAGCAAGGGGCAAGGTAGAAACCCTTATTCTACCGGATCGGAGATCGTAGCAGTCCAACGCCGAGCGCTACAACCGAGAGCGCCAGCACCACCGCGCCAACGTAAATGAGAGCCACCAACCCGTTCGGCTGGGTAGCCGCAGGAGAAGGCATAGAGAGAAAGAACCCGGCCGAAATGAGGATGGCCGAAAGCGGCACGCCGATCCGCACCAACCAAAGCAACGAGGCGCGGGGAGCACTGCGGCATCGGCCAGTACCTGGCAGACCAGCGACAGGATCACAATCACGCCCGCATGGGCGTGACCGGCGCGGAAAAAATTCTGCCGCAGAGCATCGTCCATATATTGGCTCGTCCGGTCCCGCAGCGAGGAAAGGAGAAAGTACCCGCCATATTGAATCGTGGGAACGGTGATCAGAATGACTCCAGCCATGGTTCTGGCTTCTCTTGTCATAAATCCTCGCCTCCTCAGCCATGCAGCTCAATGGTTCGGATGGGCCGAAGCTCTCCGCCATCTGGCACGATGAAGGGATCCACCCGCAAGCCATCCGGCAGCCGCGACTCCGGATCAAGCTCCACCAGAGTCTCCAGAATCTTCGTATCCACTTCTTTCTGCTGTCGTCCGTGACCCCGTCAGCGTGACCGCCAGCCGCACCTTGTCGTGAAACAGATTCCGTTGCGCCAAAGGAGGCATGCTTATTTCCCCTCCCCATCATCTCCCGGATGGCGCAACGCATCAGCCTTCAGGCGGCGCGGCGTGTTTGGGTGGCGCGACGCTTCCAGCGCTGCGATCAGTCGCCTCTTCTCAGAAACGGGCTTTAGCCCCTGCGGCACCTGAAGGCCATCCCCGCTTCCAGTCCGATTCGGATCGGAAAAACCAGGCCTGTCAGCCCGATTCAGATTGGAAGGGGCACGGCTTCCAGCCGTGCCGAAACAACCCACAAACGATGCCGGCTTTAGCCGCTGAGGGACTCCGATCCTTAGATCGAGTTCATCCATGGTCGGCCTCGCCGGTACGCACCAACTCCCGCGCCGTGAGATCCAGCATCATCTCCGCCCGCTCCTGCAGAGGACGCCAATGCACCCAAGGATCCGTACACTTCGCAATATCCAGCGAAATCACTCCATGCACCGACGCCCACAGCGTCTGCAAAACCAGTTCCGCATCCCGAATCTCTTCCCGGAAGCATCCCGCATCAATCGCCTCCTGCACCGCCCACTTCAAAAAGGCGTCCCTTCGCTGTTTTTAAGGTGTGAAAGACTCGCACTTCTACCCGCGCCCCTTCCCTTTCAGAAACGTCCCCTCCTGCAATTCCGTGAACGCCTGCCGCAACTGCTCCTGCGTATTCATCACAATCGGCCCATACCAGGCGACCGGCTCTTCCAGCGGCTTTCCCGAAACCAGCAGAAACCGGATTCCATCGTCCCCGGCCTGAACCGTCACCTCGTCGCCGCGATCAAACACGATGAGCGAGCGGTTGTCCGCCTCAACGGGAGGCGTAGTGTCAGCCCACTTCACCGCCTCCGTGGGCACGGCCAAGGGACCCGACGCGTTGCAGAACTTTCCGCTCCCCGCAAAAACATATGCGAAGGCATGTCGAGTCGTTTCCACCGGCAACGTCTTTCTCTTGCCCGGCGCAACCGAAACGTCAAGATAAACAGGTTCGGCCGCGATGCCATCCACCGGCCCCTTCTTCCCCCAAAAACTTCCGCAGACGACGCGCACATGCGCGCCATCATCGTCCGTGATCTCCGGAATATCCAGCGCCTTCACTTCCTGGTAGCGCGGCGCAGTCATCTTGAGCGCGGACGGAAGATTCGCCCACAACTGAAATCCATGCATCCGCCCAGTCGGGTCGCCCTTCGGCATCTCCTGGTGGATGATTCCACTGCCCGCCGTCATCCACTGCACGTCGCCAGCTGCAATGGCGCCGCTGTTGCCCATGCTGTCCCCATGTTCCACGGTCCCAGCCAGAACGTAAGTGATGGTCTCAATCCCGCGGTGTGGATGCCAGGGAAATCCCGCCAGATAATCCTCCGGAACATCATTGCGGAAATCATCGAGCAAGAGAAACGGATCAAACTCCTTAGTATTTCCGAAGCCGAACGCGCGGCGCAGATGCACCCCTGCGCCTTCCAGCGTCGGCTTGGATTGAATGAGACGCTTAACTGGTCGTATCGACATGAGGTCTCCGCGTCCAAGAGTTTTGTGGATTCAATTCTTCTCTCGCGCCTTGGGATCGTCCTTGGGGTCGAAATAGTGCGTGTCAGTTGGACCATGGCCGGAAATTTCGACGATCACGGGGTCCGCGTCAGTCCGGGCGAAATGATTGTCTCCTCCCGGTTCCGAGTACACGCTTCCCGGCGGAAGTGTCTTTAGCGACTTCGCATCGAAATGATTGCCGTAGCCCAAGTGCCACTCGCCCGAGACGACCGTTGCCACCCGATCGTCCCGGTGTGAATGCGCCTGGATCGTGGTGTGAACGGGCACGAACAACAAGATCGTGTAGAACCCCACTTTTGTAGGATCACCGAAGATGCCCTTGGTATGAACCCCGGGCAGTCCAGAGCTCCCGATCTGATTGTTGTCGAGCGCGCTGGCGCGGATTTCCGACGGTGTCATTCGCATCTCGGGAAGAGATTGAGCGGCAGCTGAAGCGACCACAAGAGAAAAGCCTGTGACCACGAATCTCTTAAGTGTCCTTCGGATAATCATTGATCAACCTCGATTCGACGTAGTTAGGCGATACGCTTCTACCTGCCGTTCCGTTAGTCACAGAAACTCTACTAGCGCCTCAGTCGTCTCCTTCGGTCGCTCCTCCGCCACCCAGTGCCCAGTGTCCTTCAGCAGTATGACGGTCACGTCGGTCCCAACCAGCTTGGCTTGTTGCCCTAGTACATCTCCCAACGACTTCTCACCGCCAATGGTCAGCACTGGCATGGTCAGCTTGGTTTGTGAGAGTAGAGCAAAATCCTTCGCCGTTTGCAGGAATGAGACGAAATAGGCCCATCCCGCATGCATGCGCCCCGGTCGTGCGTAAGCCGCCGCGTAAGCTTTGCGATCAGCTTCCGGAATCGAACGCGTCTTGTCGGCTGCAAAGTCATTCCAGAAGTAGTCGAAGTAGGTGCGCTCCCGACCTTTTACCAGAGCTTCCGGTGTCGGACCATTGAAGCGGAAATGCCAGATGTTCGGATTGTTGTAAACCGCCTCCCAACCGGCAACGCCGGGGAGGAAAGCATCCATCAGGACGAGTTTCGTCACTTCCGTCGGAAACTGGGCCGCATGGGCGTAGGCGACCATGAGACCGATGTCGTGTCCCACGACCTCCGCTTTCTGCACACCGAGCGACTTGGCGAGGTCATGAATGCGGATGGCGGCGCTCTTCATGTCCAGACCGTCGGCGGGAATGTCCGAGTCTCCGATACCGGGCAGGTCCGGCGCGATTACGGTAAAGCGCTCGGCCAAAAGGGGGATGATCGGCTTCCACATCAAGCGACGTTTCCGCATAGCCGTGCAAGAGTATGAGTGGTGTACGCCTCGCCGGCTGTCATGTAATGCAGCTTGACGCCATTCACGTTTGCGTCACGCGAGGAGATCG
>Ga0066710_100002660_pt1 | contig 14606 bp, 13 predicted proteins | sample GraSoiAngelo_159_FD_79666 | JGI IMG/M metagenome (GOLD analysis project Ga0066710, IMG submission 79666) | Grasslands soil microbial communities from the Angelo Coastal Reserve, California, USA - 14_1009_16_40cm | ecosystem: Environmental > Terrestrial > Soil > Grasslands | place: USA...
CGTGTCCTTCTCCAGCGTGCTGCCGTTGTATCCGGCCCGGTAGTAGCTGATGAGCTGGTACTCGTTCAGCAACGGCGGGTAGAACTTCATCGGCGTGATGAGACTGTCGGCGACGCTCGTGCCGTGGATACATAGCACCGGTTCGCCGCTACCCAGCACCGCGTACCGGAGTTCGGCGTTGTCCACCTTGGCCCGCTGGTCATGCTCGACGTTCCACTCCCGGCCGAGATACAGCGCATGATCAGTCATAACCGCCTCCGGCGCGATCGGTGTAACAACGATGAACGTCAAAGTGATGGTGGCCGCGGGCGGCGGAGCGGTCAACGACACGAAGGACCCCGGAGTATACGGCGGGGCGTTGAGGAGCTCTCTACGTCAAGTCGTTGCGCCGACTTCTGGCACCGGTACCGTTTGCACAAGGCCGGCACACGACATCGGATAGTGTGCCGTCAATCCTCCGGAAGTCCCGGCGCACACTTCTGGCCGCTTTGCGCGCCTCATCCGGCACGGTGGAATCGGTTGGTGACTGTTATAACTGTTAACCGCCTCGTTCGTTCAGCTGGTTTCTGGTGTGTCGTCGGAGCGCTGGTCGGAGGTGCCACCAGCCTGATGACTCTTGCCGCGACCGATCTGGGTCGGCCCGGTACCGGGGCGTTCCGGTACGGCGGCGTTCTGCTCGCCGTCGGCCAGCTGCTCGTCGTCGCCGGCGTGGTCGGGCTGGCCCGCGCCGGGATTGCCGGCACCGGATGGCTCGCCAAGCTCGGCCTGCCCGCGGCCGGCGTGGGATGCCTGCTCATCTGTGTCGCCCAACTCGTCATGCAGTTCTCGGTCGACGTGGGCGAGGCGATCATCGGTACCGGTACTCCGCTCACCGGGCTCGGGATGATCCTCGCCGGTGCGGGTGTGCTGCGGGCCGGACGGTGGCGCGGCTGGCGCCGGTTCGTACCGCTGGCCTGCGGGCTGTACGTCTTCGTGGTGTTGTATCCGGCGGAGGCCCTCACCGGTGCGGTGAGCTATCCGGCGATCGCCGGCTGGTACGCGTGCTGGCTGCTGCTCGGTGTGGCGTTGCTCGACACCGAGGCTGACTGGGTCACGCTGCCCGCGATGCCCGGTACCGGCGACGGCTGACCTCAACCGCGGAATGCATGTCCTCGTCGCCGCGCATACGCCTCCAGGTACAGCCGCTCGTACTCGGCCCCGGCACGGTGCCACGACCAGTCCCGGACCATCGTCCGGCGGCGCATCGCGAGTATGTGCTCCGGTCGGTCGCGCCAGACCGACAGCGCCCACCCGACGGTGCCCACCAGTGCGTCGACGGTCAGGTCGTGGAAGACGAACCCGGTGCCCGCACCGGTGGATCCGGCGTAGTTGTCGACCGAGTCGGCCAGGCCGCCGGTCGCGCGGACGATCGGCAGGGTGCCGTAGCGCATGCTGTACATCTGGTTCAGCCCGCACGGTTCGAACCGCGACGGGATGACCAGGAAGTCGCAGCCGGCCTCGATCCGGTGCGCGAGGCCGTTGTCGAAGCCGATGAAGCAGCGCAGCTTGTCCGGATGGTCGGCGGCCAGCGCCGCGAACCGCGACTCGTCGGCCGGATCGCCGGCGCCGAGCAGCACCAGCTGCAGGTCCCAGCCGGCCATCCGGCCGAAGGCGTCGGCGAGGATGTCCAGGCCCTTCTGCGGGGTGAGCCGGCTGACCACGCCGAGCAACGGTACGTCGGTGCGCTCGGCCAGGCCCGCCTCCCGTTGCAGCGCCGCCTTGCAGACCGCCTTGCCGGTGAGGTCGTCGCGGTCGAAGTGCGCGGCGATGTGCGGGTCGCGGGCCGGATCCCAGTCCGTCGTGTCGATTCCGTTGAGGATCCCGTGCAGGTCGGCGCGGCGCGCGGCGAGCTCGCCGTCGAGGCCACCGCCGAAGTCACTGGTCTGGATCTCGCCGGCGTACCGCGGGCTGACCGTCGACAGCTTGGTACTGTGCCGGATCGCCGCCTTGACCGGGTTGAACCTACCGAAGTGTTCGAACTCCCACTCGTTGAAGTGTTCCGGACCGAGGGCCGTGACGAAGTGCGCGCCACCGTCCTCGTCCCCCTGGTAGGCGAGATTGTGGATGGTGTACACGGTCGCGGCGCCGTGCAGCGGGCGGGCCCACTCCACGGTGTTCACGTACACCGGCATCAGGGCGGTGTGCCAGTCGTTGGCGTGCACGACGTCGGGTACCCAGTCGAGGACCTTGGTCAGTTCCAGCGCGCCACGCGACAGGAAGACGAACCGCTCCAGGTTGTCGCCGTAGCCGTACAGGGTCGGCCGGTCGTAGTAGTGGTCGTTCTCCAGCAGGTACACCGGGACCGCGGTACCGGGCAGCTGGGCGCGCCGCACGCCGGCCGCTCGGGTGCCGAAGTACATCGGTACCGGCACCGCCATGTCGAGCCGTTCGGTGCCGTCGGTCGGGGTGCCCTGATAGAACGGAGTCACCACCCGCACGTCGACACCGTTGTCCGCCAACGCCTTGGGTAACGCACCGGCGACGTCGGCCAGCCCACCCGTCTTGCGGAACGGAGCCACCTCTGCCGACGCGAAGAGTACCTTGAGCGGCATCCCGGCTCCTTCGGTGCCGACTTGGACAAGTACCCGGTGATTCGGTATCTGATCCTGCCGGACGTCGATGTCCGGTGACTATCGTGACGACATGAACGGTCGGTCGGAGACGGATCGGGCGGTCGTCCAGGAGTTCCGGACGAACCGCGGCCGCGTCGGCGGTGGCTTCCGCGGAGTACCGCTCCTGCTGCTCACCCACACCGGAGCGAAAACCGGTCGCCGCCATACGTCGCCGTTGACGTATCTGCGCGACGGCGACCGGTTGGTCATCTTCGCATCCAACTTCGGTGACCTCAACAACCCCGCCTGGTACCACAACCTGCGCGCGCATCCGCAGGCCACGGTGGAAATCGACGGCGAGCGTTTCGACGTGGTCGCCAGCGTCGCCGAAGGGATCGAGCGGGACCGGCTGTTCGCTCGGCAGCTCGCACACGCGCCGATCCTCGCCGCCTTCCAGTCGAAGACTCCGCGACGCATCCCGGTCGTCGTGTTGCATCGCGTGTGAGTGGTGGGTGCGGGCCGGCCGGGCATTGCTCAGCCCTCGTGTCCGGTGGAGCCTGCCACGGTGGCGCCGCGGCAGGCGAAGGTGAGCAGATCGGCCAGCGTGTACCGGTCCGGTCCGGCCGACGGCAGCGTGGGGCGCCACCCGGCGTCGACGGACAGGTACGAGTCGGCATCGGCGCGGAGCAACCCGACCAGTACCTCCGCCACGATCCGGCCACCGACGGGTCCGAGCCGGTCTCCGTCGGCCCGGTGCTGTGCCTCCTTCAGGATGTAGAACCACAACGGGGTACCACCCACCGCACCGGGAATCCCGGTCTCGGCCGGGGTCAACGGGTCCACGCCCAGGGCCTGCGCCACCGCTTCCCCGGAGGGCAGCCCGGCCGCCACGCCACGCTCGAGGTCGCGGACGGCCAGTGACCGGTACGCCGCGACGGGCACGTTGCCGGTGACCTCGTGGGGCAGGCCGATGAGGCTCGCCGGCAGCCGGCCGTCCATCTTCTTCGCGCGCTGCGCCGGTGCCGCCCCGGGAAAGTCGAACAGCTGCGCCCAGTCCACCGCGTGCTGCGCGCTGACCGGACCGAACCCCATCAGGTCGGGCAGCAGCGGGTACTGCGGCCCGCCGGTGCGGATGCGGTACAGGTGGCGGATCTGGCCATGGCCGTACCGGTAGACCGCGTGCGCGAACTCCAGCGGCAGATACACCGCGCCGGGTGGCGGGTCGAACAGTTGCGGGCCGTCGCGCAACAACTCGGTGACGACGTCACCACCCACCAGTCGCGGCAGGAAGTCGTTCACGATGAGGTACTGGTAGTGCCAGCGCAGGGCGCGCCGGGCGGCGGGGTACAGGTCCTCCTCGGTCACGCCGTCGGCGCGCAGCCGGTCGACCAACGCGTTGTGCGCGTGCAGAAACGCCACATGCAACTGGTTGACGAACAGGTGCACGTCGTTGCGGGGATCGCCGATGACCGCGGTGCCCTGCGCGTTGCGGGTCACGTCGGTGCCGCTCGGCGACAGCAGCAGCTTCGGCGGATCCTGCCGGTCGAACAGGTACGGCGTGCCGACCGGCCCGGCGCCGTAGAGCGCCTCCAGGTTGATGCACGGGCTGTGCGCGTTGCGCAGCCCACTGAGATCGGCCCGGGTACCCAGCGGTGAGCGGTCGGCGGTGATGTCGTGAGCCACGAACTGCCCGAAGAACGGCCAGCCGGCCGCCTCCGCACCGTCTTCGGGGCCGGCCGTGAGAAGCGCGACCGGCCCGCCGTCACACATCCCGCCGGTGTCTCCCAGTGCCCGCAGCGTCTCCTCGTCCATGACGAGCGGCGGCAGGTCGGGCAGCAACCGCGCGTACCGGGTACCGGCCGGCGCCGCGTCGACGACCGACGCCGGTACCCGGCACAGGTCGCGGATCGCGGATGCGGTCATCGCCGCGCCGCCGGTACCAGGAACAGCTTGTCCGCATAGCACCAGGCCCAGACCTCACCCGGCTCGTACGAACGGACCAGTGGATGGGTGGTCTTGTGGAAGTGCGCGGTCGCGTGGCGGCGCGGTGAGTTGTCGCAGCAGCCCACGTGACCGCAGACCAGACACTCCCGCAGGTGCACCCAGGTGGTGCCTTCGCGCAGACAGTCCTCGCAACCGTCCGTTGTGGACGGTTGGACGCGGTGCAGCTGCCCGAGATGGGAGCACAGTGCCCCGGTGGGATCGCCGCTGGCATCGCCGGCGACGACATAGTAGGGCTCGGTCATGAGTCAGCTCCCATCGCCAATGTCGGTTGCGGGCCGGGCCGCAACGGTGGTGCCTCCAGAGCGCAGTGCATGGGTACCGCCGGCGCGAGGGGGGCGCCGGCGGTACCCATCGTCGCGGCAGCGAGCAGCCCGGCGGCCGCGCACAGGCCGGCCGCGATGAACGCGGCGGTACCGAACCCCGCGGAGAACCGGTGCGGGTCGAGATACGCGCTGCCGACGATGCCGACGACGGGTGGCAGGACGGCGACCGCGACGAGGTTCGCCACCCGGCCGACGTCGTTGTTGACCGCGGATGCCACACCCGCGTGCTCCGCCGGTACCGCCGTCATCGCGGCCGTCGTCAACGGGGCCACGGTGCATGCGACGCCCAGAGCGAACACCACGGCGGCGGGCAGTATCTCGGTCAGGTAGGAGCCACCCGGACTGATCCGGTGGAACAGCGCCAGCCCGAGTCCGGTGACGAGCGGACCGACGGTCAGCTGGGGGCGTAGCCCGATCCGCCCAGCCAGCGCGCCGGACCGCCCGGACAACGCGAGCATGATGAACGTCAGCGGCAGCAACGCGGTACCGGCCTGCAGCGGCGTGTACCCGGCCACCTGTTGCAGCTCGATGGGCAGCAGGAACATGACCCCGCCGACGGCGCCGTACACGATGAAGGTGACCGCGTTCGCCACGCCGAAGCGGCGCGACGCGAACAGCGCCAGCGGAAGCATCGGGTTGGGCCGCCGGCTTTCCCAGAGCAGGAAAGTCACCAGCAGCGCCGCACCACCGGCCAGCGCCAGCACCGACGGCGGCGACCAGCCACCGGACAACCCGGTGATGAGTCCGTAGGTCAGACCCACCAGCCCGACAGTCACCAGGACACCGCCGGTGAGATCGACCCGGCCGGTGGCCTGCGGGTCACGGGACTCCGGCACGTGACGCCAGGCGACCCACGCCGCGACCGCCGTGATCGGCAGGTTCACCAGGAAGATCAGCCGCCAGGATCCCGCCTGCACCAGCCATCCGCCGAGGGACGGACCGAGCGCGGCGCCCAGGCCGGTGAATCCCGACCAGGTGCCCAGAGCCCGCCCGCGATCGGCGGGCTGGAACGACGCCTCCAGGATCGCCAGGCTCCCCGGTGTCAGCAGGGCACCACCGGCGCCCTGCAACGCCCGCCCCGCAACGAGAACGCCGATGCCCGGCGCCAGCGCACACACCAGCGACGCGGCGGCGAACAACCCGACACCCCACAGGTACAGGCGCCGCCGGCCGTACCGGTCCCCCAGCGCGCCACCCACCAGAAGCATCCCGGCCAGAGTCAGCGTGTATGCGGTGAACACCCACTGCAGTTGCACCACACCGGCGTGGAACTCGCGACCGATCGCGGGCAGCGCGATGCTCGCCACGGTCAGGTCGGCGGCCACCATGGCGGAGCCGAGCGCCATCGCGAACAGCGTCCAGCGACCGGCCGCGGTACGGTAGCCGAGCAGGGCGGTCCCGTCCGCCACCTGCGGGCCGCTGGTCATCCCGGTCTCCCGCCGCACTTAGATGTGTACCCGGTGGATGAGCCCGTCCTGCACGGTGAACTCGACCTTCGCGCGCCCGTTGAACCCGTCGGAGTGCACCTTCGAGTGCAGCGTGGCACCGTCGGACTTGGTGTCGATGCGTTCGATCTCGATCCGCATGTTCGCACCGATGAACTCCCGGTCGGACCAGCGCTCGATGTTGTCGATCCCCTCGAACTTGCGGCCCGTGTCGATCACCACCGCGTCGGGTGCGAAGAGGGCTCGAAATGCCGCGCGGTCGGAGTTGTTCGCCGCGTCCACCCAACCCTGCGCGAGCTCCGTAGCAGTGGGCATACCGTCCTCCGGTCAGTCGTTGGTCGGCGGGTCACAGATACTTTTCGGACGTTACCCACGGCACCGGTGGAGACCGGGCGCGTGCGGCGCCCGTGCGGCGCAGTACGTCAAGTCGGCCCGGCGCACTACGTCCGGTACGCAGGTTGTGTACGAGCTTCGTACGGGTGGTGTGGCTGGTGCCGGCCGGCGCGGCGGGACTGCAATGACTTGACCCTGTTCGGGTCGGTACGCCGACGGAAGGAGTCTCGATGCGAGCACCGAGGTTGGTACCGGCAGTCGCCGCGACGGTTCTACTCGCGGCGACGATGGCGTGGTCGGGGGTGGCGTCGTCGGGGGTGGCGCAGGCGGCCGGCACCACCGGCTCCGTCGGGCTCACCGCCGACACGGTGGGCCTTTCGTTCGCCGGTGAAACGGTCGCGGCCGACGGTACCGTCACCGACACCTGGACCAACGCCAGCGGCTGGCAGTTCGTCTACACCGGACCGCCCGGCGGCCAGGTGCACGAGGCCATGACACCGGCCGCGGATTCGGGTACCACGCTGGATCTCGCGGCTTCGGCACCCGCCGGGCCGATCCAGTCGTGGTGCGTCAAGGCGATCCAGGGCAACGGGTACCGGATGACCGCGTGCAACGAGCGGACCGCGCTGTATTCGGCGCCCAACAACCACTTCATCGCCGACGACATGCGGTCGCAGGCGCACGCGTCCAGCGGGCTGCGGTACGACAGCGTGTACATGAGCTACAACTGGTCGGGCAACCAGATCTACTCGATGGATCCGCTCGGCGACGTGGGTACCCACTGCGGCCAGGTGTCGTTCGGCGTCACCTGGTACGGAATCAGCTTCTCCGCCGACGAGGTGACCTGCCAGGGCACGTTGCGGCCGTGGGGGCTCAGTTCCAGCACGGGCGGCGGTACCTGGACATCGAACCTCGCCAACCCGACATCGACGATCGGCATCGAGGAGATCCTCAAGACGCACGCGCCCGCGCGTACCACCCCGGCCAGCGTGCTGCACCTACGCGCGATCTGGAGCTAGCGGCTGGGCTTGCGCGCCGTGCGGCGGCCGGCCAGCCGCTGCACGGCGCGGCGGCCCTCGAGGGTCCACGGATGGTCCGGCGCGAGTGTGTGCTCGAACGTGGCCAGCGCGCTCTCCAGCAACTCCCGCGCGGCCGCCGGACCGTCCTCGTCGAGGACCACCATGGCCAGCCGCTGTCCGGCCCGCGCGGTCTGCGGATGGTCGGCACCCAGCAACCGGTTGCGGATGGCCAGCGCCCGCTCCAGCAACGGCCGGGCGGCCGCGGAGTCGCCCTCCTCATGCAGCAGCCAACCCAGGTTGCTCAGGGTGTATGCGGTGTACGGATGGTCCGGTCCCTCGATCCGTTCGCAGATCGCCAGTGCGCGCTGGGCCAGTGGCCGGGCCGCGGCCAGGTCACCCCGGTCGCGCAACAGGTTCGCCAGGTTGTTGAGGGTGTTCGCGACCCGCATGTTGTCCGCACCGCCGGCCCGCTCCCGGACCGCGAGCGCCCTTTCGTACAGCGGCAGCGCGCCGGCCGCGTCGCCCTGCTCGCGGAACAGGCTGGCGAGGTTGTTCAGGCTTTCGGCGATGGCGAGATCGTCCGTGGCCAGCCGCTCACGGATCTCCAGGGCACGCTCCAGGTAGGTGCGGGCCGCGGTCAGCTCACCCTCCATACCGAGCACCAGGCCGAGACTGTTGAGGCTCGCCGCGGTCTGCGGATGGTCGGCCCCGAGTTCCCGCTGGCGGATCCGCAGCGCCCGCTCAAGCAGCGGGCGGGCCTGCCCGAACTGGCCGCGCACCCGCAGGTACCGGCCGGCGCGGTCGAGCAGCCGGTCGAGCGCCACGGTACCGTCGGCGGCCAACTGTTCCACGGCAAGGACGTGCGGCAGGAGGCGGGCGCAGCGCGGCCACTGCACAGGCTGTTCGACCGATCCTTCCGGGAACCCCGCGAGCAGCACGCCGACCGCCGACGCCAGGTAGGCCGCCCGGCGCTTGGCGCGCAACGACGACCGCACGACCGCCTGGGTCAGCCGGTGTACCCGCAACTCGTCGGCGCGCCGTTCGATCAGCGAGTACCGCCGCAGCGCGGTGACGGCGCGATCGAAGCCGAGGTCGTCGAGCAGCGCCTCGCGCAGCTGTCGCGGTACGTCGCCGGTGGCTTCGCGCAGCAGCCCGATCGGGATGTCGTCGGGTGCGAGGAAAGCGCACAGGCGCAGCAGCATCGCGGCCGCCGGATGTTCCCTGGCCATCCGCTCGTACGACAGCCGCAGGGTGGTGGCGACGGGTACCGGATAGTCGTCCGGCCCGCCTTCGGCGATCAGCTCGACCAGGCGTGAGCGCAGCAGCTCCGCATAGCCGGCCAGGTCCCGGCCGGACCGCACGACGTACGCGGCCGCCTGCGCGAGCGCCAGCGGCAGGCAGCCGAGCGTCTGCGCCACCGCGTCGGCGGCCGCCGCGTCGGTCTGTCCGGTGCGTTCGAGGAGGAAGCGGCCGGCGACGTCGCGGGGCAGCACCCCGACCGCCAGCCGGACCGGCCACATCGGCGTCTGCGACGTCACCACCACGTGTCCCGGCAGGCCGGGCGGCAACCGGACCAGCTCCTCGGTACCCGGTTCCACGTTGTCGAAGACCAGCAGCCACCGCCGGTGGCCACGCAGCCAGTCCAGTACCGCGTCCACCTGCCGCTGCTGATCCGGCAGCTCGCCGGCGGACAGCCCCAGGCGGTGGCAGAGCCCGGCCAGGTCACCGACCAGGTTGCTGTGCCGGTCCGCCCGTACCCAGAAGGTGCCGTCCGGATAGTCGGCGCGCCGCTGATGGAGGTACCGGACCACGAGCTGGGTCTTGCCGACGCCGCCCAGGCCGTGCACCGCCACCCGCCCGCCCTGCGCGAGCAGCCCGTGCAGGGCGGCCAGCTCCGCCTCGCGACCGACGAAGTGGGCGACCGGGTCGGGCGGGATACCGGCCTGCGGCACCCCACCGGCCGACGCGGGCACGGTACGCGGGCGGGCGGCCTCGATGAGCATCGCGCGCTGTGCCGGTTGCAGGGTCAGCGCGCCGGCCAGGAAGTCGATGGTGCTGCTGCGCGGTGCGCGACGCACGCCCCGTTCCAGCATGCTGATCGCGTGGACGCTGAGCCCGGACCGCCGGGCGAGGTCCTCCTGCGTCAGGTTGGCGGTCGTGCGGAAGGTGCGAAGAAGCGTTCCGAAGTCGTGGTATGCGGCGTCGGCCATGCCCGGCCACCTCCCCCGCGGGACCACGCCATTCTACGACCGCCCGACCGCTAACCTGACCAGCCGATGAGAGACGACAAGGTCGATCCCGCCGCTTGTCGCGGAAGGCGCCCAGGTGGCCGCGGCCGCCGGCCCACCACAGCTACCGCCGGCCGAGGGTGAATCAGGGGACGAGGATCGCCCGGCCGCGTACCCGTCCGGCGTCGAGGTCCGCGATGGCCTCCACCGCGGCGTCGAGCGGGTACGTGCGGGTGTGCAGGGTCACCCGGCCGCCCTGCGCCAGCGCCATCAGCTCGTCGAGCTCGGTGTAGGTACCCACGATGTTGCCGACGACGTTGCGCTCGGTGGAGATGATGTCCAGCGTCGGGATGTGCACGGTGCCGCCGTACCCGATGACGAAGTAGGAACCGGCCTCCCCGGTCATCGCGAACCCGTCCTGCTCGGCACCCTGCTCGGCGACGAAGTCGAGCACGACGTGCGCGCCACGCCCGCCGGTCAGCTCCCGTACCGCCGCCACCTGGCCGCCGTCGGCGACCACCGTGTGCTGCGCGCCCAACTGCTCGGCGAGCTTGAGCGCGTCCGGGTTGCGGTCGACCACGACGACGCGCGCCGCGGTCAACGCGGCCAGGCACTGGATGCCGATGTGCCCGAGGCCGCCGGCGCCGATGACGACGCACGTGGTGCCCGGGTACAGCAACGGGATCGCCTTACGCACGGCGTGGTATGCGGTGATGCCGGCGTCGGCGAGCGCGGCGACGTCCTGCGGCCGGGTGCGCGGGTCGAGCTTCACGCACGCGCGCGCGGAGGTCAGCAGGTACTCCGCCATGCCGCCGTCGTGCGACAGGCCGGGGAAGCTGCTGTCGGCGCAGTGCATGTCGTCGCCGGCCCGGCAGGCCCGGCACAGTCCGCAGGTCGGCGTCGGGTGCAGGATCACCGTGTCGCCGACCGCGACGTTGGTCACCGCCGGGCCGACCTCGTGCACCCAGCCGGCGTTCTCGTGGCCGAGCGTGTAGGGCAGGGTCGGGTGCATCGCCTCGGCCCACTGGCCCTCGATGATGTGCAGGTCGGTGCGGCACACCCCGGCACCGCCGATCCGCACGACGACGTCCAGCGGACCCTGGACGGTCGGTTCCGGTACCTCCTCGACCACTGGTTGCCGGTGGTACCCCTGCAGCCGTACGGCCTTCATGTCTCCCCCTCACCTCTCGTGTCGTAGCGGACCCGCAGCATGCCGCGGCAGATGCCCGCGTTGGCCTCGATGCCCACCCGCGTCGCCCGCGCCCGGCGCAGGTGCAGCGGCAGCGCGTCCACACCTACCGCCGCGCCGGTCGCCGGATCGATCAGCAGCGGGTCCGCGTCGCCGGCGGGCAGGCCGAGCTCGGACCGCCTGCGGCGCAGGCGGTCCAGCTCCGGCGACGGGGGTACCTCGCCGAGCGTCAGCGCGGCCAGCTCTCCTATGGCGGTACCGGCGGCGAGCAGCGGCCGGCACACCAGATCGGTACCGGCGAGCACCGCCTTGCGCAGGAAGTCCGCGCGCAGCCGGTCGAGTTCGGCGACCGCCTCACCGGCGAACGTGTGCACGAAACCCGCCTGCGCCGCCACGCCCGTGTTGATGGTGTCGGACGCGAAGTGCCCGTCGAGCACGATCTCGGCGTGCCGGATGCCGGGTACCCCGGACACCGCGTCGTACGCGTCGGCGACCATCAGGAAGGCGAAGTTGGGCGCGCAGAAGTACGTCGGCAGCCGTAGCCGCACCCGCGCGTCGCCGGCCGCGGAGACGGTGCACGAGGCGACGAACCCGAGTCGCGTGATCGGCTCGTCGAGCTCCGGGTCGCGCACCGTCTCCAGCGCGGCGAGTACCGCGCCGCCGTCGGTGCTCATGCCGACGGCGACTCGGCGGTGACGGCGACCGAGTCGTCGCGCGCGGCCGGGGTACCCTGCTGCGGCGCGAGCCGGCACTCGACCGGTACCTCGATGTCGTAGAGCCGGGCGGCGTTGAGCCCGAGCATCTTCTTCCTGCTCGCCACGGTGACCCGCGGGTAGTCGTCGAACTCCGCACCCGGCGGGTAGTCCCAGTCGACGAAACCCTCCACCTGCCACTTCGGTTCCCAGATGGCGTAGTCGCTGCCGAACGTCATCTTGTCCTCGCCGACCCAGAACAGCAGCTCCCCCATGCACCGCGCGAAGAACCGCGGCCGCGCGTGCATCAGCGCGCCGACCACGACGGACAGGCCGGCGTACACGTTGGGCTCCTGGGTGGCCATGTAGCAGAAGTCGTCGATGCGCGGGATGCCGGAGTGCTCGACGATGAAGTTCAGTCCCGGGAAGTCGGTCGCCGCGTGATCGATGTCGGACATGTCGAAGGCGTCCTTGTCCAGCGGCCAGATCGTCGGTCCCTTGTGCGCGTGGATGTTCCGGATCCCCAGTTCCTGGCACGCCTCCAGGTACCGGTACGCCTCCGGGTCGGTGAGTTTCCAGCCGCGCGAACCCTGCCGCCACTCGGCGGTGTAGAGTTTGACGCCCTTGCAGCCCCACCGTTCGACGTTGTGGCGCAACGTCTTCAGCCCGTCGTCACCGTCGCGCGGGTCCCATCGGGTGTTGAGGATGAACCTTCCCGGATGCTTCTCGAACAGCGTCGCGTCCCGCTCGGTGGTGTTGAATCCTTCCTTGTACCACTCCCGAAGGTCGGTCGGCTGGAAGATGGCGACGTCGACGTGGCCGGCGTCGAAGACGTCGCGCATGAGGTCTTCCTCGGAGTACTTCTGGTACTTGTCCATCGGCCACCGGGTGTCCTCCGGCCCGAGACCGTGGTAGCCGTAGAAGCACTCGATCCACCCCTTGGCATACTGCTCGGCACCCTCCACCCAGTTGTCCGGGGCGGCGTTCCAGTAGTGCATGTGGGTGTCGACGACGAAGTACCTCTCGCCATCCTTCTCGTACACGGTGTCACCCCGATCCGGCGATGCGGTCGGGTGACCGGGGTCCTCACCGAGGTCCGTGCGCGACCACGCCGACCTGGCTCACCGCCAGCCTAGACCCGCATTCTGTGGCGGGGACAGGGTCCGGCGGGCAGGATGGCGTGGTGGGCTGGTTCTGGCACGCGCTGGCGATCGCCGGGGCGATGACGTGGGAGATCCTCTGGGCGCTGATCCTCGGGTTCGTGCTGTCCGCCGTGGTACAGGCGGTGGTCCGCCGGGCCACGGTGATCCGGTTGCTCGGCAACGACTCGCCACGCGCGATCTCGGCGGCGACGGGCCTGGGCATGGCCTCGTCCTCGTGCTCCTACGCCGCGGTCGCCCTGGCCCGGTCGCTGTTCCGCAAGGGGGCCGACTTCACCGCGGCCATGGCCTTCGAGATCGCCTCGACGAACCTGGTCATCGAGCTGGGCATCCTGCTCGCGCTGCTGATGGGCTGGCAGTTCACCGCCGCCGAGTTCGTCGGCGGTCCGATCATGATCGTGCTGATCGCCGTGCTGTACCGCGTCTTCCTGCGCCGGCGGCTGGTGGCCGACGCGCTGCGGCAGGCGGACCGGGCCGTGGCCGGGTCGATGGAGGGCCACGCGGCGATGGACATGTCGATCGGCGGCGACGGCTCGTTCTGGCGGCGACTGGGCTCGGCGCGCGGGTTCACCGCGGTATCGCACATCTTCGTCATGGAGTGGGCGGCGATCTGGCGCGACATCGCCGTCGGGCTGCTGGTCACCGGAGCGCTGGCGGCGTGGGTACCGATGGATTTCTGGGAGAGCTTCTTCCTGACCGACCACCCGGTGCTGGCGGGGTTGTGGGGGCCGATCGTCGGGCCGATCGTGGCGGTGGTGAGCTTCGTCTGCTCGATCGGCAACGTACCCCTGGCCGCGGTGCTGTGGAACGGCGGCATCAGCTTCGGCGGGGTGGTCTCGTTCATCTTCGCCGACCTGATCATCCTGCCGATCATCAACATCTACCGGAAGTACTACGGCTGGCGGACGGCGCTGTTCGTCACCGGTACCTTCTACGTCACGATGGTCGCCGCCGGGTACGCCGTCGAGCTCATCTTCGGCGCGCTGGGCCTGGTGCCCGAGGAGCGCAACGCCCAGGTGATCGAGCCGCACATCTCGTGGAACTACACCACGTGGCTGAACCTGGCCTTCCTGGTACCGGCGGCGGCGCTGGTGGTCCGCTTCCTGACCACCGGCGGCCTGCCGATGCTGCGGATGATGGGCGGCAGCCCGCAGGACAGCGGCGAACAGGCGCACCGGCATTGACCGGTCTACCCTGGTCCCGGTACCGGCCGGGGCCGACGATGAAGGGATGACGATGGGCCAGAGCGACGACGTGGACATCGACGCCGCGGACGAGGGTACCGACGAGTGGGACGCGATCGAGGACGACGGGGTGCTCGACGCCTCGGACACGCTCGACGACGACCGGGTGGCGGACCCGCTGGACACCGGCGTGGCCGCGGCCGACCGGTGGTCCGCGGCGAACCGGTTCGGCACCACGGTCGCCGAGCAGCGCGCCGGTGAGTCGCTGGACGAGCGGCTCGCCGAGGAGGAGCCGGACGTCGACCCGTACGCCGAAGACGGCGACGACGAGGACGAGCTGACCCGCCGCGGGTACGGGCGACAGCCGCGGGCCGGCCGGCTGGTGGCCCGCGACGAGGGCTTCGGCGCGGACGACGAGGCCGACGTGGTCGCGCGCGA
>Ga0066710_100002661_pt1 | contig 14606 bp, 9 predicted proteins | sample GraSoiAngelo_159_FD_79666 | JGI IMG/M metagenome (GOLD analysis project Ga0066710, IMG submission 79666) | Grasslands soil microbial communities from the Angelo Coastal Reserve, California, USA - 14_1009_16_40cm | ecosystem: Environmental > Terrestrial > Soil > Grasslands | place: USA...
AGCCGCCATGCACCGACGGAGAGCGGTCCGTCATCGTCGGCATCGTGCTCCGATATCACCAGGTCGATCGAAACGTCGCCGAGCAGCGCCGCCGCGCGGCTCCGGTCGATCCCGCCGCAGCGTGCGAGCCAGCGTGGCAGCAGGGCGGCTGCCTCGACCGCCACCACGCCGGCGAGAACGCACGGCACGGTGGCGAGGTCGGCCAAGGTGAGGTCGCAGGCGCCTGGATCGAGTGCCACGAACTCGGGCTGGACGGTCCTGAGCGCGGCGCGGGCGGAGGCGGGTTGGGCCCGCACCACCACCCCGGGACCCTCCTGGTGCCTGAAGGTGTCGTCCTCGGAGACCACCAGCATCGTCGCCGAGAACCGATCCGAGAGCATGGCCACCAAGCAATGGAGCAGCCGTCGCGTCGTCTCGAGCGTCGGGCCGCCGATCAGGATCAAACCCTGGGCGGAATCCAAGATCTCATCCAGCACCGCCAGATCTCCCTCGAGCCGCTCGGGCCCCGGAGGTGGCAGGTCGACCGGACGTAGCCACATCGCTTCGTCCGGGCCCTCGTTGATGAACTCGAGCGCGATCGAGCGGCCGTTCGCGAGCGTCATGCGCCGGGTCGATGTGGCCCCCGACGCGATCGCCGAGGTAGAGGTGCACGAACGCAGCATCTTGAGCCGCAGCTTCTCGTACTCCGACTCGCTGAGGGGCGCTTCGCGGGCCTCGTGCCACGTCTTGCGGTGCCGGATCCGGGGCGGATGGCCGGGACGGTAGACCAAGCGGTCGCCCGCGAGGGTGAGCCCGCCGACGTCGGGGCTCGGAGAGCGCGGCGCATCGAGCAGGCCGACCGCTCCCGCCACCTCTTGGAAGGCCTCGCGCAACGCCTCGACCTCCGCTCGGTGCTCGAGCACGCGCGCCGCTTCGCCCGTGGCGGCCGGCGCGCCCGAATCGAATCCCTCCTCGTCCAGGCGCCGCGCGGCCTCGAGCATCAAGCCATCGGTGGAGCACTCGATCGTCGGCGAGGCGTCCACCGGCTCGGGCTGGAACTCGAAGGCGCCGCTGCGCCACGAAAAGATCCGGTAGGCGGCCCGCTCCCCCTCGGTATAGGCGTCGTCCACCGCGTTGATGATCCGGCCGTCCTTGAAGAACAGGTATCCCTTCTTCTCCCCGCAGTGCACGGCGAGGCAGCCGGTGGCGCGGTTCAGCATCAGGAGCTGGCCAACGTCGAAGAGCCCGACCAGGCCCAGCTGGCCGCCCAGGGAGCCCGAGGGGGGCTTCATCCCGCGGCCGTCGCACGGGCGGCGACGGTGGCGGCCAGAGCGCCGATCGGCACCAAATCGCGGCTCGAGACGTGCCCCGCAGCCTCCTCGGCCACGATCACCCGATCGCGCAACAAACCGAGCACGGACTCGTCCATCGACTGCATGCCCTCGCGCTTGCCGGTTTGGATCACCGTGGAGAGTTGGAAGGTCTTCTTCTCGCGAATGAGGGCCGCCACCGCGCCGTTGCCGATCAGGATCTCGAGCGCCAGCACGCGACCGCGGTCGTCTTGGCGCCGCAGCAGACGCTGCGCGAGCACCCCTCGCAGCGAGTCGGCGAGCATCAGCCGCACCTGGGTCTGCCGGTCGCCCTCGAAGGAGTCGACGATGCGTTCCACGGTCTGCGCGGCGTTCATCGTGTGGAGCGTCCCCAGGACCAGCTGGCCGGTGGCGGCGGCGGTCATGGCGAGCGACATGGTCTCGGGATCCCGCATCTCGCCCACCAGGATCACGTCGGGGTCCTCACGCAGCGCGCCGCGCAGCGCCTGGGCGAAGCTGGGCGTGTGGCGCCCCACTTCGCGCTGGGTGACCAGGGACTGCTTGTTGGAGTGCCGGTACTCGATCGGGTCTTCGATCGTCAGGATGTGTTTCCGGGCATTGCGGTTGATGTGGTCGACCATCGCCGCCAGCGTGCTCGACTTGCCGGTCCCCGGCGGCCCGGAGACCAGCACCAGCCCGCGCGGCACCTCCGTGAGCCGGGTCACGCTCGCCGGAAGCCCTAGCTGCTCCAGGGTGAGGATCTGGCTCGGCAGGATGCGAAACGCGCCGGCCACGCCGTTGCTCTGCTCGTAGATGTTGCAACGGGCCCGCACGACGCCCGGCACCTCGTAGGAGAAGTCCACGTCCTTCACGCGGTCGTAGCGGGCGCGGGTCTCCGCGTCCATCAGCTCGAACAGCAACAGCTCGTTGAGGTCGCGGGTGATCTCTTCGTAGGGAATCGGCGTGATGTGGCCGTTGATCCGCACCATGGGAGGTGCGCCCGTCGTCATGTGCAAGTCGGACGCCCCCTGCTCCTTGACCAGCTTCAGGATCGCGTCGATTCTCGCCATGAGCGGTTCGCCAGCGTCGTGGGTTCGCGGGGCATGAGCGTCGGCTGCGGGTCACCGGCCGGCCTTCCGTAGTCTTCGGAAGATGCGGACCCGTTCTGTAGGCCGAAAGTGGGCGCGCGGCGGGGCTCCGGAGGGCGCGCGGCCCCTCGCAGGGCTCAAGTCGAGCGTCCTCCCGCGCCGATAACCCGACCGGGATCCCAGGAGGGTGCAGTGCCCGAATTCATCTCAAAGCTGCGCGTCGCGGTGCGCATCCGCCAGACGGGGGAGGAGCCGGTCGACGGATTCTTGCTCCTTCTTCCCCAAGCGGAGTTCCATCGCGGTCCTGAGACGATCCTGGAACGCCTCAACGCCACGGATCGCTTGATCCCATTCGTCAGGCGAAGCGATGGAGCTACTCTGCTGGTCGGTCGTCCCGAGCTCGAGTGGGTGGCCGCCGCCCGCACCGTGGCCGCCGAGCTCGTCCTTCAGCAAAGCCATTTCGTGACGCACGAAGAGCGGGTTGCGGTACGCTTCCGCAGCGGCGAAGAAATGGAAGGTCTGATCCAGATGGAGCTGCCGGAGATGCTGAATCGAGCCTCCGATTTCCTGAACGGCTCCGACGACTTCTTTGCTCTGCTCACTTCGGCGGGGACGTTCCTGGTCAACAAAGGGCAGGTACTCCACACCCGCCTGTTCGAAGCCTCCCCGCTGCCGATCGCTCCCGAGTCGGGCGAGTCCGGGTACTGACGAACGTCGCCGCCGTTCGCCGCGAGGTGCTCGCGGCGGCGGCGCGTTGCGGGCCGTCGGGCGTCGCGGTAGCTTTCCCTCGTGCACACGATTCATCCTGCCCGCTTGCGGCCTGGGGCCACGCCCCCGAGCTCGGCCGGCGAGAGCGCTCGCACGGGAGCCGGGCGCGAACACACGATCCACGGCGGCGCGCTCATCTTCTGGGATCCCCGGCGGCCGGGCGAGAAGCTGGACGCCATCGACACCGACCAGATCACCCCGGCGGCCGACTGCGTTTCGGAGAGCCTCGAGCGGCTCGACGAGCGCTGGAAAGCCGGATCGTTCCGCCACCTCATGCCGAACTTCCGCGAGCGGGTGCACCGCGGCGAGACGTTCGTGATCGCGGGCGACCGCTTCGCCATCGGTTCGTCGCGCGAGATGAGCCCGGCCGGCATGAAGGGGGTGGCCGATGAGGCCGGCCTCCAGCTGGTGGTGGTGTGCGGAAACAACATGGGCGACATCTTCCGGCGCAATGCGCTGAACCTGGGGCTCCACGTGGTGCAGTGTCCGGAAGCGGTGGCCGATGCCCGCGACGGGGATCGCTTCGCCTTCGATCCCGAGACTCGCGCGCTCGTCAACGAGACGCGAAGCAAACGCTACGAGCCGGCGCCACTCACCCCCAAGGAAGACGAGATCCGTCGCAGCGGAGGGATCCTCACCGTCGGGCGACGCGAGTTCGCGCGCTCGATCGAGACGAGACCCACGATCGAGTGGCCCGATCGCGAACTGGCGCGCGGCATGACTTCGACCGAGCAAGTGGTGTGGGCCCACCGCGTGGACAAGGACGCGGCGGTGCGGCCGGGGGCGACGCTGCGCGTGTACGCGGACCTGCTCCCGGCCTCGGACGGCACGGCGCCCTTCGCGATTCACACGTTCAACCAGATCAGCGGCGGAGACACGATCTTCCCGCGTCAGGCCGCGATCGCGAACGATCATTTCGTGTTCACCGGCCAGGACGCGGACGAGCGACAGACCTCGATCGGCCGTGAGTTCGCGCGCCGTCACGGGCTCGAGAAGCCGTACTACGCGACCCCGGGCGACGGCATCTTCCATTTCTACTTTCCCGAGCAGGGCCTGGTGACTCCCGGCCAATTCATCCCCGGCGCCGATTCCCACAGCCGGGCCTACGGCGCCTATGGCGCGGTGGGCATCGGCGTCGGATCGACCACGCTCGGGTTCGGCTGGTCCACCGGGTACGTCTACTTCACGCTTCCCAAGCAGCGTCGGGTGGTGTTCGAGGGGCGGCTCCAGCCCTGGGTGAGCGGCAAGGACGTGGTGCTGGCGCTTCTCAAGCACTGGGGCACTCGGCAATCGCAGGGCATGTCGGTGGAGTTCGTGGACCGCGAGCGCCAACTTCCCATCGCCTACCGCAACACGATCGCCAACATGATGGCCGAAGGCGAAGCGATGAATGGCATGTTCGCCCCCGACGAGATCACCGACGCCTGGTATCGATCCAAGGGGATGCGGGAGCTGCCGTACCCGGCGTTCCAGCCGGGAGCGGACGCGTCGTACGAGATCGACGAAACGCTCGACCTGTCCTCGGTGACGCCGATGATCGCCAAGCCGTTCAGCCCCGGGAACGCCTATCACGCAGACGAAGTGGCCCGCGAGCGGCTCACGTTCGACAAGGCCATGATCGGCTCGTGCACCAACGGGGGCTACGACGACCTGCTGTCGGCCGCGCTGGTGATCCGCGCCGCGCGCGCGCTAGGCTTCACCAAGGCGGCGAAGCCGTTCATCGTGTTCCCGGGCTCGGGCGGGGTGAAGCAGCGGATCGAGACTCCCGATCCACGCCTCGGGGGCGAGTCGATCGCCGAGGTGTTCCGGTCGGTGGAGGGCGTGATCCGCCAGTCGTGGTGCGGCCCCTGCTTCGGCCAAGGTCCCGATTCACTCGCGCGCGGCGAGCGCGCGATCACCTCGTTCAATCGCAATTGGCAGAACCGCATGGGTGTCGGCGGGGAAGGCTACCTCGCGAGCCCCGCGGTGGTGGCAGCGTCTGCCCTGCTCGGCTACATGGGGCCGCCGGGCCAGCTCGGCCTCACATGGGAGGCCGAGCGCTTCGGCGTATGAAAAGGGAACGGGGCGCTGTGGGCCGCTCAACACGTTGGCGGTGACGCTGTTGGCGCAGGCGAGCCGAGCTGGGGCTCGCTTCCCTTCGGTACGAAGTGCATTGCGGCCCGTGTCGCACGTCGGACAGAATGTGGCCTTCTCGAGCCGCTCGTGAGGTGCGCGTGAACCGTATCCGTCCGATCCTGATCACCGGGATGGCGACCGTCGTGCTAGCAGTCCAGGGCCTTGCCTCGATGGGCGGTGGCAGCAAGCCTGAGCCGCCACCGTCGCAGCCCAGCACGCCGCAGCCCAACGCTCCTCCCAGCGCGACCTCGGGGGCGCGCCAGGAAGCCGAGGGCATCTACTCGATCGCCTATGAAGAGGTCGCCAAGGCGAAGAAAGATCTCGCCGACGGCAAGGCCAAGAATGCCGTAAAGAAGTTTCGGCGGGCCCTCGATCGCGGCGAGCGCGCCACGGCGCTCGATTCCACGTATCACGAGGCGTGGAACCTGGTCGGCTATTGCGCCCGCAAGCTGGGGAACTACGACAAGGCATTCGCAGCGTACGAGAAGTGCCTGAGCCTGAAGCCCGACTACGCGCCGGCGCGCGAGTATCTGGGTGAGGCCTGGCTCGAGAAGAACGATCCCGCGAAAGCGCGCGAGCAGCTGGCGCGACTCGAGCAGGACGGCGCCGGCGAGGACGCCAAGACGCTGCGGGATGCGATCCAGGCGTACGAGGCGGCCCACCCCGCCGCGGCGCCGGCGGCGGCCGATTCGGCCGCCTCGGATTCGAGCGCGGGAGGAAACCGATAGCGTCTCGCCTCCCGCCCGGGCGCAACAACCGCGGCCCCGCTCCTTGCCGAGCGGGGCCGCGGTCGCGAAACGCGAACGACTTCTACTTGCCCTTGGCCGCCGGGGGCTTACCCATCGAGGCGTCCTGCTTCGCCGCTTCGACCGCGATGTGGATGTTGACCTCGTCGCCCAGCAACGTTCCGCCCTGATCGAGCGTCTTGTTCCACAGGATGTTGTAGTCCTTGCGATTCACGAGCGTGGTGGCCTCGAACCCGGCGCGCATGCCCATCGCCTGCCCGCCGATCCCGACCGCGCCCACGCCCAGCAGCTCCGCGTCCAGGACAACCGGCTTGGTCACGCCGCGCATCGTCAGGTCGCCCTCGACCTTGAACTTGCTGCCTTCGCCCGGGATCACCTTGGTGCTCTTGAACGTGATCGTGGGGAAGCTATCGGCGAAGAAGAAATCACGGCTGCGCAGGTGGTTGTCGCGCCGTTCGTTGTTGGTGAAGATGCTCTTGGTCTGAATCGTCACGTCGACCTTCGAGCTGGCCAGGTTCTTGTCGTCGTAGAGGATGGTCCCGTTCAAGTCGTTGAATCGCCCCGGCACCTTCCCGAAGAAGTGGCGAATCGTGAACTCGGCCTGCGAGTGGACGCCGTCGATCAAGTAGGGCACCGGCTCGGCGAATGCCGCCCCCGCCGAGATCGCCAGAGCGAGCCCGGAGGCGATCGTGGTCAGCCGCAGCTGCATCATGAGTGAACTGCTCCTTTCGCGAAGCGTGGATCCACGGCCCCTCTGAACCCCGCAACGGGGCTGCAACGATCCAGAAAACGAGGCCGGAGACAATACCAGCCGCCGCGGCAGCCGGGTACGTAAAGTTGCTTGTTCGATGCGCCGGGCGGCTGCAGCGACCGGCGCGGGAGCCGCTTTTGACGCGGTTTTGACGCTTGACCGCCCGCCCGGGGAGGGTTACGTCCGTTTGTCGCCGGCCCCTGGAGCGGCTAGCATCGCTGGCCCATGGCCGACTTCGAGAAGACCCCAGCCGACGTACGCGAGCTGCTCGGCAAGCGCATCAGCCAGCTCGGTCTCAGGCTCGAGGGCTCACCGGTCGAGCGCTTCGTGAACCAGCTCACGCGCGAACTCGAGCGCAAGGGGCTCAAGCGCTTCCGTCCGATCTGCTACCTCACCGACGAGTGGGGATGCCCGGACGGCCAACCCGTGATCGGCATCCCGTTCTACCTCGCCGACCCGACGCTGGCGCGGCTGGAGCGTGCCATGAACGATCTCGAGGACGAGCGTGAGATCATGATGTACCTGCGCCACGAGGCGGGGCACGCGTTCAACTATGCGTACCGGTTCTACTCCACGCCGGAATGGCGGCGCGCCTTCGGTCCGTACAACCGTCGCTACCGCGACCACTACCGGCCCTTGCCCTTCAGTCGCAAGTTCGTGCGACACATTGCCGGCTGGTACGCACAGAAACATCCCGACGAGGACTTCGCCGAGACCTTCGCGGTGTGGCTCACCCCGGGTTCCAAATGGAGACGGCGATATAAAGGGTGGCCCGCGATGCGGAAGCTGCGCTATGTTGATCATGTGGCGCGTTTGGTCCGCGAGCAGGACCCGCTGGTCTCGACCGGAGATTTCGACATCACGGTCGAGGACATGAAAGTCACGGTGGAAGAGTTTTACCGCCGGATGATGCGACGGAACGGCGCGGCCGTGAACGTGGCGCTGGAGGCCGACCTGACCGATCTGTTCTTCGCGCGGGGGCGCAGGCGCAAGGGCGTGAAGCCCGCCGCCGAGATGCTGGAGGAGCATCGCAAGACGCTTACCGACAAGATCACGTACTGGACCGGAGTCAAGCGACCGATCGTGCACGCGCTCGTCGAGCGGATCATTCGGACCTGCCGCGAGCTCCAGCTGTACGCGGAATCCGGACGTGAGCCGGCGTATCTGGTGGAGCTGACCGCCTACGGCACGACGATGGCGATGAACTACCTGACGCGCGGAAAGTTCGTGCACCAATAGCCCCTGCGGGGCCCGAAGGGACCGGGTTCGACCCGAAACGGCGAGGATCGCCACATGGCGAAGCTCAGAATCGGTGTTCTCTACGACTACTGGTGGGACGACGACGAGGAACGGGTCGAGGGAGAGCGTCCCAAGAAGAAGTCGCCGGAAGAGGACGTCCAGGCGGTCTACGAGGCGCTCAAGAAGTCCGGCCACAATCCGGTGTTCGTGCGTCTCGATGGCACGGCCGAGAGCCTGATCGAGCTGGCCCGCTCGCAGACCGACCTGCTGTTCAACTTGGTCGAATCATTCGCCGGCGACGACAGCCAGGACACGAACATCGCCGGTTACCTCGAGCTTCTGGGGCGCCGCTTCACCGGCGCTGGCTCGAGCGGCCTCTACCTCGCTCAGGACAAGGCGCTCGCCAAGAAGATCTTCACCTTCCACGGCATCCACACCCCCTACTTCAGCACCGTCTACCGTGGTCGGACCGAACACTCGCACGACATCAAGTTCCCGGTGATCGTCAAACCCGCCCGCGAGGACGGCTCGATCGGCATCCAGTTCGGCGCGGTGTGCGGCTCGATCAAGGAGCTGATGGAGCGTATCGACTACATCCACGCCGAGTTCGACACGCCGGCGCTGATCGAAGAGTACATCGAAGGCCGTGAGCTCTACGTCGGCGTGCTCGGCAACGACAAGCCCGAGGCGCTGCCGGTGGTGGAGCTGGATCTCTCGAAGCTGCCGGCCGGCACGCCCAAGATCGCCGGCACCGAGGTCAAGTGGGAAGAGGACACGCGGGCGTACAAGGCCACCAAGCCGTTCTTCCCCGACGACTTGGACGAGGAGGTGGTGAAGAAGCTCCAGGACACCGCGCTTCAGACGTTCTCGGCGCTGCAGCTCCACGACTACGGGCGCATCGTCTTTCGCCTCGCCAAGGACGGCACCGTCCACGTGCTCGAGGTGAACCCCAACCCGTACCTGCTCCCGACCGCGGAGTTTTCGATGGCGGCGAAGAAGTCGGGGCGCAGCTACATCTCGACCATCGCCGAGATCGCCGACCTGGCGGTGACGAGGTACGCGGGGTGAGCCAGCGCGGAATTCACGGTGGAACCGGCTTCGAGCGCGCGCAGAATCATGTGCTCGGGTCGAAGCCGTCTGATCTGGCGCCGGGTCGCGGCGCAGAATGCTGGGAATTGCCATTGAATCGGGCTCGGGGGCGCGAGCAGAATTGCTCCGTCGTCGGGGCCCCGCCGCCAGTTCGCGGTACGTGATCGCCTCGGGTTGCGTGACCCAGGCCGCCGACGAGGTCGCACGATGAGATTCCCGATCATTCGTTGTCTGCCCGGCCTCATCTTTCTCTCGCTCCCGGTCCTCGGCGTCGCGGCCGCGGGCGGTCCGGGAGGCGCCCCGCCCGGGCGAAACCCTGAGGCCGCTCGTGCGATGCGGAGGCGGACCGATCTCGGAACGCTGGGCGGGCCCGTCGCGATTCCCAACGCCATCAACCAGCGCGGCCAGATCGTGGGCCGCAGCACCACCGCGGACGTGAGGAGCCATGCGTTCCTCTGGGAAGACGGCCTGATGATCGACCTGGGAACCCTGGGCGGGTCCGCGAGCAACGCCGTGGACATCAACCAGCGCGGCCAGATCATCGGCGTGAGCAACACCTGGACCGATGATGTGCATCCGTTCTTATGGCAAGCGGGCGTGATGACCGACCTCGGAACGCTCGGAGGGCCCGTCGGCAGCGCCATCGCCATCAACCAGCACGGCCAGGTGATCGGCTACAGCGAAACGGCCGCGGGAGAAACCCGTCCGTTCATCTGGCAGGACGGCGCGATGACCGATTTGGGGTCGCTGGGCGGCCACTTTGGCGCGGCCTTCGCGATCAACCCGTATGGGCAGGTGGTGGGGCAAAGCGATACCCAATCCGGACAGATCCATGCGTTCCTATGGCAGAAGGGCGTGATGACCGACCTGGGAACCTTGGGTGGTTTCTACAGCGCCGCCTACGCGATCAGCGAGCGCGGGCAGGTGGTGGGAGCCAGCGACACCCCGAACGGGGAGCGTCACGCATTCCTCTGGCACGATGGCGTGATGACCGACCTGGGGACGCCGGGCGGGCCCTTCAGCTCAGCCCGCTACATCAACGCGCGTGGCCGAGTGCTCGTGGAAGGCAATGCAGCGAACCTGGCGACCCGTGTGTTCGTGTGGCAAAGGGGGGCGATGGCCGACCTGGGATCGCTGGGCGGTGGCTCTTCCTACGCCAATTCCATGAACGAGCGCGGACAGGTGGTGGGCTACAGTGAGACCCCGACCGAGACGCATGCATACCTGTGGCAGGATGGCGTATTGACCGACCTTGGAACGGCGGGCGGCCGGCTGACCATCGCCACGGCGATCAACGAAGAGGGAGACGTCGTCGGCTTCAGCGAAACGCCCGCGCACGAGATCCACGCGTCTCTGTGGCAGGTGGGCGGGAAGCAAGGGCAGGTGGCGGATTCGCCTTCCGCGCTTCCCGGTGGGCCCGCAGGTGTGGGCGCCGGGGGCCAGGGGGCCGCTCCCATGCAACGTGCCGGCAGTCCTGCCCCGGAGCCCTCCGCCGCTACCCTTAGGATCCTCTCGCCGCCCGGCGTGGTGCCGGTCGAGTTCGAGATGCGCCACTATCCGGGGGGCCACTACCGAGCCAGCGTCTACGACGTGCGCGGGCGATTGGTTCGGCGCTGGGAAGGCGACGCGGCGGCCACGCATGCGACGTGGGACGGTGGTCGCCAGGACGGCGGCCGCGTCTCGACCGGGATGTATTTCCTGCGCGTGGAGTCCGAGGGACGGGGGTCGAGCGCCAAGGTCGTGGTGACGCACTGACGGTCGGTTCCGCGGCGCGTGCGGCTGCTAGGTCCCTCGCACCAGGCGCATGCGTCCGTTTCTCTGGTCGAACGTCACGCGGAAATCCTTCAGCACGCGCGCCCCGACGTTCGCCATTGGAAAGACCGGTTGGAACCCCACCGTCGCCCCCGGGAATTCGTAGCGGCCGAGTCGCACCGAGCCCTTCAGCTCCGCAGCCCTGATGTCGAACTCGTTGCCGATGGTGCGTGCATGCCCCACCACCCGGGGCACGGACGCGAGCGCGAGCCTCGACTCCATGCCGGCGGGCAACGTGAACCCACCTCCGGCTCCGGCGTCCACGTCGGCGTCCACCCAGATCGAGTCCACTTGCAGGCGCACCGAGGGGATCCCGTGGCGACGCTCGAGCGCGAGCACGTCCTGGCCATTCGGCGCGGGAAGCTCGCCGCGCTCGAGCCGCACCCGGTTCGCCGGGTAATCGAGCGTGAGCAGGCACTCCTGGAACAAGCCGAATCCGAGGATTCCGTCGATCGGTTGGCCGAGTCGGCGCAGTCGTCCCGCCCGCACGGCGGCCACCACACCCTCGAATCGCGCTTCGCCGATCGTCAACGACTCGAGCCGCACGCGATCCACGAGCACGGCGTTGCGGCCACTGGGGTCTCCGGCACGCACCCGGCCGATGGTCTCTAAGTGGAGTGCTGCGGCCAGCGCGGAATCGACGCTCGCCAGGCCGCCTCCCCCGGTATCGATGGCGAACCGATAGGGACCGCGTCCGTTGACCATCACGCTCACCGCCGGCAGGTGATCGCTGCGCGACATCTCCACGTGCGCGCCCGCCTCGGGGATCAGCGTGCGCTCGGGTGATTCGTGGTCGGGTCCGGACATCACCGCGACCACGTCGGGAGCGTCGGCGCCGCCCACGCCGACGCGCTCGCCCGCGCCCGTGCTCATGGGGGCACCAAGCCCGCCGCCGTACGCCCCGCCGCCCACGCGGATCGACTGGCCCCCGCGGGGCATCGGCAACCAGCGCCTGAGCGTCGCCGCCGCGCGTTCGGCGGCCGGCGGGTCGAGATTGGCGAGCGCGATGATCGTATAGGGTCCGCTCATCTCCACCGCGGCGTTGAGCCCCAGTGCCCCGCCGCCGATGCCGAGCGCCATCTCGCCGTTCGCGCCGGGCGCCAGTTCGCTGAAACCGTCTCGCAGCCGCTCGGGATTCAGCACCTTCCCGGCGCGGAGCGCGCGCGTGAACGCCAGGAGATCGCCGAGCGTCGAGTACCCGCCGCCCGCCGGGCTCCCTCGCAGCGGGCGCGTGGGCTCGTTGCTCGTCCAGCCCGCGGATCGGCTCTCCATTCCCGGCAGGCGACGCGTGTAACCCGTGGCGAGGTTCGCGACCCGATCATCCTTCGCGTAGTGGTCGGTGCTCTTCAGGCCGAGCGGCTCATAGACATGGCGCCGCATATAGTCGTAGTAGCTCTCTCCCGAAGCCTTTTCGATGATCGCGCCGAGCAGCACGTAGCCGCCGTTCGAATACTGCTGCTGCGTACCCGGCGTGAACGCGAGTGGCTGGTCACGGAAGAATGGTATCCAATCGGCGACGGTGCGGAGCTTCGACTTGTCGGCCCGATCGTAGGCTTCACCGAAGATGTCGCCGATGCCGCCCCGGTGGTCGAGGAGCTGTCGGACCGTCACCCGGGTCGCGGCGGCGCTCGGGTAGTCGGGCAGGTAGTGATCGATCGTGTCGTCGAGCTTCACCTTGCCCTGGTCGACGAGCTGGGCGATCGCGAGCTTGGTGAAGACCTTGTTGAGCGAGCCCAGGTTGAACTTGGTGTCGACTCGGTTCGGCGTCTGGCGCTCCCGCGAGGCATAGCCGTACGCGGACTGGAAGAGCACGGCATCGCCCTTGGCGAACAGTACCGCGCCCGAGAACTCGCCGGCGCGGGAGAGCGAATCGAGGGTTGCACTCCACGCTCTGACCGCCGCGGCGTCCGAGAGCGGAGTGGCCGGTGCCGTGGCCCGCCCTTCGTCCCCCGCATCCCCGCTCTCGACTCGCAGGCCAGTGAAGGAATGCGGAGAAGCCGCCTCGAAGAGGAAGGTCATGTCCAGCATCACTCCCTTCGCCGTGCGCGCGACGACCTCGAGGTGGTCATCGCCCGATGCTACGACGCGAACCGGAGTGAGCTGCCGATGCTCGTCGCGCATGTCGCGGTAGACGGCGAGGCGCTCTTGGATCGGGCGCCGAGCCAGCGCGGCCTTCGATACGTTGGCCTCGATGAAGGCTCGCACCGCCTCCTCGCGCCCGGTATTGAACGCCGTGAAGTACGCGGCCACGCGACGACCGGGTTCGGTGGCGGGGAACGAGAAGGTGCTGGGCGTCGCCCCTGGCACAACCGCGAGGGCGAGCAGCAGCAGCAGGGATCGGACGGCGGGCTTCATGTCGGTGTCTCCCATGGGATCGAAGGCGATCGAACGGCCATGCGTCCCACCCTATTCGCGGCGTATGAAGAAGTGATGAAGGCGGCACCAACTCACGCGAGGGGGAGCGTGAACCGGAATGTGGCGCCGCGGCCGGGCTCGCTCCTCGCCTCGACGCTCCCGCCGTGGGCTTCGACGATCCCCTTGACGATCGCGAGCCCCAGGCCCGCGCCCCCGGTGGCACGCGCGCGAGATGGATCGACGCGGTAGAAGCGCTCGAAGACGTGGGGCAGGTGCTCCGGCGCGATCCCTCCCCCGGAATCGCTCACCGTGACCGCCACCCTGTGTCCGTCCACCTCGGCCGCAACCTCGACTCGTCCGCCGCGCGGAGTCGCCGTGGCCGCATTGGTGAGGAGATTCCGCAGCACCTGGCCGATGCGGGTCGGGTCGGCCTCCAGTGCGGGGAGGTCGGAGACCGTGTTCACCAGCGTGATCCCGCGCTCGGCCGCCACGGCCGTGAGACTCTCCATCGCCCCTTCCACCAAATCGCGCAGCGCGACCGGGGCTCGCTCCAACGACAGCCGTCCCGCTTCCGCCACTGCCACGGTTTGGAGATCCTCCACCAAGCGCGAGAGCAGCAACACCTCCTCGCGCAGCGAGCGCACGGTCTCCACGGTCGGAACCAGCAGTCCGTCCTCGATCGCCTCGATCTGGCAGCGCAGGTTGGTGAGCGGCGTGCGCAGCTCGTGAGCGACGTCGCTCATCAGGGTGCGGCGCAGCGACTCCTGCCGCGCCAGACCCTCGGCCATGGCGTTGAAGGCCCGGGAGAGCTCGCCGATCTCGTCCGCCGAGGTCACGGTCACGCGCGACGAGAGGTCCCCGCGTCCCAACCTTCGCGCCGCGAGCCTCAACGCTTCCACCGGCTCGAGGATGCGTCGCGACAGCCACCATGACAGTGCGAGCGCCGCCAAGGCGGCGGCGAATGCGGCGATCAGCAGGCGCAGGTCGAACGCCATCCCGAACGGCCGGTGTGCGCCACCGCGCTCCACGCCGGCGGCCGGCACGAGCACCAGCGTTCCGAGCAGCGATCCATCGGCGCGGTGCACGTTCGCGCGTGGCCCGCCCGCGAGAACCGCTCGCATGCTGGAGGAGACGTCCCCCTCTCGGGCGCGTCGCTCGATTTGCACGTGGTCGCGGGGGCCGAGAGTGACGCGCGCGGCGCGCAGCTCGGGTGTCGATGCCGCGAGGACGCGACCATCCGGTGCGATCAACAACAGCTCGCGGTATTCGGCCCTGGCCATGGCCTCAAGCGCGGCGTTCCGCCGAGTCGAGTCGGCCTCCTGCTCCAAGCGGCGGGCGAGCTCCCCGACCGCGC
>Ga0066710_100002662_pt1 | contig 14602 bp, 13 predicted proteins | sample GraSoiAngelo_159_FD_79666 | JGI IMG/M metagenome (GOLD analysis project Ga0066710, IMG submission 79666) | Grasslands soil microbial communities from the Angelo Coastal Reserve, California, USA - 14_1009_16_40cm | ecosystem: Environmental > Terrestrial > Soil > Grasslands | place: USA...
CGCCGTTCTCCGGGTTGATCGATGCGCGCGAACGCGTGACCGGCAGGATCCCGTACACGATCGACATCGAACTGCCGAATATGGCCATCGCGAAGCTGCTGCGCAGCACCATGCCGCACGCGCGGATCACCCGTCTCGACGTCTCGCGCGCACGTCAGGTGCGCGGCGTCTTCGCGGTCCTCACCGGCGCGGACCTCCTCGAGCGCTCCGACGTCTTCCCGTATTTCGGGCCGGTCTTGCGTGACCGCCCGATCCTCGCCATCGGCAAGGTCCGCTACGCGGGCGAGCCGGTCGTCGCGGTGGCGGCGGTCGACGCCGACGCCGCACAGGAGGCGCTCGACCAGGTGGAGGTCGAGTACGAGGAGCTGCCGGCGGTCTTCGGCATCGACGACGCGCTCGCGCCGGGCGCGCCGCTCGTGCACGACGAGCCCCCCAAGGCAGGACACACCTTCGCCGACATCATCCTGCACGGGCATCCCGGCACGAACATCTGCAACCAGTTCAAACTCCGCAAGGGCGATATCGAGCGTGGCCTCGCGGAAGCGGACGAGGTCTTCGAGGACACGTTCTACAGCCCGCCGCTACAGCAGGTGCCGCTCGAGACGCACTGCTGTGTCGCCGAGGTGGAAGCCGGCCACGTCACGGTCTGGGCGACGAGCCAGATCCCGCACATGCTCCGCGGGAACCTGGCCGAGGTGTTCAAGCTCCCCACCTCGCGCGTGCGCGTGATCGTGCCGACGCTCGGGGGCGCGTATGGAGCGAAGTGCTACCCGGCGATCGAGCCGATCGCCGCGGTCCTGGCGCTGGTCGCAAGGCGTCCGGTCAAGCTGCACCTCACCCGCGACGAGGAGTTCGTGACCGTCACGAAGCACGGCGGGCGCATCACCCTGACCACCGGCGTGATGAAGGACGGCCGCATCGTCGCGCGCAAGAGCCTTTGCCACTTCAACACCGGCGCATACGCGGACATCGGTCCGCGGCTCATCAAGAACGGGGGCTATGGCACGGCGGGGCCGCACAACATTCCCCACGTATGGGTCGACTCCTACGCCATCTACACGAACATCCCGCCCGCCGGCGCCTTCCGCGGGTACGGGATCAACCAGGCCGCGTGGGCCTACGAGAGCCAGATGGACGTGATTGCGGAGCGACTCGGCCTCGACCCGTACGAGTTCCGCATGAAAAATCTGCTCACCGAGGGCCAGACCTTCGCGACCGGCGAGCCGGTCGAGGATTGCCACTTCCGCGAGCTCCTCACGATGGTGGCCAAGGGCATCGGCTGGGAGGCGAAGACGCGGCGCGTGCAGAAGGGGAGCATCGTTCGCGGCAAAGGCCTTTCCTGCACGATCAAGAGCACCGTCACGCCCTCGACCTCCTCCGCGACGGTGAAGCTGAACGACGAGGGCAGCCTCAACGTGCTCACGAGCTCGGTCGAGATGGGGCAGGGGCAGAAGACCGCGCACGCGATCCTCGCGGCCGAGCGGCTCGGCATCCCGCTCGAAAAGGTCGTCGTCATGTCGCCGGATACCGACGCCACGCCGTACGACCAGCAGTCGTCCTCGAGCCGGACGACGTACGCCGGCGGGGCCGCGGTGCGGCTCGCCGTCGATGACGTGCGCGCGCAGCTCGCGCGCCTCGGCGCCGGACTCCTCGGCGTGGGGGAGGACGCCGTCGAGATCGCCGAGGGCCGCGTTCGGACGAAGGCCGCGCCGCACCGCGGGCTCGAGTTCGGCGAGGTCGTGCGCAAGACCCGGAGCGGGGACCTCGTGGGACGCGGCACCTTCCAAACCAAGGGCGGGCTGGATCCCGAGACCGGCCAGGGCGTCGCGAGCGCCCATTGGAATCAGGCCGCCGCGGCCGCGGAGGTGGAGGTGGACCTCGAGACCGGGAAGGTGCGACTGCTTCGCTATCACGGCGCGAGCTACCCCGGCCGGGTCGTCAACCGCGTGCTCACCGAGCTCCAGCTCGAGGGGAATATCGGCTTCGGCGTCAGCCAGGCCCTCTTCGAGGAGATGGTCTTCGACAACGGCCAGCTGCAGAACGGGACGCTCGCGGACTACATGGTCACGAGCACCCTGGACATGCCACGGGAGCTCGTCACGCACATCCTCGAGAACCCGGAGCGCGGCGACATCCACGGAATCGGCGAGACGTCGCTCCCGCCGGTCATGGCCGCGATCGGCAACGCCGTATATCACGCGACCGGCGTGCGCGTGAAAGACCTGCCCATCACGCCGGAGAAGGTGCTGCGAGGCTTGCGCGAGCGCGAGGCGGCCGATCGGCCCGCACCCAAGACACCCGCCACGGCGCCGGCGAGATGACGCTGACCGGCGAACGAGCGCCGGCGCGGCCGCTCGACGCGGACGGCAAGCTCGAGCTCACGCTGCGCGTGAACGGAAGCGAGCACCGGGTGCGCGCGCGCCCGCACCACACGCTCCTCGAGGTCCTGCGCTCGGAGCTCAAGCTCTTCGGCGTCCGCGAGGCCTGCGCGGTCGGGCAATGCGGCGCGTGCACCGTGCTTGCCGACGGCAAGCCCGTGAGCGCGTGCCTGGTGCTCGCGCCGATGGCGGAGGACAAAGAGATCCTCACGGTCGAGGGCCTCTCACGACCTGACGGCGAGCTCCATGCGATTCAGCAGGCCTTCGTCGACCACACCGCTTTTCAGTGCTCGTACTGCACCCCTGGATTCCTGCTTACGACCAAGGCGCTTCTCGCCGAGAACCCCGACCCGAGCGAGGAGGATGCGCGTGAATATCTCGCCGGCAATCTCTGCCGCTGCGGGAGCTACGTGAAGATCCTCGACGCCGTGATGGACGCGAAGAAGCGCGTCCGGAACGGAGTCGCGCCACGCTGACGCAGAAAGCTCCCCCCGTCGCCGCGCCATCGCGCTGGCGCGACCTGCGCGAGTGGATGGCGCGGGTGGACGGTATCGGCGAGCTGCGGGTCATCCGCGGGGCGTCGTGGCAGGCGGACATCGGCGCGGTCACCGAGATGCTCGATCACGAGGAGGGCTCGCCGGCCGTCGTGTTCGACGACGTTCCCGGATACGCGTCGGGGCGCCGCGTGATCGTCAACTGCAACGGCACGCCCACCCGCCAGGCTGTGACGCTCGGACTTTCGCCGGAGCAGGGCACGCACGAGGGGCTCTTCGCGTACTGGCGCGCGACGCTGGACGAGCTCCGGCCGGTACAGCCGCGCGAGGTCGCGGACGGGCCGATCTTCGAGAACGTCCTGGAGGGCGACGGGATCGACGTCGAAGCGTTCCCCGCTCCGGTGTGGCATCCGAAGGACGGCGGCCGCTTCATCGGCACGGCGAGCCTCAACATCCTTCGCGACCCCGACTCGGAGTGGGTGAACGTCGCCTCGTATCGCAACCAGATATTCGCCAAAGACGCTCTCGGCATGTGGATCAGTCCGGGGAAGCACGGCCGCTTCATCCGCGAGAAGTATTTCGAGCGCAAGCAGCGCTGTCCGGTGGTCGTGGTCGTCGGCTGCGACCCGCTCCTCTTCATGGCCGCGTGCGCCGAGGGGCTGGCGTACGGACAGGCCGAGCTCGCGTGGGCCGGAGGCGTCCGCGGCGAGCCGGTCGAGGTCGTGCGTGGGCGGCACACCGGGCTTCCGATCCCGGCGTGGGCCGAGATCGCGATCGAGGGCTTCATGGATCCGGTCGAACGGCATCGCGAAGGGCCGTACGGCGAATGGCTCGGCTATTACGCGAGCAGCGAAGGCACGACGCCGGTGGTCCGGGTGGCCGCGGTCTACCACCGGGATGACCCGATCATCCTCGGGTGCCCTCAAGGCAAGCCGCCGCACGAGGACAATCGCTTCCTCGCGTACCTGCGTTCGGCGCTGATCGAGAAACAGTTGCGGGCGGCGGGCGTCCCCAAAGTCCGCGGGGTGTGGTGCCCGCCGCAGGCCGGTAACCGGCTGATGACGATCGTCTCGATCGAACAGGCCTATGCGGGTCATGCGACGCAAGCTGCGATCGTCGTAAGCCAGGTGGGCGCGGCGGCATATGCGGGGCGTTTCGTCGTGGTCGTCGACGAGGACGTCGACATCTACAACATCGATGACGTCCTTTGGGCGATCACCACGCGCTGCGACCCCGAGCGCGACATCAGCACGACGAAGCGCGCCTGGAGCGGCCCGCTCGACCCGGCGATCCACCCGGACCACCGTGGCTTCAACTCGCGCTGCATCATCGACGCGACCAAGCCCTGGGAGTGGAAAGAGCGCTTCGCTGAACCGGTGGTGACACCAGAGCTGGCACGCGCCACGCGCCAGAAGTGGGGCTGGGTGCTGCGCGGCGAGCCCGATCCGCGAGAAAGAAAGAGATAAGGAGCGGACATGGCAGACAGGGTTGACCTTCTCATCACGAACGGGACGGTGGTGACCGCTGATGCGACCTTCCCCGCGGATATCGCGATCGCAGATGAAAAGTTCGTCGCCATCGCGGCCCCAGGCACCATCACGGTGAAGGCCGACGACGTCTACGACGCGCGCGGCAAGCACATCCTCCCCGGCGTCATCGACGGCCACGTCCACTTCCGCGAACCGGGACTTGAGTACAAGGAGGACTTCGGCTCAGGCTCGCTCGCGGCGGTGATGGGCGGCGTGACCACGGTCGTGGAGATGCCGAACACGAAGCCACCCACGGACCGCCCCGACAACGTGCGGCTCAAGCAGCGCCTCGCCGAGGAAAAGTCGTATTGCGATTTCGGGATCATCGGCGTGGTCGTGCAGGAGAACATCGACCAGATCGAGCCGATGGCCGAGGCGGGCGTCGTCGGCTACAAGTGCTTCCTCGGCGAGACGATCGGCAACATCCCCGCGCCGGACGACGGGATGCTCCTCGATGGGCTGCGTGCGGTCGCGCGGACCGGCCTGCGCATCGGATTCCACGCCGAGAACAACGAGATCATGCAGCACCTCATCCGCCAGGCGAAGGCCGCAGGGCGCACTGATGCGCGCGCGCACGTCGACACGCGCCCGGCGCTCGCCGAGGTCGAATCGATCCAGCGCATGGGGCTCTTCGCCCGGCATACCGGGGCGAAGATCCACATCTTCCACCTGTCCTCGAAGGACGGGTTGGACATGATCGACGAGTGGCGCGCGAAGGGCGTCGACGTGACCTGCGAGACCGGCGCGCACTACTGCTTCCTCACCGCGGACGACATGCGCACGCTCAAGTCCCTCCTGCGGATGAACCCGCCGGTGCGTGAGCCGGGGCATGGCACCGCGCTGGTGCGGGGTCTCGCGACCGGTCGGGTCAACGCGATCGCCACCGATCACTCCCCGCACACGAAGCAGGAGAAGCTCAACGACGACATCTGGAAGGCCATCTCGGGCTTCGCGGGCGTCGAAGTGAGCGTCCGCCTCTTCCTCACCTACGGCGTGAACGCCGGAAAGCTGACGCTTCAGCAGTTCGTGCGCGCCTCGTCGGAGGGACCGGCGAAGCTCTGGGATATGTATCCGAAGAAAGGCGCGATCCGTATCGGTTCCGACGCCGACCTCACCATCGTGGATCTCGAGCGGACGGGCGTGATCGAGGAAGCACGCCTCCACGGGAAGAACAATCTCGGGCCGTTCGATGGCCACCGCACCAAAGGTGAGGCCATGGCCACGATCACGCGCGGCCAGATCGTCATGCGCGAGGGCGAGCTCGTCGGCTCGCCTTCGGGCCGGATGGTCCGTCCCGTCCGGCACACGGTCAAAGAGCCCACGAGGGAGACGCCGGGGGGCGTCCCCGTACTCGTCACGTCGACGTAGTAAGGAAGAGGGGTAAACACACCGATGCACAAACGAATCTTCGGTACGTGGCTCGTTCCCGCGGTCGCGGCGGCGCTCCTGGTCGGCGCATGTGGAGGTGGTGCTCCTGCGGCGGCGCCCTCGGCCGCGAAGTCAGCGGCGCCCACGGCGCAACCGTTCCAGGGCACGAAGGTCTTCAAGGTCGCGTTCACCTCGATCGGCGTCTCGAGCGTCCCGCTGCTCGCGGCGATCGACGCGCTGCGCGGCCAGGGCTACACCATCGAAACGCCCGAGATCGCGGAGTCGGAGCTCTCGGTGCAGGGTGTCGTGAAGGGTGACTTCGCGTTCTCGTCCGGCACGACGAGCGCGGTCATGACCGCGGTCCAGAAGGGCGGGAAGGTCAAGATCCTCGCCGACCGAGTGGCGAACGAGTGGACCGTATACGCGGTCAAGGCGGTCACGGCGTGCAAGGACCTCGACGGCAAGAGGCTCGCGATCCACAGCGAGGGCGCGGTCAGCACCGCGATGGTCAAGAACTGGCTTGCCACCGAGTGCCCGACCGCGAAACCCACGATCCTCATCGTCCCCGGCTCGGACAACCGCCTCAAGGCGCTCCTTGCCGGTCAGATCGACGCGAGCCCGCTCGAGCTGAGCGATGCGATCTCGCTCGAAGCGCAGGCCGGCGACAAGTTCCGCCTGATCACGAGCTTCGCGCAAACGCTCCCCAACATCCACCCGACCACCGTCTACGCGAACGGTGACTTCGTCGACAAGAATCCTGACTCGGTGAAGGCCCTACTCAAGGCGCTCCTCGAGCAGCACCGCAAGATCGCGGGCGACGCCAAGTACTTCTCCGACAGCGTGATCAAGTACTACAAGGGCGTCAACAAGGACACGCTCGATAAGGCGGCCGCGCAGTACGTCGGCCTGAAGATGTTCGACGTGAACGGCGGTCTGACGGAAGCGAACCTCAAGGGCACCGTCGACTTCTTCACCGCGGCAGGTTCGGTCCAGCCTGGCCTGACCGTCAAGGACGTCGCGGACCTCACATACCTGACGGCCGTTCTAGGCGAGATCGGTCGTAAATAGGACGCGCAGTTGGAATACGCCGCAGTTCGGGGCGCGCCGGCCGCGACGGCCGGCGCGCCTAGGCGCTCGATACGTCGAGCCATTCTGGCGGGCGGTGCTGATTGAGATCGGTCGCGGTTAGCAGCGACGTCCGCGAGCGGATCATCGAGTCGCGCTGGACTTACCGGCTCATCGCGTTCCTGCTGTTCGCGGGCGCGTGGCAGATCTTCGCCTCGCTGGCAGGTACGTTCTTCGTCCCGACCTTCGCGGAAACCGCGATCGCCACGGTCCGGCTCGCGCTCGACGGTCACACCTGGGAGGCGTTCCTCCTGAGCAACCAGTCCCTGGTGCTGGGTTTCGCGTTCTCAGTGGCCCTGGGTATCCCGATCGGACTCGCCATGGGGCGTTTCCGCGGCGCGGAGCAGTTCACCGACGTGTACGTGAACATCCTCATCGTCACCCCCATGGCGGCGCTCATTCCTCTCCTTCTCATGTCGCTCGGATTCACCCTCGCATCGCGCGTGATCCTCGTGACGCTGTTCGCCATCACGATGGTCATCGTCAACAGCCGCGCCGGCGTACGTCAGGTCGACGTCGCGCTCCTCGAGATGGCGCGCAGCTTCGGCGCGTCCGAGTGGCAGATCTGGCGACGCGTGCTGCTGCCGGCCGCGCTCCCGGCGATCATGACCGGCGTACGGATCGGCCTCGGCCGCGCGATCACGGGCATGGTGATCGTGGAGCTCCTGATGGTGTCGGTCGGGATCGGCAACCTCATCCTGAGGTTCAGGGGGGTCTTCGAATACGACAGGCTCTACGCGGTGGTCGTACTGGTCGTGATCGAGGCGCTCGTGCTCATCAACGTGGCCCGCGCTTTCGAGCGCCGGGCGACTCCGTGGGTCGCCCCGGCCGGGATCAGGAGTTAGCGACGCCGTGATCAAGCTGATCGGGGTGCGCAAGATCTTCCCAGGCCGGAACGGGAAGGAGGATGTCGAGGCGCTGCACGACATCAACCTGGCCATCAACGAGAACGAGTTCCTCACGATCATCGGACCGTCCGGATGCGGGAAGACGACGCTGCTACGCGCGATCGCCGGGCTGGTCCCCATCGACGCCGGCGAGGTCCTCATCGACGGAACGCCGGTGCGCGGCCCTGGCCCGGAGCGGGCGATGGTCTTCCAGAACATCGCCCTCTTGCCGTGGGACACGGTGCTCGCGAACGTCGCGTTCGGCCTGGAGCTGCGCGGTGTGCCCAAAGACGAGCGCGAGGAACGCGCGCACAAGTTCATCCGGCTGGTGGGCCTCGAGGGATGGGAGCAACGCATGCCTGGCGAGCTCTCCGGCGGGATGCAGCAACGCGTCGGTCTGGCGCGGGCTCTCGCCGTCGAGCCCAAGGTGCTCCTGATGGACGAGCCGTTCGGCTCGCTGGACGAGCAGACCCGCCGGCTCCTTCAAGAAGAGCTCGTCCGCATCTGGGAGGCGACGCGCACCACCGTGGTGTTCATCACCCACAGCATGGAGGAGGCGGTGCTCCTGGGGGACCGGATCGTCGTCATGAGCGTTCGCCCAGGTTCGGTCGTGGAGATCGTGCCGGTACCCCTCCCGCGGCCGCGCGGCGGGCGCATCGACACCGTCGGCTGGTCGACCGAGTTCCTCGCGATCACGGCGCATCTTTGGACGCGGCTCCGCGACATGCAGCCTGATCTCGTGCGGTCCAAGGAAGCCCTCGCGGGCGTCTCTTCGTGACCGTCGCCGCCAAGCAGGTGCGCGCGGGCGGTTTCGCTCGCGCGCGTGGTCTCGCCCTCGGGATCGGGCCGAGCGTGAGCGCCCTGATCCTGCTCGCGGTCGTCTGGGAGCTCGTCGGCCGCGTTGTCGGCGCGGCGTTCCTGCCGCCTCTCTCGGCGGTGGTCGGCCGCCTTGTCGAGCTTGTCGCCGAAGGGACGATCCTGCTCAATCTCGCCACGAGCCTGACCAATCTCGTGCTGGGATTCGGCATCTCGCTCGCGATCGGCCTTGGTCTAGGCATGCTGATGGGTGGCTACCGCCGGGTCGAGGCCGCGCTGGACATCTACGTGAACGCCTTCCTGACGGCCCCGTCCCTCGTGTTCGCGCCGATCTTCTTCACGCTTTTCGGCCTGGGGCGCGGCTCGGTCATCGCGCTCATCGTCATGTACTCGACGTTCATCATGATCATCACCACGGCGTCCGCGATCCGAAGCGTCTCACCGTCGCTCAGCGAGATGGGACGATCTTTCTGCGCGACCGACCTGCAGCTCTTCCGTAAGGTCATCCTCCCTGCGGCGACTCCGCTGATCATGGCGGGGGTCCGGTTGGGGGCAGGGCGCGCCGTGAAGGGAATGATCAACGGCGAGATGTTCATCGCGGTCGTGGGCCTCGGGAAGCTGATGATCGACGAAGGCCGTCAGTTCGATGCGGAGGGGGTTCTCGCCATCCTGATCGTCATCGTCCTGGTCGCGTTCGGCGCCGCGAAGGCGGTCCAGATTGTCGACGCGCGCCTCACGAGCTGGATGCCCTCGACCGTGCGAGCGGAGTAGCGGCGGTCCACTGGCGGATCGCCGCCACCGTCTCCTCAGGCTTCTCCCAGAAGAGGCCGTGCGACGCACCCGGGATCACCCGAAGCTCGGCCTGCGTGAGGTGCGCCGCGAGATAGAGCGACTGCTCCCAGTGCGAGCCCGTCCCGCCTTCGTGCGTGTCGCGGTCGCCGACCAATACCAGCGTCGGGACGCGGATACGGTGCAGAAGATGTGTCGTGCGGTGGCGCTGCCGCGCCGATACGTGCTTCACGTAGTCGGCGAGCGATGGGCGGTGCTCCCAGAATGCCGACACCAGCCGGGCGACGCGCTCAGGCTGCGCGGCTGCGAACTCCGGCGTGAAGAAGGTCTCGCCGATGTGGGCCTCGATGTAGCGCTGGTATCCGAGCTCGGCGAGCCGCTCGCGTGCGGCCCGCGGCATCCCGCGGTCGTGGATAACTCCTTCGCGGAACGCTCCTGGCCCGGATCCCGCGAGGATGAGGCTCGCGGCCGTATCGGGCGCGTCGAGCGCCATCCACTGCGCGACCCGGCCGCCCATGGAGTGACCGAGGATGTGGGCAGGGATGAGCCCGAGTTCCCGCAGCAGTGCGGTTGCGTCCGCGGCGAAAACGCGCGTCGAGTACGGACCCGGCGTTCCCGGAGTGGCGCCGGTGCCGCGGTGATCGAACGTGACCACCGTGTGTTCGCTCGTGAGCGGGATGATCAGATCGGATGTCCACGTCGCCCCCGGAAAACCGGTTCCCGCGATAAGGAGGAGCGGCGGGCCGTGGCCTGCGACGCGGTGCGCGAGTCTCACTCGGCTACGGTGACGGATGGCTCCAGCCGGCAGCGGCATCCTCGCGCCGCGCTGCAGCGTGCGATCGGCAGAGGGGGCAGCTTGGACGGCGCGTAGACGCGATCAGCGACGGCGGCGCACGCGGCGCAGGCGTTCGCGTCGGCCGCGACGACCGCGACGCCGTCGATCAGCCCTTCGTCGAAGAGCCGCTGGAACTCCGCAAGCTTGTTCAGCGCGCGACGGCCTCCGCTCGGTGCTCGATCTTCGCGTAGCCGGGCCAGAGCGATTCATAGAAATAGCGGACGCCGAACTCGATGCGAAGCGTGCGCGTCCGCGCGTCCGAATCGTTGAAATGCTCGTGCACGGTCATCCGCGGCGGCACGTGCACGGCGTCCCCCGCCTCCCAGTCGTAGCGCGTGCCGTCCACCTCCGAGAAGCCCCTGCCCTCGAGCACGTACAGCATCGCCTCGGTGTGGGCGTGCTTGTGGCTAGAGCTGTGCGCAGTCTCCTCGAAGATGTTCGTCATCGCTGCGGCCTTCGCGCGGAACCCATTCGTCTCGTCGCTCTGGCTCTCGCTGCCGCCCATGAGGATCCAGATCCCGGCGTGGCGGTGCGCCTGCTGGCCTTGCCCGTGCGCGCCATGACCGGCCTTGCGGCGAGCGTTCTCGTCGATCGCGTCCTCGAGGTGAAGGGCGATGCGTCGTCCGTCAGGCGCGAACTGCGAGCTCGACGCCGGGTATCGCGATTCGACGTGCGGCGCGTTCGGCGCCTTCTCCTCGAGTTGAAGGAGCCGGCCGAGCTTTACTGCGTTGTCGAGGTCGATCGTCGACGCGGACACGTAGACCGCGGTCTCGTCGCCGGTGTTGAAGTGCTGATGCTCGGCGCGGTAAGGGACGTGCAGAGTGGTGCCCGGCTTCCAGTCGTACGTTGCCCCATCGATGAGGCTGAAGCCCCGCCCAGCCAGGATGTGGATCGCCTCCTCGCCGTGCGTGTGCTTTCCGGTATGCGAGCGCGACGGGATCTCCGCCTTGAGGAGCGAGGTGCCTTGCGTGGGGAAGCCAACGGCCTCGCCGATGATCATCGCGACCCGCGAGTCCTGCGGCGTCTCGATCCAGCGGAGATCGCGGCCGCGCGCGACGACCGGAGGCTTGCGGAGCGTGTCCTCCAGCCGCATGCTGGTCGAGAGCCACTGTTCGTAGAAGTTCACACGTTCCTCCCCTGTGTTTCGCGGGATCTGTCGCCTGACAGCACATGCACCGGTACGTACATCTCTCCGGCCATGACCCGGCGTGCGGTGCGCTCAATCACCGCGCGGGTCAGGCGTGCTTCGCCTGTGCCGAGCTCGACCGCCACCTCGAGCGTCAAGACTCCGCCCGGATGGCCGATACGGACCATGCCCGGCGAATGCTGCGTTGCGACCTGGGCCGGGATCGTGCCGGGCAGTCGCGTGGCCGTCGCGGTCGCGACCGCGACCGTCGCCGCGTACGCCGCATGGAGTTGCTGCGTGACGAGGCCGCGTGCGACGAGATCGACCGCGCTCGCGGGTACGCGCGTGCCACGGGAGGTGACGTACTCGGCCGGCGGGTGCACCAGATAGATCTTGGGTATGGTCGGACTCTCGGCGGCCGAACGTCGGCGGTTGGCGACGAGGCCTAGTCGCTCGCCGGCCGCGCCGCGGAGCGCCTCGAGCAGCTCCATGAGCTCGGGTGGATAACTCGAAGCGACCAACCGCTGCGGCCCGAGGCCGAGATCGGCCGCACGAACGAACACGGTGGGATTCCCGGCGTCGACGAGTGACACGCGATACGAATTCCCCGCTTGATCGGTCAGCTCATCCTCGGCGTGGCCGGTCGGGAGCAGCCCGCGCCCCAACGTGTCCGCGCTCGCCGCGAAGTCGAGCTTGATTGCCGCACCCGTGCCCGGTACGCCCGGTGTCGTCGCCGTTCCCGAGGTGAGCGCGCGGCCACCTTGCGTGGGCACTTCGGCGATGACCAGGGTGCGCGTGTTCACTTGGTGGATGCGCACGCGCGTCAGGGGGTCCGTCGCCGGAACGAGCCCCTCGTCGATGGCGAACGGGCCGATGCCCGCGAGCATGTTTCCGCAATTGCCTCGGTAGTCGACGATCGGCTCCGCGATCCGGACCTGGCCGAACAAATAGTCCACGTCGGCGCCCGGTCGGGTCGACGGGCCGACGATCGCGACCTTGCTGGTGAGCGGCTCTGCGCCGCCCAGGCCGTCGATCTGACGGGCGTCCGGGCTGCCGTAGATCGCGAGGATCGCGCGGTCGCGGGCGGCCGGATCGGGTGGCAGGTCCTCGCTGCGCAGGAATGCGCCGCGGCTCGTTCCGCCACGCATGATCACGCCCCGTATCGCCAGCTGGTCACCGACCACACGCGCGGCCGGCCACAAGTCAGCGACCCGCACGGCCGCCGCCGCGACGCTCATCTCCGGGTCGTCGCGTCCACCGCAACGCCGACAGCCCTGCGGAGGTGGAGCTGTGCGACATACGCGCGCGCCTCGCGCAGGTGCTCGATTGACGCGCGCTCGGCGCCCTCGGGGTCGCCACTCTCGAGCGCTGCGAGCAGCCGCTCGTGGTCGCGCAACACCGCATCCACGCGCGGCGGGCTCGCGAATGCTTCACTCGAGAATCGCCGCACGAAGGTGCGTAGCTCCATTCCGTGCCGCGCGAGCGTGCGGTTCCCCGCGATTTCATAGATCAGATCGTGGAACGCGATATTCGCGTTCACGATGACGTCTGTCCGGCCATCGCGGATCCCTTCGCGCATGGCGTCGTTGATCATGCGCAGTCGCGCGAGGTCGTCCGGTCGTACTCGCTCCGCCGCCAGCCGCGCCGCGAGACCATCCAGGACCTCGCGCACGAGGTAAACCTCCTCGACCTCGGCTGCCTCCGGCGTCCTTACCACGAGCCCACGGATCGGGTCGGCGAGCAGCAGGTTGCCGTCGACGAGTCGCTTCAGGGCCTCGCGGACGGGCGTTCGGCTCACGCCGAACTGCGTCGCGAGCGAGAGCTCCACGAGACGCGTGCCGGGCCCGACTTCGCCGTCGATGATCATGCTGCGGAGCTGCCGGAAGACGCGCTCGCTGCTCGGCAGCCCGTCGGCGCTGGCCTGCGGCTGCGGTTGCGCGAGGCGATTCCTGACCCGATTCCGCGCCCTGCCCGCCATCGGCTGCAGCATACGGCAGCATGCCGTGCGCGTTCCCTACGCGAATCGCGGCTTCCAGGCGGATCGCCCGACGCGAATCGCTACCGAGAGAGCAGCGCCGCCCATCCCATGGAACGAGAGCGCCCGGCCGGCCACGCCGTTGACGACCGCCGCGATGAAGAACACGAGCACCAGAGCGACCTCGGTGACCGTCGTCACGCTATCCCGCTCCGTGGCGTCGTGAACACGCTTCCGCGGAACGTAGCATCTGTTCGTAAGTGAGCGAGGCTCGAGTCTCGACACGCCCGTAAACATGGGCGCGACAGCGGCCGCCGGACCCGGCGAGCGTCCGATCCGCGTCGGTCTGATCGGCCTCGGCGCGATCGGAATCGGGATCGCTCGGCTCGCCCAGCGGTCCGACGTGGTGACGATCCTCGGTGCGCTGGTGCGTGACGTATCACGCGAGCGCGGCCCGCATGCGCCGCCTGTCGTCCGGTCGCTCGCGGAGCTGCTCGCGCTCGAGCCGGAGGTCATTGTCGAAGGAGCGGGTCATGCCGCGCTTCGCGAGTACGGCCCCACGATCCTTCGCGCGGGGTGCGATCTCGTGGCCTTGAGCGCGGGAGCACTCGCTGACCCCGACCTTCTCGCGCAGCTCGAGCTCGCGGCGCGCGACGGCTCGTCGCATTTGCGTGTGGCGTCGGGCGCGATCGCCGGCCTTGACGCCATCTCGAGCGCCGCGGTGGGCGGTCTGGCGAGTGTGCGCCACACGCTCAGCAAGCCCGCGCGGACGCTCCTCGGCGCGGCGGCCGACGACCTTCAGGAGGCCCGCGTCCTTTATGAGGGGCCGGCCCGTGAGGGCGTGCGACGATTTCCCGAGAGCGCGAACGTCGTCGCCGCGGTGAGCCTCGCGGGGATCGGACTCGATCGGACCGAGCTCCGGGTCGTGGCGGATCCGACCCTCGATCGGAACCGTCACGTCGTGGAGGCAGAGGGCGCGTTCGGCGACTTGCGCATAGAAGTGCGCAACGTTCCAAGCGACGAGAATCCGCGGACCGGACGTCTCACCGCGATGAGCGCGTACCGTGTGCTGCTCGCCCGCCGCGAGCGAGTCTCGATCGGCTGACGTCCGCCACTCATGGCCGCGTGCCGGACCGAGAAATAGCTAGACTTCGGTGGATGGCCATCGACGGCAGCGCGACCGCGATCGAAGTCACTCCCCAGGCGGTGACGAAGCTCCTGGAGCTCCGGGCCGACGATCCCAAGCGTGCCTTCCTCCGCGTCTATGTCGCTGGCCGGTC
>Ga0066710_100002664_pt1 | contig 14598 bp, 17 predicted proteins | sample GraSoiAngelo_159_FD_79666 | JGI IMG/M metagenome (GOLD analysis project Ga0066710, IMG submission 79666) | Grasslands soil microbial communities from the Angelo Coastal Reserve, California, USA - 14_1009_16_40cm | ecosystem: Environmental > Terrestrial > Soil > Grasslands | place: USA...
CTCGACGCCGAGAAGTCGAGGTACCCGAACTGCTTCAGCAGACGGTCCATGTTGACGGTGCGCGTGCACGACTGGAACCCGTGGTCCGAGATGAACAGGATCAGATCGTCCGGACGCGTGCGCGAGACGAACGAGCCGAGCGCCTCGTCGGCCTGGCGGAAGATGTCGGCGGTCTTGCGGCCGATCCTCGTGTCCTTGTTCGCCAGGTAGTCGGGGTGGTCGGGCGCGACGTAGTTCGACAGCGCATGCTGCGTCCGGTCGATCGAGACCCACACGCTCGCCATCAGGTCCCACTCGGTGCTGTCCATCAGGTGCTCGGAGACCTTGATCCGCTTCTCCGTGACCTCGTACGCCTCGTCCAGGTAGGCGTCGGGCTTGTTCCGGTAGGTGGTCCAGCTCATCCCGTTGATCGGCCATTCGAGCCGAGCCTTCACCAGGTCGGCGGTCAGGTCGTCGGGAGCGGTGAACGCGCGGTGCTTCGGCAGGACCCCGCCGGCGATCAATGTCCCGTTGATCTTCGGCGGCGGGAAGGTGAGCGGCACGTCCAGCATCAGCACGCGCTTGTCCGCGGCAGTCAGATCGTCCAGGAACGTCCGCGTCTTGATCGACTTGTAGGTGACCGGGTACTGCTTGTGCGTGCCCGGGACGGTCTCGAGGATGTCGTAGACGCCGTGATCGACCGGATCGACGCCGGTGAGGAAGCTCGGCCACGCGGACCAGGAGTGCGTCGGGATCGTGGAGCGAAGGATGTCGCGCTGCCCTCGCTCGAGGAGCGCCTGGAGATTGGGGAGCGCGCCCTGTTCGAGGAGGGGGTCGAGGATGCGCCAATCCGCGCCGTCCCACGCGATCAAGATCACTCGTGACATGCCGTTATCAGCCTCTCACCAGCGGGTTTGGACGCGGGGAGTGTATCGGACGAGCCGAGCCCGCTCGGCCCGATCGAATGACTCATTCGGTCTCTTCCCATCCCCGGTCGAAGGACTGGCGGCCAGACTTCCCGGCGCCACAAGAAACCCACGCCGGTATGTCCAGCTGGCTCGATGGCGACACCGAAGCAACCACAGACCGACGTAGCAACCCCAACGCGGCCCGGGGAGGGAACGTTGCGTAAGGCGGCACATGCCTCGATCAACCCGGACCTGGCCACATCCGGTGGTGGGCTCGCCCTAGAGTCGACAGGATCTTGCTTCGAGAGGAGTCCCGATGTCTGGGAGAGGTTTGCTGGGATGGCCAACATGGGTGGGCGTCGTTGTCGAGGACCTCGATGCGCAGCGTCGCTTCTGGGTTGAGCTTCTCGGCGAGCCGGGCAGCGACTCAGGACCCGACTATGTGCAGTTCGACATGGGTCACGGTAGGAGGTTTGAGCTGATCGAACGGTCGAAAGAGCCTGAATACGACCGCGTACGGTTCCAGGTTGGCTTCGAAGTTGACGACATCCACAAGGTCCGCGACGAGCTGATCAAGCGCGGGGTCGAGCCGATCACCGAGATCGTCGCGGACGCAAACACACCGTGGGCGTACTTCCGGGATCCCGAGGGGAACGTCTTCGAGATCAAGCAACGAACCTCCAGCACCGCGTCCTGAGGCCGGCCGACCGTCACGAGAGGGCGATGAAGCCGCCGACGATCGCACCGTAGGCGATGTGAGCCACCAGCACGACGACGGGCTTTCTTCGCCCGTAGTTCAACATCAAGAACCCCGGCCGCTCCAGGTGCGCGACGGTATCTGAAGCCGACATCGAGTCGCCCATCGGATGCACGAGCGGCAGGAGCACGTTCACCGATGCGGCGCCGGCGAAGGCGCCGTGCGCAAGACCGAGCGCCGCGCCCAAGAGCCAGCCGCTGCGCCCGACGGCCCACAAGATCGCGAAGTAGCCCAGCGAGAACAAGAAACCGAACAGGAAATGGGCGATGTCGCCGATTGCCTTAACCCGCTTCCGGTCGCTCGTGAGAGCCGTGCCCAGGAGGAACGGCAGGTCGATCCGTGTCAGCCTGAGCGGACCGCCCGCCATCGGACGACGCCCACGCTGCCGCGCTCCGATGTCCTCGTAGACTCCCGATCGATGACCTCCCGACAACAGCTCGAGGCGCTGCTCGGTGAGGTGGCCGGGCGCACCCTCAGCCCGGAGGATGCGGCCGACCGGTTGGCGAACCTCCCGGTCCGCGATCTGGTGTTCGCGCGGGTGGATACCCATCGCGAGCTTCGTCAGGGCGCACCCGAGGTGATCCTCGGGGAAGGCAAGGCGCCCGAGCAGGTCGCCGCGATCGCCGTCGCCCTCGTGGAGGCCGGAGCGTCGAGCGTGCTCGTGACCCGCACCGATGAATACCAGCGCGGTGCCGTCCGCGCCGCGCTGCCCGACGCCGAGGAGCACGTCTCCGCCCGTGCGATCTGGGTCGAACGAGAACCGTTGGACAAGCACGGCGAGGTCTTGATCGTTTCGGCCGGCACATCGGACGGTCCGGTGGTGCACGAGGCTCGGATCCGAGCCGAGCTCCTCGGAACCCACGTGAGGGTTCATGAGGACGTCGGGGTAGCGGGACTGCATCGGCTCGGTCCGGTGATCCCCGACCTCGACCGAGCGGACGCGGTGATCGTGGTCGCCGGCATGGACGGGGCCCTCGCGAGCGTGGTCGGCGGGCTCGCGCCGTGTCCGGTTATCGGGGTGCCCACCAGCGTCGGGTACGGTTCCGCGCGGGAAGGGGAGACAGCGTTGCACGCGATGCTGTGCTCGTGCGCAGATGGGCTGGCCGTGGTGGGGATCGACGATGGGCTCGGCGCCGGCTCGGTCGCGGCCCGGATCGCGCGTCGTGCCGCGGTGCGCGCGTGACCAGGATCGCTTACCTGGATCCTGTCGGCGGCATCTCCGGCGACATGCTGCTCGCCGCCCTCTTGGATGCGGGCGGGGACCGAAGCGTGGTGGACGACACCGTCGAGTCGCTCCGCCTCGAGGGGGTCGAGCTCTCGGTCGAACGGACGTCTCTGGGAGATCTCTCCGCCACGCAGGTGACTCTTCGGGTCGCCGAGCGCGCTGAGGCGCGCTCGGCGACCTCGATGCTCAGCATCGTGGCGGAAGCATCGCTGCCCGAACGGTGCCGCTCGCTCGCGATCGAGACGCTCCACCGACTCGCTCGAGCCGAGGCCGAGATCCACGGCGTCACGGATCTCGATGATGTCGTGCTGCACGAACTCGGCGGTGACGACACGCTGGTGGACATCTGTTGCGCGTTCGCCCTCCTGGATACACTCAAGGTCGACCGCGTGGTCTCTGCACCGCTCCCGGTCGGTCGAGGCGTCGTCGCGGGAAGCCACGGACCGCTTCCGGCTCCCGCACCGGCGACGCTCTCGTTGCTCCGCGGCGTTCCTCTCGAAGGGGTCGCCACGCCGGGAGAACTCGTCACACCGACGGCTGCGGCGATCGTGTCGACGGTCGTCGAGGCCTTCGGAGAGCTTCCACCGATGATGCTCGAGAAGGTTGGTGTCGGCGCGGGATCGGCCCGGCATCGCGATCGCCCCAACGTCCTCCGTGTCCTCTTCGGGACCCCGACGGCCGAACCGGCGCGAGGCGAGATCGTCCTGCTCGAGGCCAATCTCGATGACTTGACGCCCGAGCTCGCGCCGGACGCGCAGGATGCCTGCGTGGCGGCCGGGGCGATCGATACCTGGCTGACCCCCCTGCAGATGAAGAAGGGAAGGCCGGGCTTCATGCTCAGCGTGCTCGCCCGACCCGCGGCCGAGCGGTCGGTCGCCGAGGCGCTCTTGCGGCACACGTCGACGCTTGGGGTCCGCGTCCAGCGTGTGCTCCGTTACGAGCTTGATCGAGCGACCCGAGAGGTCACCGTCGACGGCCGGACGATCCGCGTCAAGATCGGCCTGTTGCGGGGGCGGGTCGTGAACGTCGCCCCTGAGCACGACGATTGCGCCGCGATCGCCCGCGACGTCGGCCGTCCCGTGAAGGAGGTCTGGGCGGAAGCGCTCGCTGCCGCCCGCGCGGCCCTCGAGGCTCCCGTGGAGAGCGATGAGCTCACTCGGTGATCTCGAAGCGGCGGTCGCTCGAGCCCCGAGCGCGGTGGTCGCCTTCTCCGGCGGCGTCGATTCCTCGCTGGTCGCCGCGGTCGCCGCCCGCGTCCTGAACACCCGGGCGCTCGCCGTCACAGCGGTCTCACCCGCGCTTGCGGCCGGCGAACTCGATGCCGCGCGCGCTGTCGCCGACGCCGTCGGTATCGCGCATCGGACGATCACGACCGATGAGCTGGCCCGTGAAGGGTATCGTCGGAACGGTCCGGACCGTTGCTATCACTGCAAGACCGAGCTCTACGAGCGCCTTGCCGCTCTCGCGAGCTCGGAGGGGTTCGCTGTCCTGTACTCGGGCGCGAACGTGGATGACCTCGGTGACTGGCGCCCCGGACTTCGCGCGGCGGCCGAGCACGGGGTCCGACACCCACTGGTCGAGGCGGGCTTCACCAAAGCCGACGTGCGGCGGGTGGCGAACGACCTCCAGGTGCCGAGCGCCGACAAGCCGGCGATGCCCTGCCTCGCGTCCCGCGTTCCCTACGGCACCGAAGTAGACCCTGCCGTCCTCGCACGGATCGATCGAGCCGAACACGCCGTCCGGACCCTTGGGTATCGCGAGATCCGCGTCCGCCACCTCGGCGCGACCAGCGTCATCGAGCTCGGGGACGACGATCTCGCCCGCGCCCGGCACGCTCCCGAGTCGATGGCGGCGATCGAGGACGCGGTTCGTGCCGCGGGCTTCATCGATGCCAGGCTCGCCGACTCACCGTTGCGTTCCGGCTCGTTCAACAGGCGCCAGCTCCCCGTCATGCGACGCTCGAACGCACGGACCTGATCATCTTCGCCTTGGCCATCGCTCAGATGTTCTGGTGGCGCTCACCGGGTTCCGGCTGTTCCTGTAGCGTGACCGTCGTAGTCATTCCCACGCAAACGACGGATTGACCGCGCCCGTTCGCCCAGGTACGACTGGAGCCGTCCGCGCGGTTGCGCGGACATGTTCGCTCTTCGAGAGGTGACCCGGTGTCCAAGGCCGCGAGAGAGCTCGCCAGATACGAGAGGGCGATGGTCGAGGTCGACGGCGAGTTCTGCGTTCCGCAGGAGGAGAACGAGGCCCGCTTCTACATCGACCTCGGACCGATCCTCGGGCAGGTCCGGTCGCCGTGGGCTCTGGCCGGGAAGTTCCTCCTCTTCGTCCCCGCGATGTTCCTGTTCATCCTCGCGATCCAGCTGATGAAGGCGGGCGCCGCGGCGGTCGGGCCGACCATCCAGGGGCAGTTCCCGTTCGCCAATGGCTTGTCAACGATGGGGACGGGCTGGCTCGGCGCGTACCTGGTCCTGTCGGGCTCACCGGTGGCAGCGACCGCGATCAGCCTGTTCGGGGCCGGCACCACCTCGGTGCTGCAGACGTTCACGATGCTGTCGGGCTCGCGTCTGGGCGCTTCGTTCATCGTCCTCCTGACCGGGTTCCTCTACGCGATGCGGAACCCCAAGGCGCGCCGCGAACCGTTGGGGATCGGGATCCAGGCGATGACGATGACCGCGATCACCTACCTCCCAGGCATGCTGATCGGCTACTTCATCTTGCGCGAAGGGCTCCTGAACGGGATCAGCTGGCATGCGTCGGGGAAGCTTGAGGCGGCCTTCGCGAAGGTCTACGGACCGTTCGTCGACTTCGCCGAAGCGCACGTGCCGGGCTGGGCGCTGTTCGCGGTCGGCATCGCCACGATCCTGCTCGCGTTCCAGCTGATCGATCGCGTGCTGCCGGAGATGGACTCGGACTCCGCGTCGCGGCGAGCCTCATGGCTGAAGCGCCCGTGGACGATGTTCCTGCTCGGCTGCATCGTCGCGACGCTGACCCTGTCGGTTTCGGTGGCGCTCACGGTGCTGGTGCCGCTCGCGGTGAAGGGCTACGTGAAGCGCGACGAGGCACTCCCCTACATCATGGGTGCCAACATCACGACGCTCGCCGACACCCTGGTCGTAGCGATGCTGCAGCACACGCCGGTCGCGGCCCGGATCGTCCTGGCCGAAGCGATCGGCGTGACCATCGTGTCGCTCTTCATCCTCGCCTTCGTCTACGGACCGGTGAAACGCGGCGTGATCGGCTTCGACGACTGGCTCGTAGCGAAGAACATCAGGCTAGCTGGGTTCGTGACGGTCCTCTTCCTGATCCCGATCGCATTGCTGCTGTCCGGCCTCGCGTTCACCACAACTTGAGCGCCGGCCGGTCTTAGCTCGACGGAGGCAGCGCCGGTGGTTTCGGTACGCGTCGCCACAGCATCGCGGCGCTCATGACCACCGCGATGGATCCGATCGCCGACGCGACCAAGAACGCCGACTCCCCGTCACTCCGAGAACTCACGTTACGGGTCCCGATCGCTAGGGCCGCAACGCCGACACCGGCGCCGATCACGAGCGTCAGGAACGCGCCCAGCCGTTCGCCGGGTGGGATCGCGATGCCAACGATCCCCGCGACGAGAGCGCCTGCGCCTATCAGGAGGAAGCCCCACATCAACGTGGAGTCCATGGAGCGAGCATCGCCCCGGAACGCCTGCGAAGGAAGAGCTGCAACCCGAACGCTACCTCCTCGTCACGGCTTCATCGCTCTCTCCAGTTGACATATCTCTATATCGGCATATATGTTGGCGACATGGCACGGGCGGCGACCACGGCGGACGCGTTCAACGCGGTGGCGGAGCCCCGGCGGCGCCAGATCCTGGACGTCCTCGCCGGCGGCGAACACTCAGTGAACGACCTCGTCGGGCGGCTCGACCTCGCGCAGCCGCTCGTATCCAAGCACCTTCGCGTGCTGAGGGAAGTGGGACTCGTGGATGTTCGCGATGAAGGGCGGCAGCGGATCTACCGGCTCAACGGTCGCTCGCTCAAGCCTATCCATGACTGGGTGAAGACCTTCGAGCGGTCGTGGGAACGGCGCTTCGCGGAGATGGACGTCGTGTTGGAGGAACTCAAGGAGAAGGAGGAAGGAGATGGCGGTGACGAGTAGTGGCACGGCGATCGTGACGCTCCCGACGGACACGCAGATCCTGATCACGCGGGAGTTCAACGCGCCCAAGCACCTGGTCTACAAGGCCTGGACCACGCCGGAGCTGATCAAGCGCTGGTGGACCGGCGATCGCGGCGAAGCCACGGTCGTCGAGGTCGACCTGCGGGTCGGCGGCACATGGCGCTACGTGATGGTGGCGAACGAAGGCTTCGAGGTCGCGTTCCACGGTGAGTACCGGGAGATCGTCCCGAACGAGCGACTCGTCACGACCGAGGTCTACGAGGCGGTTCCCGACGACTTCGCCGTGAACACGCTCACGTTCGCCGAGGAAGACGGCCGCACGACCATCACCCTCCTCGTCGAGCACTCGAGCAAGCAGGCCCGTGACATGCACGTCGACTCCGGTATGGAAGGCGGCCTGCAGGAGGCGTTGGATAAGCTGGAGCAGCTCGCCGTCTCGCTCGGTTGAGGCAGCAGGGCCAGCCGATCAGGAGGGTGAGGCGACCTTCCAGAGGTAGCCGTCGGGGTCGCTGAAGTACCCGGAGTACCCACCCCATTGAGCGGCCGCTGCTTCCTTCACGACGTTGCCACCAGCCGCCACCGCGCTCCCCATGACCTCGTCCACCTCTTCGCTCGAGGGAACGATGTAGTGGAGCGAGACACCTCGGAATCCGGATCCCTCAGGAGACACGCCGGCATCTTTGGCCGCTGCCTCCCACTCGTAGAGGGCCAGGGACGATGATCCGTCACCCAGGTCGAACGAGGCGAAATTCGGATGGTCCTGGTCGATCTTGCAGCCCAAGCCGTCCCCGTAGAACTTCTTGGAGCGGCTCAGGTCCTCGACACCGATCATGACGGCCGTTACCTGCAGAGGCATGGTTGCCCTCCTTCGTTCCGACACTGTTTCGTACCCGACCGGTCATCAGGGAAACCGACATCACGCTCAGGACGTGTCCGCCCCGATGCGGTGGTCGGGTCGACCGTCTTTCGCCAGGATCGGACCGCCGGGGTCCTGCTCGCTCACATCGCGGTTTCCCACATACCCATGACGTTGCCTTCGCTGTCCTTGAAGTACGCGAAGGCGCCCATACCCGGGATCGGCGTCCGAGGCGTGATCGTGCTGCCGCCACCGGCCTCGATCTTCTTCAGCGACTCGTCGATCGAGTCAACCCCGATCGTGATCACCGGTACCGGCGTGTCGGACGTGCGATCCATGAGGCCACCGTTGATCGCGCCCGTCTCCTTCGGCTGCATCTTCTCGTCGACCGCGACCGTCCCGGCCGTCGTGTAGACGATGCCGCCGCCCATGTCGGAGTCCTGCACGTCCCAGTCGAAGATCGACGCGTAGAACTCTTTCGCCCGGGCGCGGTCATCGACCGGGATCTCGAAATGCACCACCTTGTCCATACGTCCTCCCTTCTATCGCTCAGCGGACATCGCTGATCGCCTTCTCGAACACGGGGATCGCACGCTCAACCATATCGTCCGTCGCGGTGATCGAGAGCCGGAAGTATCCGGGCATCTCGAACATGGAGCCGGGCATCGCCAAGACCTTGTCCTGCGCCAGTCGCCCGACGAACGCGCCCTCGTCGTCGTTCGGCGAGCGGACCAGCAGGTAGAACGTCCCCTCCGGCGTCTGCACCTGGTAGCCGGCAGAACGCAGCGCCTCGAGCAGCCGGTCGCGGCGGAGCTGGAGCTTGTTCATGTCGACGACGATGTCCAGCAGATCCGGCAGCGCGTACTGCATGACCGCGTCAGGCGCCAGGTTGGACGTCGAGAAGCTCGCGGACATCGCGCCCCGACGCAGCGCCTCACGGTCGGGCATCGTCGGCGGCATCGCCAGGTAGCCGAGACGTTGGGCCGGTGCGAGCGCGCTCTTGCTGAACGTGTGCACCACGAGCGTTCGGGGGTAGTGCCGCGCCGGCGACCTCATCGTGTTCCCGTCGAACAGGATCTTGCTGTACGCCTCGTCGGACAGGAGGTAAACGGCTCGTCCGGCTTCGTTCGACTGGCGCTCCAGGAGCGCGCCGAGCAGCGCGAGCGTGTCGTCCGGGTAGATCCGCCCGGTCGGGTTGTTCGGGGTGTTGATCAGAAGCATCCGGGTGCGCAGCGAGAGCGCGGCCGCGATCGCGTCCAGATCCAGGTCCCACGTCGTCTCGTTCGCGCGCACACGGACGGGCGTCGCGCCCGCGCCCAGGATCAGGGCCTCGTAGAAGAACCACGGCGGGCTGATGAACACGACCTCGTCGCCCGGATCCAGCACGGTCGCCATCGCGAGTGCCATCGCGCCGTGCGCTCCGCGCGTGAGCATGACGTCGTCGGGTTCGAAGGCGATGCCAAGCTCGTCGGCGAGAGCCGCGGCGGCCGCTTCAGCCGCACGAGGATCCGGCATCCCATAGGCGAACCACCGACGGTTCTGCGGCTCGAGCCACTTCTGGAGCGTCTCGACGTAACCGGGCAATGCCGGGACCTCCGGATTGCCGGCGAGGAAGTCACAGGCATCGGGGTCGCCGATGAGCGGCACCGCATCCATGACCCCACGCAGGAAGGGCGCGAGCGAGGCCTGGATGCGCATCTGCCGCTCGGCGACCGCCATGCCCTCGACCGTATGCGAGGTGCCCGGATACGTCTACTCAGAGCCGAGTTCCTGCTCGGCGGCCCTCGCGAGGAAGCCGTTCCGCCGGTCGATGAGCCGACGCAGGTACCACCGCAGGATGGGTTCAACGAGCAACCCCAGGCGGCCGTACGGCGCCACGAAGGACACGCGATCCACGACCTGGGATCCGCCGTCGACGATGGTGAACGAGTGTTCGTGGCGATAGCGGGCGAGCGGGCCACGCACCTGCTCGTCGGCGAAGAAGGTCGGCCGGTCGAGCTCGACGATCCGGCTGGTCATCGTCCACCGGATCTCGAGATGTCGGGCGCGCCAGGTGACGTCCTCTCCCAGACCGATCCGCCCGCTCGTCACGCCGGCGATCGCCCGCTCATGGTGCCCGGACATCGAGTCGAGATGCGCGTCGATGCTCAGGGCCAGATCGAAGACTCGATCGATCGGCGCTCGCACGCGTGTCGCGCGCTCGAACGAGACGGTCATCTCTGCATCGCGCTCGGGTCGACGCTGCACACACGTTGGCCGAGCAGCCGACCGATCCGATCACGGTGACGGGCGACCAGCCGATAGAGCCACTCGGTCGCACCCGGGAAGGTCGCTGCGATCGAAGAGAGGTTCCTTCCACCCGGGAGCTCGGCGAGGATCACCCGAGCGGCCTGGCCGCCCGACCACACCCTTCCGTCCGGCGTGACCGCGTGCATCGACTCGAGACGCTCCGCGACCGAGAGCGGCTGGAGCAGCTCGGCTCCCTCTGCGCTCTGGATCGGCGTGAACGTGAGCCGTCCTCGCGTGTCCCAGGCCCTGAGCTTGCCCGCTGACCAGCGACAGAACCCGCAGTCCCCGTCGTAGAGGACGGTGGTCACGCGCTAGCTCGGGCCCGGCGGTCCGTACGTCGCCGAGATCACGCCGGTCTTGAACGTCTCGGACCTCAGCAGTTCGAGAGGCACCTGCCCCGTCACATCGTCGAACAGACGCTTCCCCGATCCGATGACGATGGGATGGATCATCAGATCGAGCTCGTCCAGCAAGCCTGCCTGCAACAGAGACCGGACGAGCGTCACGCTGCCGGTCATCCCGATGTCCTTCCCGAGCTGCTTCTTGAGCGTCCGGACGGCCTCGAGGTCGCGCACGACCGTCGTGGGTTGCCAATCGACTTCGCCGAGCGTGGTCGAGACGACCACTTTCGGCGTGTTGTTGATGAACTCGGCGAACGGATCATCCTCGCCGGTCTTGTCGGGCCAATAGGCCGCGAAATCCTCAAACGTGTTGCGACCCAGCAACAACGTGTCCGTCTGCGCCATGCTGGCACCGATCGCCTGCCCCATCTCGTCGTTGAAGTACTGCAGGTTCCAGTCCTGGGGCGACTCGGTCACGCCGTCGAGCGAGATGAACAGCCCTGCCCCGATCTTCCGCATCTGCGCGCCTCCTCCGCCGTGGACCCCGCCACCCTACGACGGTGCCCGCCTCCGAACCCGCCGCGCAACGGACGGTTTCCTTAAGCCGAAGGTCGGTACACCCGATGAGCACTCCAGACGCTCGGAGCGTGGAGTACGCCGTGGACTGCAAGAACAGACATCGGATCCGCCTCCACCTCGCCGTAGGCGTGTTCGCCCTGCTCATGCCTGCCGCGTGCACCGTTGCGCCGCAGCCGAAAGGCCAGGTCGTGGGTGTCACGCTGAAGGACTTCCACATCGACACCGGAACGCCCTCCGTGATCGGCGGCGACGTCGTCATGCAGGTGCACAACGCAGCGCCCGCCACGCACGAGTTCGTGGTCGTACGGACGAACCTCCCCGCGGATGGACTGCCTATCGGTCCCGACGGATTGAGCGTGAACGAAGTTTGGCTCGACAGGGTCGGAGAGCTCAACGAGGTGGCCGCCGGGACGGTCGACACGCTCCCCCTGCAACTCGCTCCAGGTCGCTACGTCTTCTTCTGCAACCTGGATGGCCACTACCTCGGTGGGATGCACGCGGTCTTGGAGGTGTCCGCCGGTGGCTAGGGGTCGCTCGGGTCGACGACTCCTCTCGCCGGGCGCGCTGCACCTCGATCGGCGGATCGGGCGAACGCTGGCCGTCTACCTCGTCGTCATCACGGTGATCGTCGGGTACAACGCGCGAGCGATCGCGGATCAACGAGGGTCGGCCCTGAGCGTCAACGTGGCGGCCCGCCAGCGCGCCCTCGCCGAGCGGTACGAGAAGGACGTCATCCTGACCACTCAGGGGATCCAGGCCGACCCGGGAGAGGACGCGCAGCAGCTGCTCGCCAACGCGGACGCCCTCTTGCACGGTGGCGAGGTGCTGGCGGTGCAGGGCGCGGACGAGGAGATCCAGATCCGGCCCGCGAGCCACGACCGCATCGTCGTGGCCAAGCTGAGCGAGGAGCAACGGCTGATCCAAAAGCTCATCGCGGCGGGTGACGACCTCTACGCGATGCGGACGGGCCAGCCGGGGTATCAGGAGCAGCTCCGCAACCTTCGGATCGTGGGCGCGCAGGTCACGAGCATCTCGAACGACGCCGTCGGTCAGATGACCCGGGAGACCGAGTCCGCGTTGGCGCGGCTGGTGGCCGTGGTCATCACGCTCGGCGTGCTCGGTGCGATCGCGGCGCTCGCGATGGCGTTGTTCCTCCGGCGGACGGCCGCCCAGCGCGCCGCACAGTTCCGTTCGTTGGTGCACAACGCTTCGGACCTGATCACGGTCCTCGATGAGGCGGGAACGATCCGGTACCAAAGTCCCTCCGCGGAGCAGCTGGTCGGGGTGAGCTCGGAGGAGCTCGTCGGGACGAGCTACCTGGCGCTGCTGGACGAGCGCGACGGGTCACGCCTCCGCTCGATCCTCGCCGACCTCGCCGCCTCGGCCGATCCCACCGCGTCCGCGACGGCGGAGTACCGGATGCGACACGAAGATGGGGCCTGGCGATCGGTCGAGAGCATCGTGAGCAACCAGATGACCGACCTTACCGTCAAGGGCCTTGTGCTCAACACGCGCGACGTCACCGACCGGAAGCTCCTGCAAGAGGAGCTGGCCCAGCAGGCCTTCCACGATTCGCTCACCGGATTGTCGAACCGTGCCGTCTTCCGCGACCGCGTGGATCACGCGCTCGCCCGCGCGACGCGCATCGGCAGCCGCTCAGCGGTCTTCCTGCTGGACCTGGACGGCTTCAAGACGGTCAACGACAGCCTCGGGCACGACGCGGGCGATCAGCTGCTGATCGCGGCCGGACAACGCCTCCAGTTCCAGGGTCGATCGAGCGACACCGTCGCGCGGATCGGTGGGGACGAGTTCGGTATCCTGCTTGAGGATGACGCGGACGAGGCGAGCGCCCGCGCGATGGCGGACCGTCTCCTGGCTGCGTTCTCCGTCCCGTTCGAGGTCCGTGGACGGGAACTGTTCGTTCGGGCGAGCATCGGGATCGCGCTCAGCGTCGCGGGCGAGTCGAACACCGACGAGATGATCCGGAACGCGGACACCGCGATGTACGCCGCGAAGGCCGCCGGCAAGGCGCGGTACGAGTTCTTCCGTCCGTTCATGCACGCGCGCGCGCTCGAGCGTTTCGAGGTGCAGGCCGACCTCGAGCAAGCGCTGATCCGCCACGAGTTCGTCGTGCACTACCAGCCGATCATCGACTTCGAGACGGGGAAGGCGCTGGGCGTCGAGGCGCTCGTCCGCTGGAACCACCCGACGCGCGGACTACTGGGGCCTCTCGAGTTCATCCACATCGCCGAGGACACGGGGATCATCGTCCCGCTGGGCGCCTGGGTGCTCGGCGAAGCGTGCCGACAGACCGTCGCATGGCGGACCGAGTATCCGGATGCATCCGATCTCCGCATCAGCGTCAACCTCAGCACGCGACAGCTGCTCGAGCCCGACCTGGTCGAACGGGTCCGCGACATCCTCGAGGCGAGTCACCTGGAGCCGGCGGCGCTCACGCTCGAGCTGACGGAGGGCAGCCTGATGCAGAAGATCGAGGAGACGGTCACGAAGCTGCGTGCGTTGAAGGAGCTCGGCGTTCGCCTCGCGATCGATGACTTCGGGACCGGTTCGTCCTCGCTCGGTTACCTCCAGCGGTTCCCGATCGACATCCTGAAGATCGACAAGTCGTTCGTGGACGGGATCGCTGCTCTCGATTCCGAGGACCCGGCGCTCGTCCGCGCGATCGTCGAGATGGCGAAGACGCTGCGCCTGGAGACGGTGGCCGAGGGCATCGAGGAGACCGAACAGCTGGCCGAGCTCAGGTCGGCGGGATGCCGCACCGGTCAGGGATACCTGTTCGCGAGACCGCTGCACCCCGATGCGATGGGGGCGTTCCTCAGCAAGGTCGCCGACGATCCCCTCGCGCTGACGCGGTCCGACGCGACCTCGTCGTCTTAGCCGCGACCCGCCCGGGACCTGACGACGGTGCGCGCCAGCAACAGCGCCGCGATCGCGATCAGCTGACCGCCGAGGATCAGGCGGTTCACGTCGATCGCGGGACGCCAGTCCACGTCCTCGCCGCGGATCACGAAGGCGCCGGCCGGCCGCGCGTTGACCCCGAAACCGGCGCCGATCCCGCCGCCTTCGCCGGCCGGACCCTCGCCGCCGCCGCCGCCGGCGCCGCCCTGGACGCGAGCCGCGGGGATCACGGTGACGCCGTTCTTCTCGTACGGGTCACCGAACACGCGTCGGACGCTCATCACGTCCCTGGCCTGTTCGATCGTCTGGCGGACATCGCTCTTCGTGTCCATGTCGGCCTCCTCCGCCGTCGACGTCGACCCCAAGCCTACGCGCGTTCGCGCGAACGCGGTCCGGCCGAGCCACGGTCAGTCGCCCTCGGAGGTGAGGGTCTGTACGAGGCGATCGATCGCGTCCATGAGCCGTTGACCGTCGGCAGTCGAGAGCGTTCCGTGATCGACGGCATCGGAGACGTTGTTCTTCAGCTCCTTGAGCGCGTCGGTCGCGTCGCCCTCATGCCCGTGGCCATCGCCATTGCC